>Ga0129316_1000623_pt1 | contig 18135 bp, 19 predicted proteins | sample Cm1ome_2_FD_94429 | JGI IMG/M metagenome (GOLD analysis project Ga0129316, IMG submission 94429) | Eastern black-and-white colobus group fecal microbial communities from Wisconsin, USA - Cm1022B metagenome | ecosystem: Host-associated > Mammals > Digestive system > Large intestine > Fecal...
CTTCCTCAAAAATGGTGTAGATGCTGGGCTCGGCCACCTGCACGGTGTTGTCGGTGGGGGTAAACACCACCTGCACGCCATCGTCGCACAGGGCCTGTGCGGCCAGTGCCAGATCATCGGTGGTGGTGCCGGTTTTGGCCTCGTACTCAATGCCCAGCTCGTTCAGGCGGCCCTCGGCTTCCTCAATGGCCTTGGTGCTGGAATCCTGGCTGGCATCGTACAAAAGGCCGATCTTGGTCATATCGGGGTTCAGTGCCTCGATCAGGTTAAACACATTGGAGGTATCCAGTGCGTCCGAGGTGCCGGTGATGTTGGCGCCGGGGGCGTTCAGATCGGCCACCAGGCCTGCGCCCACAGGGTCCGACACAGCGGCGAACACCACGGGGATCTGGTTTTCTTCGGTAAGGTTCTGCACCACCATAGCCGTGGGCGTTGCAATGGGAATAATCATATCCACGCCGTTTTCGATCATCTGGCTGGCAATGGTGGTAATGGTGGACTGGTCGGCCTGTGCGTTGTAGCTGTCATAGCTGATGCCGTTTGCAGCCAGCTCTTCCTCAATGGCGGTTTGGATCTGGTTCAGGCTGGGATCATCCACATAGTTGATAATGCCCACCTTGAAGTGACTGTTGTCTGCCGAGGCGGGGGCCGAAGCGGACACCGAGCTTGCAATGGCAGAAGATGCGGCGGAAGAGCCGCAGGCAGTGAGCGAAACGGCCATCATGGCGGCCATAGCGGAAGCGATCATCTTTTTCATAATACTTTCTCCTTTGGGCATTGCCCTTTTGGTCGGGACAGGCTTTTTGCTGATTGGTTGGATAAAACAAAAAGCCCTGCCCCTGTGTGTAGTAAATACACAAGGACAGGACTGAAAAAATTCAATCTTGCGGTGCCACCTTGCTTGCTGCCCCGTGCCCCTATGCACGGCCGCAGCCCCTCACGGGAGCCAACACTCCCCTTTTCTGTAACGGGAATTCCCGTCGGGCCATACTCAGCTTGCGCCTTTCCACCCGCCCTCGGCAGTCCATTTGCTCTTTCCGCTTCCTGCCCGTTTCCAGCTGCCCGGGCTCTCTGTGAGTGCGCTAAAGATTTTATCTCTGCCTCATCGGTTTAGCTACATTATACGCTTTAAGCGGATAAAGTCAATAGGCTCTTTGTTACAAAAAGATTACAAGGATTTACAGGCTCTGCAAATAGGCATCCGGCCCGCTTTGATACAGATCGCCGCCCACAGGGTCCAGCAGCACGGTAAGGGGCATATTTTCCACCACAAGCCTGCGCACGGCCTCACAGCCAAGGTCAGGCCAGGCGATCACATCCAGCTGCTTCACGCTGCCCGCCATCAGTGCGCCTGCGCCGCCAATGGCAGCCAGATACACCGCACCGTTGCGCACCACGGCCTCCTTCACGGCCTCGCTGCGCTTGCCCTTGCCGATCATGCAGGCAAGGCCCAAGTCCAGCAGGCGCGGGGTGTAGGCATCCATGCGGCCGGCCGTGGTGGGGCCTGCTGCACCGATCACCGTGCCCGGGCGCTCGGGCGTGGGGCCCACATAATAAACCACTGCACCCTTCACATCAAAGGGCAGGGCTTCGCCCTTGTCCAGCAGCTCTGCCATGCGCCCGTGGGCGGCATCGCGGGCGGTGTACACCACACCGGAAAGCAGCACGGTGTCACCCGCACGCAGCGGGGCCAGCATTTCACGGGTAAGGGGTGTTGTAAGCTTATATTCCATTGTTGTTTCCCCCTGTTCACAGTTTTGCCGAAGCACGGCGGGTCACATGGCAGCTGATATTCACCGCCACCGGCAGGCAGGCCACATGGGTGGCCATTTTTTCAATGCTCACGCCCAGGCAGGTGGTTTTGCCGCCAAAGCCCTGCGGGCCGATGCCCATGGCGTTGATCTCGTCCAGCAGCTGGCGCTCCAGCGCAGCACAATAGGGGTCGGCATTGGGCTCATCCAGCGGGCGCAGCAGGGCTTTTTTGGCCAGATAGGCGCACTTGTCAAAGCTGCCGCCAATGCCCACGCCCAGCACAATGGGCGGGCAGGGGTTGCTGCCCGCCTGGCGCACGGTATCCAGAATAAAGTTTTTCACGCCCTCCACGCCGTCGGCGGGCTTGAGCATGGCCAGGCGCGACATATTCTCACTGCCTGCGCCCTTGGGGGCCACGGTGATCTTCACTTCGTCGCCGGGCACAAGGTGCAGCGAAAGAAACGCGGGGGTGTTGTCATCGGTATTGCAGCGCTTTAACGGATCGCCCGTAATGCTTTTGCGCAGATAGCCTTCGCCGTAGCCGCGGCGCACGCCCTCGTTGACAGCCTGCTCCAGATCACCCTCGATCTGCACCTGCTGGCCCAGCTCGATGAACACGCAGGCCATGCCGGTGTCCTGGCAGATGGGCAGGTTTTGCTCGGCAGCCACCACCAGATTCTTTTGCAGAAGGCCCAGGGTGGTTTTGGCCAGCGGCCATGGCTCAGCGGCCTGTGCCGCATCCAGCGCCGCTTTCACATCGGCGGGCAGCTGGGTGTTGGCCTGAATGCACAGCGTTGCCACGGTATCGGCAATGCGGGATGCCGGAATGATTTTCATAGCAGTTCCCCCGTTTACAGGCGGGCCACGCCGGTGTCACGGGCGGCCTGTGCCACAGCGGCGGCAATGCGATCCACCACGCGGGGATCGAATGCGCCGGGAATGATATAATCCTCGTTCAGCTCTTCATCGGTGATGATCCCGGCCAGTGCGTTGACGGCTGCCAGCTTCATCTGGGGGTTGATATCCCGGGCGCGCACGGACAATGCACCCTTGAACACGCCCGGGAATGCCAGCACATTGTTGATCTGGTTGGGGAAATCGCTGCGGCCCGTGCCGATCACACGCACACCGGCAGCCTTGGCCACATCGGGCATCACTTCGGGGTTGGGGTTGGCCATGGCGAACACCACAGCATCCTTGTTCATGGTTTTGATCATTTCGGGGGTAAGCACATTGGCCACGCTGGTGCCGATAAACACATCGGCGCCCTTTACGGCCTCGGCCAGGCCGCCGGTGAGATGGCGGGGGTTGGTCACACCGGCCAGCCATTTCTTATGATCGGCCAGGCCCGCCGGGCGGCCCGGATACAAAATGCCGTGCTCGTCCACTGCGGTGATATCCGTGGCACCGGCGGTCTGTAGCATTTTGATAATGGCCGTGCCCGCTGCGCCGGGGCCGTTGTGTACGATCTTCACATCCTTCAGCTGCTTGCCCACCACCTTCAGGGCGTTCAGCAAAGCAGCCGTAACAATGATTGCCGTGCCGTGCTGGTCATCGTGGAACACAGGAATATCCAGCTTTTCCTCCAAGCGACGCTCGATCTCAAAGCATTCGGGGCTGCGGATATCCTCCAGATTGATGCCGCCGAACTGCGGGGCCAGCATTTCCACCGCGCGGATCACTTCCTCGGGGTCCTCGCTGTCCAGACAGATGGGGAATGCCTCCACGCCGCCGAATTCCTTAAACAGGGCGCACTTGCCCTCCATCACGGGCAAACCGGCGGCAGCGCCGATGTTGCCAAGGCCCAGCACAGCGGTGCCGTTGGTCACCACGGCCACCATGTTGCTTTTAAAGGTATATTTATACACATCGTCGGGGTTTGCGGCAATGCGGCGGCAGGGCTCGGCCACGCCGGGCGTATAGGCCGTGGAAAGCTGTTCGCGGTTTTTGATCGGCGTTTTGCTCACCATGCCCACCTTGCCGTGGTATTTTTCGTGCAATTCCAGTGCTGCCTGATTGAAATCCATTGTTATTCCCTCGCTTTTTAAGCGGGCATGGTTGGCTGCCCGCAGGCCATATTTTCCAATATATTCTGATTATAACAAACCCCATCGTTTTTTGCACTGTTTTTCGCTTGAAAAATCTGTTTTTCTTTTGTGCGGCCTGCAAAAGCATAAAAATTTCAAAGAATCTGTGCCGCTTTTGCTTTTTTCGTGTATAATAGAAATACTGCCCTACTGGCAGCGTTTCAAACCCCATTTGATTATCTGTGATTATTGGAGGAACTCCCCGTGAAAAAAATCTTCTCCCGTTCGCTGGCAGCTGCCCTTTGCGCGGGCATGGCGCTCAGCCTTGCCGCCTGCAGCAGCACTGCCGCTTCCTCTCAGTCTGCCGCCAGTTCCGAAGCCGCAGGCTCTGAGGCTTCTTCCGCCGCCTCTGCCCCTGTAGATCCCGATCCCCTGGCCCAGAAGGCAGCCGACTTCAACTACAGCGCCGCACTGGATGAAAACGGCTACTTTACCGGTGTGCGCGCACTGGACTATGTCACCCTGCCCGCCGACTACAAGGCACTTTCCGTTTCCGCTGCGGATGTACAGGTCACCGACGATGAGCTGCAGACCAATCTGGACTATATTCTGAGCCAGTTTGCCGAAACTGAGCAGGATACCGAAAGCACCATTCAAAACGGCGACAGCGTAAACATCGACTATGTCGGCTCGGTAGACGGCATCGAGTTCACCGGCGGCAACACCAACGGTCAGGGCACCACCGTGACCGCAGGCTCCACCCAGTATGTTGACGACTTTTTGACCCAGATCATCGGCCACAAGCCCGGTGAGACCTTTGATGTTGTCGTCACCTTCCCCGATGGCTACAACGACAGCACCGATGCCAACGGCGACCCCATCAAGCTGGCCGGGCAGGAAGCTGTTTTCTCGGTAACCATCAACTACATTGCCAAAAGCGTGACCCCGGAGCTCACCGACGAATTCATTTCCAAAAATATCGACCCCAAGTACGGCAGCACCGTGGAGGAGTTTAAAGACACTGTCCGCAAGGATGTAGCCGATGCCAATCTGGAAAAATATGTGACCAACTACCTCACCCAGAACTCGGTGTATGCCGATGAGCTGCCCGAAGCTGTGACCGAATACAGCAGCATGATGGTGCTGAACTACTACTGCGGCTACGCCTCGGCCAAAAACCAGACGCTGACCCAGTTCATTCAGGAAAATCTGGATGCCGACAGCATTCAGGCCCTGCTGGACAGCAACAAGGAAGCCATCGACAATCAGGCCAAGCGTTTTCTTTTGTATCAGGCACTTGCCGAAGATCAGGGCCTGGATTGCACCGATGACGATGTGAAAGCCTATTTTGAAGATCTGGGCAACACCGATTACTCGGACTACCAGAACTTCTACGGCACCAACTACCTGCGCATGAACGCCGTGGGTGACAAGGCCTTCAACAACATTTTGGCCAATGTGACCGTGGGCTGACCCCTTTTAAACCGCACAACACAGCCGCTGCATAAGCATTTTGCCTATGCAGCGGCTGTGTTTTTTATTGCAGCTCTGCCTCTGCCAAACGCACCCCCGGCATTCCGTCGCTCTCGTAGGTTTCAAAGGTACCGATCACGGTAATTTCTTCTCCCAATGGGGGATAATCCTGCGGGTAACGGTGCTCTCCCCTTAAAACAAATTCAATGCCCTGTGTGCAGCAGGCCGTGGCATCCGCAATCACGCAGGCATAGGCTGCCGGTTCCGAAGACACCTCTCCGTTTACCACCACCTGCGCCACGCCGAATGCACCCTTCATTTTCACGGTTTTTCCCACATAGTCGGCTGTGTTTTCATACAGCATATTGTAAACCTCAGAATACACCATGGTGCTGCTGAGCGCCGTCAGATCCACATCTACCGCCTTTTCTGCAGGTTCGCTTTGCGGGGTCGGCGCAGGGCTCGGCAGCGGCTCCTGGGTGGGGGCCGGTGTTGGCGCAGCGGCCGAAGCAGCCGGGGCAGGCTGTTTTTTCGGCGATGCAGCCGATGCCGTTTCTTTTGATCCGCAGGCACAAAGTGAAGCCGCCAGCAGCAGGCTGAAAACTGCACAGAGAACTCGTTTCATGCTGCCGCGCCCCCATTCAGGCGGCCTGCGGCCGAAAAGCATACAAACGCGGCGATATCCACCGCCACAATGGTGGAGCCCACGGGCGTGCCCGCCAAAATCGAAACCAGAATGCCCAGCGCCGTGCAGCACACTGAAAGCACTGCCGAGCACACCGTTACCGCCCGAAAGCTTTTATACACACGCATGGCCGACAGCGCGGGAAAAACCACCAGCGCCGAGATCAGCAAAGAGCCCACCAGATTCATTGCCAGCACGATCACAATGGCGATCGTGACAGCGATCAGCAGATTATACCCCTGCGCCCTGCGGTTTACGGCTCTGGCAAAGTTTTCATCGAAAGTCACGGCAAAAATTTTATTATAAAACAGGATAAAAATCGTTACCACCAGCGCCGAAAGCCCTGCGCACAGCCACACCTCGGTTTTGGTAAGCGTCAGAATCGAGGTGGAGCCAAACAGGGTGCTGCATACATCGCCCGAAAGATTGGCCGAGGTGGAAAACACATTCATCAAAAGATAGCCCATGGCCAGCGCCCCCACCGAGATCATGGCAATGGCTGCATCGCCTTTGATTTTGGTGTTCTGCCCGGTGCGCAGCAGCAAAACAGCGCACACGATCGTAACGCCCAGGGTCAGCGGCATATCGTCTGCAAGCCCCAGCACCGCCGAAACCGACATTGCGCCAAAGGCCACATGAGAAAGCCCATCGCCGATAAACGAAAATCGCTTCAGCACAAGCGTTACCCCCAAAAGTGAGGAACACAGCGCGATCAGCACCCCCACCACCAGTGCATAGCGCACAAACGGATAGCCCCAATACAGGGCAAGCTTTGCAAAGATCCCGCTCATACTGCTGCACCGCCTTTCTCCATGGCAAACATCGGCCCCTGCGGGCTTTTCAAATAATCCTCTTTCGTGCCGAAGAACACCGTATCGCCGATATGCAGAATATGGCTGGCATACTGAACGGCGGCGGCAATATCGTGCGAGATCATCACAATGCTGATGCCCTCCCTCCGATTCAGCTCGGCAATAAGCTGATACATTTTTGCCGTCACCTTAGGGTCAAGGCCGGAAACCGGTTCATCCAACAGCAGCATTTTCCGGGTGGCGCACAGGGCTCTGGCCAGCAGCACACGCTGCTGTTGTCCGCCCGAAAGCTCGCGATAGCAGCGCTTTGTCAGCGATTCGATCTGCATTTTCTGAATATTTTCCCGCGCCAGCTGTTTTTCCTGTTGGTTGTAAAACGGGCGCAGGCCGCAGCGCGCCTGACAGCCGGAAAGCACGATCTCCTGCACGCTGGCCGGAAAATCCTTTTGGGCAGCGGTCTGCTGGGGCAGATAGCCGATCTCGTTTTGCTTCAGCCCATCACCTGTTTCGATTTTACCGGCAATGGGCGGCTGCAAGCCGAGGATCGTTTTCATCAAGGTGCTTTTGCCGGAGCCGTTTTCCCCCACAATGCAAAGATAATCGCCTGCATTCACAGTGAAATTCAGGTTTTGCAAAACCGCTTTTCCGTCATAGCCAACCGAAACCTGATCGCAAATAAGCTGAAACATAACCATTTCTCCTTTAGTTCAGGGCTGTTTGCAAAGCTTTCAGATTGCTTTGCATAATGGAAAGATAGCTGGTGCCGTTTTGCACATCAGCGGCGGTGGTTCCCTGCATGGAATCCATGGTCAGGATCTGCTGATCTTTATTCCTTGTGTTCTGCACAATGGTTTCGGCAATTTTGTGCTGCTTTCCCTCCATGGTCAGCACGCACGGCAGGCCCAGCTCGTCCACCTTGCCTGCCAGAAAAGAAACCGTTTCAAAGCTGGCTTCGCTTTCTGCCGAGCAGCCCGCAAAGGCCGCATAATAGGTAAGGCCGTAGTCATCCACAAGATAGCGAAACGGAAAACGATCGCCAAACAGCACGGTTTTGCGGGCCGCATTTTCCACGGTGCTTTGGTATTGGCTGTCCAGCTGGGAAAGCTGGTTGATATAGCTTTGCGCATTGTCGGCATATGCCTGTTTATGCTCGGGGTCGATCTGCTGCAAAGCCTCGGTGATGGCACCGCAAAGTGTTTCGGCATTGCGAAGCGAAAGCCACACATGCTCATCGTATTCTTTTTCCTCATGCTCCGCTGCATCCTCTTCGGCCTGCATACCGGGCACGAGTTCCTCGGTTTTCACGGTATCCTTCAGCACATCCAGCAGATCGATCACTTTCATATTCGGGTTGGTTGCTTCCTTGAGCGCATCCTCTACCCAGCCCTCCGACTCGCCGCCCACATGCAGAAACAGGTCGCAGTCGGAGATCTTGATAATATCCTCCGCCGTGGGCTGATAGCTGTGCAGGTCAACGCCGCTGTCCAGCAGCAGGGTCACATCGGCATTTTCTGCCAGATCACCCATAATCTGTTTTGTCCAGTCATATTCCGGAAAGATCGTGGCCACGATCTTCATTTTATCCTGCTGTGCGCTTTCATCGGATACCACCATGCTGCCCGCCATGCCGTTTCCGGCGCTGCAGCCTGCCAAAAGCGCAGCCGCCATGCCAAGTGCCAGGGTTCGTGTGATTTTTTTCTTTCGATTCATAAAAAATAAGCCTCCGGATCTGTGTAAAAATCGATCTCTGCGCAAAAATTGCACAGTAAAAAAAGGGAAGCGGCCATGCCGCAGCACCTGCAAAAAAGCAGACTGCCCCTAAGCCGCCTGCACACAAGAATGCCGCTGCCGAAAATGCAGGCCATTGCAGCATTTTTTGCCGCACCGGCTTGGCCCTTTTCGGATGTCTGACAGTTTTCTTGTGGAGCCGACTTTTCTTTTTATTGGATCGATTTTTCCTTAATCCGAAAGCTTTACCTTCAGGGAAATCAAAGTATGGGTTTGCGCACACTCCGCGCAGGGCAAAGCTGCGCCGTGCCGTTTGGAAAACACCATGGCCGCAGCCCCGGCTGCCAGCGCTGCGCCGCCCACAGCTTTGAGCAGGCTCTCACACACGCTGATCTGCTGGCACACTGCGCACCCGGCGCCTGTGCACTCATGGTTTACTTCCTCGGCGATATAGGCCACGGAGAACAAAACCGCTGCCCCCAGCACGGCTGCTAAGAGCATGGTCAAAAAACGCTTTTTCCGGCTCATGGTTTGTTCTCCTTTCCTGCAAACTTTTGCTGCCGATTATTTTTTGCAATCGGCACAGGTGCCGTACAGCACCGTTTCGGCTATATCCAGATCAAAATTTTCCTGCTGCTGCAAATGCTTTGCAAATAAAGCAGCATTCCTATTTTCCATATGGAAGGTTTTTCCGCACTTCACGCAGCTCATATGAAGTGCGCCTTGGCAGCTTTTGGCTGCCACATATTGATAACAGCTTTCCCGTGCGCCGTTTTTGACACTGCGATGGACCTTTTCTTCGGCCTCCAGCTGTGCAAGATTGCGGTACACGGCGCTCAGGCTGATGTTTTCTTCCTGCAGCGCCGCTGCGATCTCGTGTGCGGTGAGCCGTTCGTCCGGGTGCTGTTCCAGATACTGCAGCAGGGCTTTTCGCTGTTTTGTGGTGTACACATTCTGCAAAACCATCACACTCCAATCTGCGATTCATTCGCAAATCATTATAACATAATTCTTCCAGGTGTCAATATGCAATTCATTCGCAAATTCGGCATGCTCTCAAAAATTCCCTCATACAGCAAAAACCGGCACGAAATTTCTCTCGTGCCGGTTTTGCTGTGCTTTTATTCCAGCCCGGTAAGATCCTTCAGATCATACGGGGTGTTCTGGTAAACATAATAGTTCAGCCAGTTGTGATACAAAAGGTGGGCGTGTGCGCGCCAGCGGAAGATCGGTTCCCGGTTCGGGTCATCGTTCGGATAGTAGTTCTTGGGGGGCTGAATGTCCAGCCCTTTGTTGATATCGCGGCGATATTCTCCGTCCAGCGTGTATTTATCATACTCGGGGTGGCCGGTCACAAAAATCTGGCGGCCGCTGTCGGTGTTCAGCAAATACACACCGGCCTCCTCGCTTTCGGCCAGAACCCGCAGGTCGATGCATTCGTCCACATCGGCTTTATCAATGCCGGTATAGCGGCTGTGCGGTGCGTAAAACACTTCGTCAAAGCCGCGCACCAGCGGGTTGCTGGGGCGCACCACACGATGCTCAAAAATGCCCGAAAGCTTTTGCGGCAGCAGGCGCTTTTGAATGCCAAAGTGATAATACAGCGCCGCCTGCGCCCCCCAGCACACATGCATGGTGGAAAACACATGGGTCTTGCTCCATTCCATGATCTCGCACAGCTCGGGCCAGTAATCCACTTCCTCAAACGGCACGGTTTCCACCGGCGCGCCGGTAATGATCATGCCGTCGTAACGGTTGTCACGAATTTCCTCAAACACATGATAAAATGCGCTCATGTGCTCGGCCGAAACATGGGTGGCGCCGTGGGTGGCCGTTTGCAAAAGGGTAAATTCCACCTGCAAGGGATTGTTGGCCAGCAGGCGGGCAATCTGGGTTTCTGTGGTAATCTTGGTGGGCATCAGGTTCAGCACCACGATGCGCAGCGGGCGAATTTGCTGAGAGTTGGCCCGTTCTTCGTGCATCACGAAAACATTTTCATCGGCCAATGCCTGATAAGCAGGCAAATTTTGTGGAATGATCAGGGGCATAGGGTTTGTTTGTTTCCTCGTTTATAAATGGCTTTTCGGGGGCGGTTCAGCACTGTTCCAGTGCCTGTGCGATATCGGCGATCAGATCGTCTTTATCCTCAATGCCGCAGCTCATGCGCACCAGCTCGGCGGGCACACCGGCAGCAGCCAGCTGCTCGTCGTTCATCTGGCGGTGGGTGCTGGAAGCCGGGTTCAGGCAGCAGGTGCGGGCATCGGCCACATGGGTTTCAATGGCAGCCATGCGCAGGCTCTTCATAAAGGTGCTGGCAGCCTCGCGCCCGCCCTTTAAGCCAAAGCTCACCACGCCGCAGCTGCCGTTGGGCAGATACTTCTGCGCCAGTGAATAATAGGCATTGTCGGGCAGGCCGCAGTAGTTCACATAGGCAATTTTGGGGTGGCTCTGCAAAAATTCTGCCACAGCCTGTGCGTTTTCGCAGTGACGCTTTACGCGCACGTGCAGGCTTTCCAGGCCGAGATTCAGAATAAAGGCATTCTGGGGGCTTTGGATCGAGCCGAAATCACGCATCAGCTGGCTGGTGCATTTGGTGATGAACGCGCCTTCCTTGCCGAATTTTTCGGCATAGGTGATGCCGTGATAGCTTTCATCGGGGGTGCACAGGCCCGGGAATTTATCGGCGTGGGCCATCCAGTCGAAATGGCCGCTGTCCACAATGCAGCCGCCCACAGCCGCGCCGTGGCCGTCCATATACTTGGTGGTGGAGTGGGTCACGATATCTGCGCCCCACTCAAACGGGCGGCAGTTGATGGGCGTGGGGAAGGTGTTGTCCACGATCAGGGGCACGCCGTGGGCATGGGCTGCCTTTGCAAACTTTTCAATGTCCAGAACAGTCAGGGCCGGGTTGGCAATGGTTTCGCCAAACATGGCCTTGGTGTTGGGCTTAAAGGCGGCATTCAGCTCTTCCTCGGTGGCGGTGGGAGCCACAAAGGTCACATCAATGCCCATTTTGCGCATGGTCACATCGATCAGGTTAAAAGTGCCGCCGTAAATGCTGCTGGAGGCCACAATGTGATCGCCGCAGTTGCAAATGTTGAACAGTGCATAGAAATTGGCTGCCTGGCCGCTGCTTGTCAGCATGGCCGCCGTGCCGCCCTCCAGCGCACAGATCTTGGCCGCCACCATATCGTTGGTGGGGTTTTGCAGGCGGGTGTAAAAATAGCCGCTGGCCTCCAGGTCAAACAGCTTGGCCATATCCTCGCTGGTATCATATTTAAAGGTAGTGCTCTGCACAATGGGGATCTGGCGGGGCTCGCCGTTGCCGGGGGTGTAGCCGCCCTGCACGCAAACGCTGTTGATTTTCATATACTTTCCTACTTTCCTGTACAAATTTAAAACCCATGCGCCGGTTTGCGCTTGCCTGTGCTTTTGGGGCGCAGCGCCCGGCGCTTGCAATATATAATGTATTGTATTCCAATCCCCGCCCAGAATCAAGGCTGAGCAGCGCCTTACGGGCAAAATTGTACACAAAAAGTTTTCAATTTTCCTATTGACAAATACCCAGCGCAGAGGTATAGTATTAGCAGTCAAAGAGATAGAGTGCTAACGAGATTGACAAAACACCCTTTGCAAAGCCTTTCTCGCCGTTGCATTCCGCTCTTTGCAACAATCCGATTTGGTTTTGTGCCGTTTGCAAGCACTCCGCCAATACGATTGCTAACCAATAGCCATCCAACTTTCAAACTTTTCCATAAAGGAGGCTTGATGTTATGAATACAAGTCGTTTCACCCAAAAAGCCATGGAGGCCTTGCAAAGTGCCCAAAGCCTTGCCATTGAATATCAGAATCAGGCACTCGAGCCTCAGCATTTGCTGGCCGCACTGGCCGGGCAGGAAAACGGCCTGATCCCGCAGCTGCTCACCCGCATGAATGTTGACCCCGCCGCTTTCCGCAGCGCCGTGGTGGAAAAGGTGGCCTCGCTGCCCCATGTTTCCGGCAGCGGGCGTGACCCCGAAAAGGTGTATATCAGCCAAACCACCGACAAAGCCCTGCAGGCTGCCGAAAAGCAGGCCGAACAGATGAAGGATGAATACATCAGCGTTGAGCATGTATTCTTCGGCATTCTGGAAAATCCCGGCGATTGCGCCGAGATCTTTAAGGCTTTCGGCATCAGCAAGGTCGGCTTTTTAAAGCTGCTGGCAGAGGTGCGCGGCAACCAGCGTGTGACCACCGATAACCCCGAGGACACCTATGACGCACTGGGCAAATACGGCACCGATCTGGTGGAAGCCGCCCGCAAAAATAAGCTGGACCCCGTGATCGGCCGTGATCAGGAGATCCGCAATGTGATCCGTATTCTGAGCCGTAAAACCAAAAACAACCCCTGCCTGATCGGTGAGCCCGGCGTGGGCAAAACCGCTATTGCCGAGGGGCTGGCACAGCGTATCGTGAAGGGCGATGTGCCCGAAAACCTGAAGAACCGCAAGGTGTTCAGCCTGGATATGGGCGCTCTGGTGGCCGGTGCAAAATACCGCGGCGAATTTGAAGAGCGTTTGAAGAGCGTTTTGAACGAAGTGAAAAAGAGCGAAGGCCAGATCATTTTGTTCATTGATGAGCTGCACACCATTGTGGGTGCAGGCAAAACCGACGGCGCTATGGATGCCGGCAACCTGTTAAAGCCCATGCTGGCCCGCGGCGAGCTGCACTGCATCGGCGCCACCACGCTGGACGAATATCGCCAATATATCGAAAAAGACCCCGCTCTGGAGCGTCGTTTCCAGCCTGTGCAGGTAAACGAGCCCACGGTGGAGGATACCATCAGCATTCTGCGTGGCCTGAAAGAGCGCTATGAAGTGTTCCACGGCGTTAAAATTCAGGATGCCGCATTGATCGCCGCCGCCACCCTGAGCGACCGCTATATCACCGATCGTTTTCTGCCGGATAAAGCCATTGACCTGGTGGATGAAGCCTGCGCCATGATCAAAACCGAAATGGAAAGTATGCCCAGCGAGCTGGACGATCTGCAGCACAAGATCATGCAGCACGAGATCGAGGAGATCAGCCTGAAAAAGGAAACCGATGCCCTCAGTCAGGAGCGCCTGCACACCCTGCAGAAAGAGCTGGCCGAAATGCGCGATCAGTTCAACAGCAAGAAGGCCCAGTGGGAAAACGAAAAGAACGCCATTGGCAAGGTGCAGAGCCTGCGCACGCAGATCGAAAGCACCAAGGGCGATATTGAAAAGGCTGTGCGTGAAGGCCACTATGAAAAGGCCAGCGAATTGCAATACGCCACGCTGCCCAAGCTGCAGGCCGAGCTGGAGGATCAGGAAAAGCTGGCCCAGCAGAAGAAAGAGGATTCCCTGCTGCGTGACCGTGTGACCGACGAAGAGATCGCACGCATCGTGAGCCGCTGGACGGGCATCCCCGTAGAAAAAATGCTGGAGGGCGAGCGTGAAAAGCTGCTGCGCCTGGAGGACACGCTGCATCAGCGCGTGATTGGCCAGGACGAAGCTGTGCGCCGGGTGAGCGAGGCCATTTTGCGCAGCCGTGCAGGCATTGCCAACCCCAACCGCCCCATCGGCAGCTTTTTGTTCCTTGGCCCCACGGGCGTGGGCAAAACCGAGCTTGCCAAGGCCCTGGCACAAAACCTGTTTGACGATGAAAAGAACATGATCCGTATCGATATGACGGAATACATGGAGAAATTCAGCGTCAGCCGCCTGATCGGCGCGCCTCCGGGATACGTGGGCTACGAGGAGGGCGGCCAGCTGACCGAGGCTGTGCGCCGTCACCCCTACAGCGTTGTGCTGTTTGATGAGGTGGAAAAGGCCCACCCCGATGTGTTCAACATTCTGCTGCAGGTGCTGGACGATGGCCGTATCACCGACAGTCAGGGCCGCACGGTCGACTTTAAGAACACGATCATCATTCTCACCAGCAACCTTGGCAGTGAGCTGATTCTGGAGGATCTGGAAAAAGGCCGTGCCGAGGGCCGCAATGAGCTGAGCTCCGAGGCTAAAAATCAGATCAGCCAGCTGCTGAAAACCAAGTTCCGCCCCGAGTTCCTGAACCGTTTGGACGAGATCGTGTACTACAAGAGCCTGACCAAAGACGAAATTGGCGGCATTGTGGATCTGCTGCTGGCCGATTTGGGCAAGCGCCTGGCCGACAAACAGCTGAAGCTGGAAGTAACCCCCGCCGCCAAGGCGCTGATCATTGATCAGGGCTACGACCCCGTTTACGGTGCTCGTCCGCTGAAGCGTTTTATCCAGAGCCATGTGGAAACCATGATTGCCAAAGAGATCATTGCCGGCAGCCGCAGCCAGGGCAGCACCCTGACCGTGGATGCGCAGGGCGACCAGCTGGTTCTGCGCTAAGCGCTCTGCATCGGCCAAAAGCCGAAAAGCCATTCCATTTGGGGCTGTTATAGCCCCGTTTGCCTCTTTCCCGCCCCGGCGGCCATTCCGCCGGGGCGGGATTTTTTTATATTTTGTCTATTTTCTGCATATTTTTTCATGCTTATCATCGTGTTATTTTATTGATCGGAAAATTATTTTGCATTTTTTTCAAAAAAGGCTTGCATTTTTCTGTGGCTGTGTTATAATAAATCTCGTTCCGGAGGACTAGCTCAGCTGGTTAGAGCACCTGCATCACACGCAGGGGGTCTGGGGTTCGAGTCCCTAGTTCTCCACCATAAACCACAGCTTCTATCGAGGCTGTGGTTTTTTTGTTTATCGGAGGTTCGCAGTTGCGGAGTGTAACGAAGCAATGAAAGCCCCAGTGGGGCTTTCAAGCGACAGAACGGTCTGCGTTAGCAGATGGGAGCTTGCCCCGACAAGTTCTGTGGAAGAACTACTCGGAACAGTAAACTTAAACGAACAAAGGCAGGGTATCATCATGGCGATGATATCCTGCCTTTTGCTTTGATATGTTTTATCAGCAGATCACAGCATCCGTCGCAGTATAGCCTTCGAGAGAATTCTCCTTGACCTGAATACAAATATAAGTGATCTCAGAATCGCTTGCAGCAAAGAACTGACGCTTTGCCACGGGAGAAATCTTCAGCCAGTCGCCTGCTGCAAGGTTGACTTCTTCGCCATCGATAACAACCTTGCCTTTGCCGGAAAGAACACCGTAGATTTCCTCATTTGCCTTGTGGGAGTGAACAAACGGAACATTTGCTCCCGCAGGAAGCGTATTCAGGCTGATCTCCGCACCAGTCAGGCCGAGCTTTTCATGAAGCTCCGTCCGATTTTCTTTTCCAACTGTCATTTTTGTGTAGCTTGCCATTGTAAGCACCTCCATTTTGATTCGCAATCTTTCATTGCCTGAGTTAAGTATAGAAGCTCACACATTCAAAAACAAGTACGCACCTTTTTGTAACTGTACACTCAAAAATGAATGTGCTATACTATCTACAGAGGTGACTGACATGCGTACAAAAGAAGAACTGCCGGAATGTCCGGTTGCAACAGCCGTATCCCTGATTGGCGGAAAATGGAAGCTCTTGCTTCTGCGCAATCTGAAAGAGCGTCCATGGAGATTCAATGAGTTGCAAAGAAGCATCGACGGGATCTCGCAGAAAGTTTTGACCGAGAGCTTAAGACAGATGATTGATGATGGACTTGCCTACCGCCGTGATTATCACGAGAATCCTCCCAAAGTAGAATACGGATTGACCGATCTCGGAACGGAAATGTTGCCAATCGTCAATGCACTTGCAGACTTTGGCAACTACTATAAATCAGTCGTTGATCGGTCATGATCGATATGATGAAGCAGGGTTTGAACGATCTTGCCCGGTATCTTTCGGGCTTTTATCCCAAAACCGCCCGCCGGGCTGTTAGGCGCTTGCAGATTTTCTGGCGGGTATAGTGCCTTTTTACTCCTTGGTGTGCTATACTGGTTTTAGACAGCCTTCAAGCACCGCCGCGCATTTTCCCACCTGCCGTACACCCTTAAAGCGTATCCGGCGCTTTTGCAAAATTTCCTTTTGCATGAGCCGATTTTTTCTTTACTCACTCGAAATTTGATGTATCAGGAGGTGTTCCTTCTATGAAATGTCCCTTTTGCAAAAATGAAATGGTTGTTGGAAGCATTTCTCAAGATCGTTATGCACTGAAATGGGTCCCGGCTGAAAAAGATATGGGATTATTGAATTTCACCCCGCTTGTGAAGGGAATAAAACTCACCTCTCTGTCAGATGGCACAGCGGTAAAAGTTTTCTATTGCGAACCCTGCAGAAAATTCATCATTGACCAAGATGATCTGCGTTTATAAGAAAAGCCCTGTTCAATTTGCCAAACCCGGCGGCTGTATCCTTTTTTAAGGCAGTGCCGCAGCCGCCGGACAAACCATGCGGCGCTGCCTGAGCTTTCATCGGAGGGATCTTACTATGGAATACAGAAGATTTGCAAACACCATCGTAGCCAGAATAGACAAGGGCGAGGAAATTCTGGAAAAAATTCGGGAGATTGCCGCCAAAGAGCATATCACGCTGGCAAGCATCAGCGCCTTAGGCGCCACCAACGATTTCACGGTGGGCGTGTATAAGGTCGATGAAAAAAAATATTACGCCAATTCGTTTCAGGGCAGCTTTGAGATCGTATCCCTGACAGGCACCATCAACACCATGAACGGCGAGTTTTATACACACATTCACATGAGCGCCGGAAACGATCAGGGGCAGGTTTTCGGCGGGCATCTGAACAAAGCCGTTGTAAGCGCCACCTGCGAAATGGTCATCACCCTGATCGACGGCCATGTGGACCGGGTGTATGATGAGGAAACCGGGCTGAACATCTTCCGTTTCTGATCCACCGGCGCATTCTGCCCCGCAGAAAGGAAAAGCGTATGAATTTAGAGCAGCAAAAGGAGCTTATCCTAAGCGGAAAAATGTATAACGATCTGACCTGCGAGCTGGTTGCCGCGCGGGAAAACACGGTGTTTTTGACCAACGAGTACAACGCCAGCTTTGGAAAGCCGCCCGAGGTAAGGGAGGCCATTCTCAAAAAGCTGCTGAAGTCTGTGGGAAAGGGCGTTCACTTTGAGCCCAATTTCCGCTGTGAATTTGGTTATAACATTTCCATCGGAAATAACTTTTACGCCAATTTTGATTGCATCATGCTGGATGGCGGCGGCATTGAGATCGGCGACAATGTTCTGTTTGGCCCCAGAGTGGGCATTTACACTTCCAACCATGCAGCCGATGCGTGGGAACGGGTTCACGGGGCGTGCTATGCAAAGCCTGTCAAAATCGGCAGCAATGTATGGGTCGGCGCGGGTGTTCACATCAATCAGGGTGTAAACATTGGCAGCAACAGCATTATCGGCTCGGGAAGCGTTGTTACAAAGGATATTCCCCCCAATGTGGTGGCAGCCGGTGTTCCGTGCAGGGTGATCCGCCCCATCACCCCGGCCGACAAAACCGGATACCGCCCTTAAGCCCGCCGGGCCGCCACTTCGGCCCATAAATTTTTTCATCAAAAAAGGCAGAGGCCCGGCCCCTTTTGGGGATGCCGATCCTCTGCCTTGTTATTTTTTATGCCTGCAGCCATGCCTTCTGTGCTGCCATCAGCACAGCGGCGCGGCTGGCCGTAAAGTTTAAGCCGCCCTGCAGATAGCACATATAGGGCGCGCGCAGCGGGCCGTCGCA
>Ga0129316_1000644_pt1 | contig 17598 bp, 14 predicted proteins | sample Cm1ome_2_FD_94429 | JGI IMG/M metagenome (GOLD analysis project Ga0129316, IMG submission 94429) | Eastern black-and-white colobus group fecal microbial communities from Wisconsin, USA - Cm1022B metagenome | ecosystem: Host-associated > Mammals > Digestive system > Large intestine > Fecal...
ATGCGGGATACCGGGGGACTTTTACGTTTGATGCCAGTCAGACTCTGGGGCGTGGTGTTGATATTTCTGAAAAAATCAAGCCTCACGAATGAGAGAAGCTTCCTTGGCGCTGGATTGGGGAGCGGACACTTGCTTGGCTCAATCATTCCCGCCGCCTTAGGCCGCCTTAGTAAGGACTATGAGATACTGACCTCTTCCGCCGAAGCTGTCATTATGATCTCCCATGCCCACACCCTTCTCAATCGCTTGTGAATACAGGTTCTAAGATTGTTACTCATTTTGTGGCTTACATATGTTTTACGGATTATTGGTTTCACACATTACATTTCATAAGTATACCTAATAGTGTGGAAAACAAAAACTAAAGAAAACATGGAGGAGATCCAAAATGAAGAAAACTATTACAGTTTTGCTTGCTCTGTGCATGTTACTGAGCATTTTTACAGGTTGTTCCACCAAGCCGCAGACGCCGAGTGAGGCTTCGCAACCTAATTCCACTGCACAGCCTACCACCAACAACCCCGTAGATAATATGACAGATGTGGAAGCTCCCACCGCACCCAAGTACGTATTCCTGTTCATCGGCGACGGTATGAGCTATCCTCAGTTCCAGGCAGCTGCTGACTATCTGGGCGCTATCGTTGACGATGATTACGAAAGGGCTCTGCCCAGCACCAAGTATGACGCTCGTGAGGGCGCTGTACTGGACGGTCCTGTGGCGCTAAACTTTATGGATTTCGAGGTTGCAGGTTCCGCTGTGACCTACGATTCCTGCTCCTTTGCTCCGGATTCCGCTTCCACCGCCACCTCCATTGCTACCGGCAAGAAGACCTACTCCGGTATGATCAATGTGGACGAAAGCGGTGCTACCCCCTATGAGACCATTGCAGAAAAGCTCCACGCACAGAAGGGGTGGAAGATCGGCATCATCAGTTCCGTCAACCTGAACCACGCTACTCCCGCCGCCTTCTACGCCCATCAGGCCAGCCGGAACAACTACTACGAGATCGGTCAGGAACTGGTGGAATCCGGCTTCGAGTATTTCGCCGGCGGCGGTCTGAAAAAGGTCACCGGCAACGACAAGGACAAGACCAGCCTGTACAATCTGGCAGAAGCTGCCGGCTACAAGGTTACTTACACGCAGGCTGATGCAGAAGCCATCACCGCTGCCGATGGTAAGATCATTCTGATTGACGAGCATTTGGCAGACTCCGATGCCATGGATTACGACATGGACCGTAATGACGGCGAATGGGCGCTGGCAGATTATGTTGCCAAAGGCATTGAGACTCTGGACAACGATAACGGCTTCTTCATGATGTGCGAGGGTGGCAAGATCGACTGGGCTTGCCACGCTAACGATGCAGGTGCTACCGTTACCGATACTCTGGCAATGGCTGAAGCAGTACAGGTCGCTGTGGACTTCGCCAAAGAGCATCCCGAAGAAACCCTGATTCTGGTTACCGGCGACCATGAAACCGGCGGTCTGACCATCGGGTTTGCCGGTACGGACTATGACACCTATCTGGATACTCTCGCCAACCAGACTATTTCCTACGCCCAGTTCGACGAACAGTATGTCAGCAAATACAAGGAAAACGGGATCTCATTTGAAGACGCCATGAAGGATGTGGAAGCCCTGTTCGGCCTGAAGCTCACCGGCGCGGAGGATGACCGGCTGGTGCTGACTGAGTATGAGACCCAGCGCCTGCGTACTGCTTACGACATGATCATGAGCGACTACAGCGCTGATGACTTCACCCAAGAACAGTATGTTCTCTACGGCACCTACAACCCCTTCTCCGTCACCGTGACTCACATCCTGAACAACAAGGCAGGCGTGGACTTCACCAGCTACTCCCACACGGGACTGCCTGTTGCAGTCTTTGCCGACGGTGTCGGTGCCGAAGATTTCGGTGGCTACTACGATAACACCGAAATTTTCAACAAACTGGCAAATCTGCTGGAAGTAAAGTAAGCGAATGACTGAAACAATACAGGGGGCGTATCCACGCTCCCTGTATTGTGCGTATGGAGTGCAAAACAAATGCTTCAAAGACTGAAAACAAACAAAACCCTTGGACCGGTGGTGCTGTGGCTTCTTCTGCTGGTGGTGCTTCTGCTGCTGCCCACGGGGTATGAGAGCGCCCTGTCTTACAGAAACGCCGACCGGGTAGTCGCGCTGGTGCTGTCCACGGACGAAAGCGACATTGTGGACACCGGACTGGTACGCAGTGGTGAACAGCGGTGTCAGGTACGGATTCTGGCGGGACAGTTCAAGGGCACAGAATGCACCGCTGTCAATCGCCTCAACGGCTCGCTGGCGGAGGATAAGCTCTTCGCACTTGGAGATAGGGCGTTTGTGGTAGTCAGTCATTCCAGCGGTGAGATTACCACGGTGTATATGACAGACCACTTCCGACTGGATAAGGAAGTGATTCTTGCCGGATTGTTTCTGCTGCTGCTCCTGTTGTTTGCCAGAGGTACGGGACTGCGGGCAATTCTGTCCTTTGTCGATACGGTTCTGTTGCTATGGAAGGTGCTAATCCCCAGCTTGCTGAAAGGCTGGAATCCGATTTGGGTTTCTCTGGGGCTGGTATTGGCGCTTACATTTTTGGTACTGAGCCTGATCTACGGTTGGGATCGTCGGTGCATGGCAGCTACTGCTGGTGCAGCTCTTGGAATAATGGTAACAGCGGTGTTGGGTTATTTCTTTACCGACCTGTTTCAGATCCACGGAGCTGTAATGGAATCCAGCGAAAGCCTGCTGTATGCTGGATACCAGTATCTTGATTTAACAAAAATCTTTGTAGCATCCATTTTCCTCGGCTCCTCCGGTGCCGTGATGGATTTATCCGTGGACATTTGCTCCTCTGTTTACGAGGTTGTGCAGAAAAAGCCGAATATTTCTGCAAAGGAAGCGATTTTCTCCGGTTTCGCCGTCGGTCGTGCTGCCTGCGGCTCTACCACCACGACTCTGCTGCTTGCCTATTCCGGTAGTTACATTGCTCTACTCATGGTTTTCATGGCACAGGGTACGCCGGTGGCACTAATGCTCAACTATAAATATGTGGCAGCGGAGATCGTCCACACCATCGTCGGCTCTTTTGGCCTGGTGACAGTAGCACCTCTGACTGCCATCACCAGCGGTATGTTGCTGACGAAGCGTAAAAGCATAGATGCAGATAAGGAAGGAAAAAATGATTGATTTTAACAGCAAAAAAGATTTATATGTGATATGGACGGTGTTATCTACCATGGGAACCGAATGTTGCCCGGTGCGATAGAATTCATAGATTGGCTTCAACGGGAAGATAAAGAATATCTGTTTTTGACAAACAACAGTGGCTATACCCCCCAAGAGTTGCAGCAGAAACTGGCTCGTATGGGATTAGATGTTTCCGAAGAGCATTTTTATACCAGCGCACTCGCAACAGCGGCCTTTTTGAAAGAACAAGCACCAGGATGCTCTGTCTATGCGATTGGAGAGGCGGGATTATTCAATGCGTTGTATGACGCAGGGATTATAATGAACGATGTGAATCCGGATTATGTCGTCATGGGTGAGGGTAAATCCTATTCTCTCGACACGCTGACCAAAGCAGTTAACCTCGTTCGCAATGGTGCAAAACTAATTGGTGCAAATTCAGAACCTGTATTCACAAGCGATTGAGAAGGGTGTGGGCATGGGAGATCATAATGACCGCTTCGGCGGAAGAGGTCAGTATCTCATAGTCCTTACTAAGGAGGCGGGAATGATTGAGCCAGGCAAGCGTCCGCTCCACAATCCAGCGCCAGGGAAGCTTCCCTTCTACCCCTTTTTTCTTAACGGGATCTGAAGCCAAAATGAATTGAAACTTCCAATACTCCCTGTCATAATATAGAAAAGAAAAGTGTACATCTCGTAGAATTTGCAAAATTTCACTTGGGGAGGCGCATGGATGGGAGGACAACTGAAGACAAAAATCAATGAATCTCTGGCTTCGGTACTGCCGATTACAGGGATTATTCTGCTGCTGAGCATTACAGTGGCGCCGCTGGATGCCGGGGTGGTCGTGCTTTTTTTGTTCGGATCCATCCTGTTGGTGTTCGGTATGGGACTTTTCACTCTCGGTGCGGATATGGCGATGCTCCCGATGGGAGAGAGAATCGGCGTGCAGATCAGCAAAGGAAAACGTGCGCCGCTTTCCCTCGCGATCTGTTTTCTTTTGGGACTGCTGATTACAGTAGCCGAGCCTGATCTGACGGTACTCGCGACCCAGATTCCGACGATTCCCAATATGACCCTGATTCTGGCCGTAGGCGTCGGGGTGGGAGCCTTCCTTGCCATTTCGATGCTGCGGATGCTGCTCCAAGTCCGTCTTTCCCATCTGCTGGTATTTTTTTACGCGGTCGTTTTCCTTGTGGCCACCTTTGCGCCGAACAGCTTCATTCCGGCGGCCTTTGATTCGGGCGGAGTCACCACCGGGCCGATTACCGTCCCATTTATCATGGCATTCGGCATCGGCATGGCGTCCATCCGCAGCGACAGGCGTTCGAGTGAGGACAGCTTCGGTTTGATTGCGGTGTGCAGTATTGGACCGATTCTCTCGGTCCTGCTGCTTGGCATCTGTTATGAACCCTCTGCTGAAACGAGCGCGGTTTCGTTTTATGAAATTATTACCACGAAGGACGCGGTGGGAGCATTCGGCGGTGCGCTGGTCCTCTATCTGCGGGAGGTGGCTGCGGCGCTTCTGCCTATCGTCGGGATTTGTTTTCTGTTCCAGTTGATTTTCCGGCGATTCCAACGCGCGCAGTTGCATCGGATCGTTGTCGGTTTTTTCTATACTTATGCAGGGCTGGTCTGTTTCCTGACTGGCGTGAATGTCGGATTTATGCCGGCCGGCCAGCTCATCGGCGGAGAAATTGCCGGAAGCAGCTGCCGCTGGCTGCTTGTTCCGATCGGGATGCTGGTCGGATATTTCATCGTCGCAGCCGAACCGGCTGTGCACGTCCTGAAAAAACAGGTTGAGGAAATTTCCAACGGTTCGATCACCCAGAAATCAATCGGACTGGGACTTTCAGCCGGTGTTTCGGTTTCGGTCGGCATCGCGATGCTGCGGATTTTGACCGGGATTTCGATCCTCTGGTTCCTCGCCCCCGGGTATATCCTTTCGTTGGTCATCAGCTTTTACGTTCCGCCGATCTATACCGGAATCGCCTTCGACTCGGGCGGAGTGGCCAGCGGTCCGATGACTGCGACCTTTCTGCTGCCGCTTGCGATGGGCGCATGCGGAGCACTTGGCGGAAATATGATGACCGACGCCTTCGGAATTGTGGCAATGGTTGCAATGACTCCGCTGATTACCATCCAGACGATCGGCCTGATCGCGGAGCTGCGCCGCCGAAATGCCGGAAAGGATCTGGTCGGTCAGCTTTTGAATACGGAGGACTGCATCCTGTATTTTGATCTGGAAGAAACGGTGCCCCGGCCATAGGGGAACAAATGAAGGGGGAAAGTTTCATGCAGCAAGCCCGTCCGGAACCCATGTGGATGATTATTTCGATTGTCGAGCGGGGACGCGGCCGGCCGCTCGTCGAGTTCTATACAGCCCGGCAGATGACAGCGCATCTTCTTTGTCTGGGTCAGGGCACTGCTTCGTCTGAAATGCTCAACCTTTTGGGGCTGGGAGCAAGCGAAAAGGATGTGCTTCTGAGCATCGGCTCGCGGGACAGCGTGCAGAGGGCGATGCAGGCGATGAGCAACCGGAATCTCGGCTGTCCCGTCCGGGGGCGCGGTGTGGTCTTCTCCGTTCGGCTGACGGGGATCAACGCTTTGCTTGCGGCGGCGGCCACCCTTGCCCGGGCGGGCATCGAGCCGCCGCAATCCGAAACAGAGGAAAAGGGGGAATCCATGATGCAGCAAAATTCACATTCACACAGCCTGATTCTGATTTCGGTGAACCAGGGATATACCGATGCGGTGATGGATACCGCGCGCCGGGTCGGCGCTACGGGCGGGACGATTATCCGGGCGCGCTGGGCCGGAGCACAGCCGCTCGAACAATTTTACGGCATCACCCTTCAGCTGGAAAAAGAAGTGATCGCAATTCTCGCCGGGGAGCGGGAACGCCGTTCCATCATGGAGGCGGTTAATCTGCACCATGGCCTCAAAACCGATGCGCAGGCGGTGATTTGTTCGATGGCGGTCGAAGAAGCCCTGAAGCTGAACTGATTCCGTTTCCCTCTTTTTCAGATCCGCTGGGCAGAATGCAGTGATGTTGCGGATAAAATTTGGCTTCACGAAGGCGGAAAACCGGTTGACCGGTTTTAAAAGAAATGCTAAAATAATAATTAATATCAAAATCAGAGAGAGGGAACAGCGATGAATGCAAAAGCACTGCAAAAGCTGAGCTATGGATTGTATTTAATTTCCACCGAGCACGAGGGGAAGGCGGCAGGCTGTGTCGTCAATACCTTTACGCAGGCGACCTCGTCTCCCGCGCGGGTGACCGTGACCATCAACAAAGGGAACTTTACCACAGGGATGATTCAAAAATCCGGAAAGTTTACTGCCGTCGTTCTCGCACAGGACGCGGGCATGGAGCTGATCGGCAGATTTGGGTTCCGCAGCAGCAGCGACCTCGACAAGTTTGAAGGATGGAAGACCGCTGTCGGTAAAAATGGCGTTCCCTATGTAGCCGAGCAGGTGGTTGCGCAGTTTGAATGCCGGGTGATCGGCGAACTCGACGCCGGAACCCACATTGTTTTTCTGGCCGACCTGCTGGAAGGCGAGCTTCTCGAAGACGGCGAGCCGATGACCTATGCCTATTACCACCAGGTGAAGAAGGGCAGAACCCCTCCCAAAGCGTCGAGCTATGTGGAGGAGCCTGCGGCGGGGAAGAAGAAGGGCTTCCGCTGCAAGGTCTGCGGCTATTTTATTGAGGCCGACAGTCTCCCTGACGACTTCATCTGTCCGGTCTGCAAGCATGGCCGGGACGCCATGGAGCCGGTCGAGCCCTGAATGCATAAAAGCTTATTTCGAAGCTTGGACGAGCCGTCACGTGATGGAGCCGGTTAAAGTCTTCTGTACCGTACCGGCGCGCCGGGGGAATTTTCCTCCGGCGCTGCTTTTTAGGGAAAAAGACTGACGCGCGTTTTCTGAAAGATGACGATTTTGCAAACTTTCTCCGATTTCCTTTGCAAACGGAGAAAGTTTTAGTATAATGGAAATCAAACCGGTGGAATCATTGGGCGGCCCCAAGGCTTTACCGGCTTATTTTGTTTGTCCGCTGGCGGATGCCAGAGAATCAAACGGGATGAGAGGAATGACAGGATGGCACCGTATCTCCTTTTATTGTTTTTTGTCACTGCGTCAGGCTTCCTTTTCTGTGAACTGAGGAAGTCGCGGCGCAGCGATCTGATCTTTCTGCTTGTTACCTGTACTGTGATGTTTGCGATGTCTTCGCTGCGCGGAATTACGGTGGGGGTGGACAACAAGCTCTACTACCTGCCTTACTTTGAGCGGATGGCGGCAAGCGATATTTCTTTTCTGTGGAGCGCTGAAAACGTCTACCGCAGCGAGCCGGGCTACAGCCTGCTCGTCTATCTGATTTCTCGTATTTCGGATAGTTCGACCGCGTTTTTTGCTGTGCAGGCGGCACTTGCCATCGGCTTGACCGCTGCGCTGGCGTGGTTTTATTCATCCTCGGTCTGGATCTGCATCTTTACATTTGTGAGCTTTGGCTTTTTCGGCTACACAATGGTGACGCTGCGTCAGCAGCTTGCCATCTGCATCGCCCTTCTGGCGATGCCCTGGCTGCAAAAAAAGCGTCCGGTTCCTTATTTCCTGATTGTTGCATTGGCCGCGACCATTCACAAGAGCCTTTGGATTCTTGTGCCGCTTTATGTTCTGGCATGGATTCCCTTCAATTGGAAGTCGGTCTCCGCATATGCCGCGGGCACCGTTGTGTTGCTGATCTTCACCGACCCGATCCTCGATTTTGTGACTAAATTCATCTACAAGATCTATACCGCCGACAACTACTACCGCGCGGTCGGCCGTGATATTCAGACGGCGGTTGTCCCGATGCTGCTGTTCCTCGCGGTGCTGCTGCTTCACAAACGGCTGCTCCGGCGCAATCCCGGGAATCTTCCGCTGATGAACTTTTCCGCCTATGCCTGCTTCTTGTTTCTTCTCACCTTGAAGTCTTTTATTTTCCAAAGGCTGGCGCTTATTTTCCTGCCGGTTGCGGTGCTGCTCCTGCCGGAAATCCTCAATGCGTCCGGACCGATGCCGGACAAGCTGGCTGAACTCGAACGGCTCAAGGCGGAGGGCCGGGGACGTAAGCCATCCTCAAAATACACCCAGCTCAAGGGGCAGCTGCGCGACGAGATGACCCTGTATTACAGTGCAATGGGCTTTATCCTTTTTATCGGCTGGCTCTACTATCTCTTCCTCGTGGTGGGCAACCGCCTGCTGCTGGTTCCGTATACCACCATCTTTTAACGGAATGCGCGGCCTGAGCTGGACAGCTTCGGTGCGCGGAGCTGTCCGCCGCTGTCCGGAGCTGTCCTCCCGGGGCGGCGGATGCTTCTTTTCTGTTCGATCGGAGGGTTTATTTTGATCCGTCAAAATCAAAAGGCTCTGAATCTGATTCTTGTGCTGACCGATGCGGCGCTTTGCTTTTCGGCGATGCCGCTGGCCTACCTGATCCGTTTTCTGGGACAGAGAGATTATGGTCATCAGGTTCCGCTTTCCTTTTACCTGCGGATGATGCTGGCGGCAGTTCCGGTTTATCTGCTGCTTTACCGTGCCTTTGATCTGTACACCTCCTTTCGGAGGAAACGGATCATCAATGAGGCGGGCAAGGTTATTCAGGCTAATTTTTGCGGCTTACTGTTGCTTTTCGTCCTTTCCTATCTGAGCAAAGAGGTCCACTCCTCCCGCTCGGTGCTGCTGCTCTTTGCCGTCATTAACACCATCTTCAGTCTTGCGCTGCGGGTTACGCTGCGCAAAATTCTGCGTATCATGCGCAAGGCGGGGCGCAATCTGAAGCACTTTCTGGTGGTCGGATGGAATGAAAATTCCGCGAACTTCTGCCGCAGAGCGATCTCCAACAAGGCGCTCGGCTGCTATATCGACGGCTATTTTCATGACGGAGGGCCGCAGCGGTTCGAAGAGGCGGTTCCCTGTCTCGGCTCCCTGGCCGAGTTTGAGAACTATCTGGCGGATCATCCGGTGGATGAGGTGGTGATCTCGCTCGATTATGAGGACTATCCGCGCCTGCAGCACCTGCTGGAGATCTGCGAGAAGGAAGGGGTTACTTCCAGTCTGCTCCCCTTTTTTGATAAATACATCCCGGCCAGGCTTTATGTCGAGGATTTTGAGGGAATGCCGCTGATCAACCTGCGGCGCATCCCGCTCGACAGCTTTATGAACAGCTTCTGCAAACGGTGCTTTGACATCTGCGGCTCGCTGGGCCTGCTGCTGGTCCTCTCGCCGCTGATGCTGGTTGTCGCGCTTCTGGTCAAGCTTACCTCGCCCGGTCCGGTCTTTTACCGGCAGGAGCGGGTGGGCCTGAACCGGCGTCCCTTTTTGATGTATAAGTTCCGCTCGATGAAGGCCGAACAGAATGGCGCGGACAAGACGGCATGGAGCACGAGAGAGGATGACCGCCGCACCGCTTTCGGAAGCTGGATGCGCAAGTACAGCGTGGACGAGCTGCCGCAGCTCTGGAACGTTCTGCGCGGGGATATGAGCCTGGTTGGTCCGCGCCCCGAGATCCCCTATTTTGTCGAAAAATTTAAGGAAGAGGTTCCGCTCTACATGCTCAAGCATCTGGTCCGGCCCGGCATCACCGGACTGGCCCAGATCAGGGGCTGGCGGGGAGACACCTCGATTGTTGAGCGGATCAAATGCGACATTGACTACATCGAGCATTGGACCTTTCTGCTTGACATCAAGATCCTGCTGCTGACTTTGACACGAGGGGTGGTGAACCGCAGTGAGTAATCCGCGGAAAATTAAAGTGCTGATGGTCGCCGAGGCGACTGGCGGAGGAGTGAGAAGGCATCTTCTGGACCTGCTGGAGGGCCTGGACCCCGCGCGCTTTTCCCTTGGACTGGTCTATGGAACCGACCGTGCGGATTCCTGCTTTCTTGATGCGCTTCCCCGGCTCACCGGGACAGTCGAGCTTTTCGCGCTGCCCGCCCTTGGCCGGGAGCTGTCTCCGGTGCGGGATGCGAAGGCGCTCTCTGGAATTGTCCGGGCGGTCCGCGCCTTTTCCCCCGACGTCCTGCACTGCCACAGCTCCAAGGCCGGCGCGCTGGGGCGGCTGGCCGCGATGATCTGCGGGGTCAGGACGGTCTTTTATACCCCTCATGCCTACAGCTTTGAGAACCCGGCGCTTTCCGCAGGCAAACGGGAGTTTTACCGCCGAATCGAGCGCGCCCTGAGCCGGATGGCAACCACCGCGACCCTGACTGTTTCCGAAGGGGAACGGGATTGTGCGCTTCGGGCCGGAATCGATCTCCCCGGAAAATTCCGCGTCATCTATAACGGTGTGGAGGAAGCGCCGGAGCGGGAAAACCGGCTGCGTCCGATGCTTGGGCTGCCGGATGCGGCGCCGCTTGTCGGATGTGCCGCGCGGCTTGACAGCCAGAAGGACCCCATGACCTTCCTCGAAATCGTGAAGAAGGCGGCCGAAAAGAAGGCACGCGTCTCCTTTGTCTGGATTGGCGACGGCCCAATGGCGGAGGAGCTGCGGCAAAAGCGGGATGAGCTTGGCTTGCAGAAGCGGCTGCTGCTGCCGGGCTTTCTGCCCGATGCCGACCGGCTGGTGGGGGAGCTGGATTACTATCTCTCGACCGCGCGCTATGAGGGGATGCCCTACGCGCCGCTTGAGGCGCTGCGCGCCGGAGTTCCGGTGATTGCAACTGATGTGACCGGGAATCGTGAAATTGCGCTGCCGGGACGCAGCGGGCTGCTTTTTCCGGCCGGAGACGGAGCGGCGGGCGCGCGGCTTCTGCTTGCGGAACTGAAGGTTCCCACTCTGTCGTCAGCGGATGCGAGGCAGGTCTTTGAGGAGCGGTTTACCCGGAATTCGATGCTTCATGCAATCGAGACGCTTTATCAAGAGTCGGCGGCTTCGGCAGTGCCGCAGCCGGTCGGCACCTGAAACTGATTTTGCTCCAATGCCCCGCACGGCCTTCCGGCGGGGCGTTTTTGGGATTGACGAAAGCACACCGGCGGTGTTCGCGGCGAAAAATCGCATCCTTTGGCCAAAAAACAGCCCTCCCGCGAAAAAGGGGTTTGCATTCACCGGGGCCCTCGTGGTATACTATTACATTATTGGCTATTTGTTCATCTGAAGCATAAAGGAGGGCGGAAAATGACGCCCAAAGAAGCCGCCGCCGCGCGCTCTGCCGAGCTGCGCGGACTGATTGAGCGGTGCAACTATGAATACCATGTTTTGGATAATCCCACCCTCGAGGATTTTGAATATGACGCATTGACCCGGGAGCTTCGGGCCATCGAGGCCGAATATCCCGAGCTGGCGACCCCGGATTCCCCGACCCAAAAGGTGGGCGCCCCCATTCTGGAAAATACCTTTGCCCCGGTGCGGCATGAGGTGCAGATGGGGTCCCTGCAGGATGTTTTTTCGACCGGGGAGGTCGCCCAGTTTGATCAGCGTGTGCGTGAACGGTTGGGAAATCTGCCGGTGGAGTATGTCGTTGAGCCGAAGATCGATGGGTTATCCGTTTCGCTTGAGTATCGGGACGGCGTTTTTGTCCGGGGCTCGACGCGTGGGGACGGATTTGTGGGGGAGGACGTCACCGAGAACCTGCGGACCATCCGCTCGATTCCCAAGACGCTGCCCGAGGCGCTGCCCTTTCTGGAAGTGCGCGGCGAAGTTTATCTTCCGCTCGAGAATTTTTCCAAAATTGTTGCCCAGCAGGAGCTCAACGACGAGCGCCCGTTTAAGAATCCGCGCAACGCCGCCGCCGGTTCCCTGCGGCAGAAGGACCCGCGGGTGACCGCCAGGCGGATGCTCGATCTCCTTGTTTTCAACATCCAGCAGATGGAGGGGCGGCAGGTTGCAAGCCATACCGAATCGCTCGATCTGCTCCGGTCCTATGGCTTTCCGGTGATCCCGAATTTCCATGCGGTGGATACCATCGATGAGGCGATTGCCGAAATCGGTGAGATCGGGGAGCGCAGAGGCGAGAACCCCTACGATATCGACGGTGCGGTGGTGAAGGTCAACAGCTTTGCCCAGCGTGAGACGCTCGGCAGCACCGCAAAGTTTCCGCGGTGGGCTGTCGCCTACAAATATCCGCCCGAAGAAAAGGAGACTACCCTTCTCGCGGTCGAGGTGAAGGTCGGGCGCACCGGCGCCCTGACCCCCACGGCGGTTTTTGAGCCGATCAGTCTCGCCGGAACGACCGTTTCCCGCGCGGTGCTTCACAATCAGGATTTTATCGATGAAAAGCAGATCGCCGTCGGAGACGTCATTCGGGTGCGCAAGGCCGGGGAGATTATCCCGGAGGTGCTCTCGGTGGCCCGGCACAGCGGAAACCCTGTTTATCATCTCCCGGACCGCTGTCCCTCCTGCGGGCAGCCCGTTTCCCGTGATGGGGACGATGCGGCGATCCGCTGCCAGAATCTCGCCTGTCCGGCACAGCTTTTGCGCAACCTGATTCATTTTGCCTCCCGCGACGCGATGGACATCGAGGGCCTTGGAGAGGCAATGGTCGAGCTGCTGGTGGGAGAGAGGCTGCTTGCCTCGCCGGTTGACCTCTACCGCCTGCGTGCAGAACAGCTTTCCGGATTGGAGCGGCTCGGCGAGAAGAGCGCCGCCAACCTGATCGCGGCCATCGGGCATTCGAAGGGAAACGACCTTTCCCGGCTGCTGTTTGGCCTTGGCATCCGCAATATCGGCCAAAAAGCGTCACAGCTTCTGGCCCGGCGCTTCGGCTCGATGGATGGGCTGCTGCGCGCCGACCGGGAGTCCCTCACCGCGATCGATTCCTTTGGGGAAGTGATGGCGGACAGCCTGCTTTCCTTTTTCGCACAGGATGAAAACCGCATGATGATTGCCCAGCTTGCGTCGCTTGGCGTTAATATGACCTGTTTTGACCGTCCGGCCTCCGACCGGCTGGCGGGCCTGACCTTTGTGTTGACCGGGACGCTGCCGTCGCTGACCCGCAGCGAAGCCGCGTCTCTGATCGAGGGGCAGGGGGGGAAGGTTTCAGGCAGCGTTTCAAAAAAGACCTCCTACGTTGTGGCAGGCGAGGAAGCGGGCAGCAAGCTCACCAAGGCGCAGGGCCTCGGCGTCCCTGTCCTCGACGAGGCGGGACTGCTCACCCTGCTGGAAGAAAAGCGCAGCTAGAGCCTGCTTGCGGCAAGCGGTGGGACCGTTTGCTCAACCGGCTTAACCTGATAGAGAAAGGTGTGTTTTCTATGAACGAGATTAAAATCGACATCAACCACATTGCCAAGCTCGCCCGCCTGAAGATGGATGAGGAACAGGCCGAAAAGTTTGCCCGCCAGATGACCGACATCATCGGCATGGTGGACAGCCTTCCCGCCATCGAGGGGACTGCGACCGGACTTGACCCTGCCAACCCGATGACCCTGCGCCCCGACGTCGTGGTGGTATCCGAAACGACCCGTGAGGAAATCCTTTCAAACGCCCCTCAGGTCGAAGCGGGCTGCGTCGTTGTGCCGAGAATCGTCGAATAGGGAGGAGAACAGCTATGCTTTATCAGAAGTCCGCAACCGAACTTTCCGCCATGCTCGCCAGGGGCGAGATCAGTGCGGTTGAGCTGACCCGTTCGGTGCTCGGCCGAATCGAGGAAACCGACGGGAAGGTCGGAGCTTACGTCACTGTCTGTGCCGAAGACGCTCTGAAACAGGCCGCCGCTGTTGACAGCCGCCGCGCCAAGGGGGAGGAGCTTCCCGCGCTCGCCGGCATACCGGTCGCCATCAAGGATAATATCTGCACCAAGGGCGTCCTGACCACCTGCTCCTCCAAGATGCTCTATAATTTTAAACCGCCTTATAACGCCACTGTCATCGAGCGGCTCAACGCCGCCGGAGCGGTGATGCCCGGCAAGCTGAACATGGACGAGTTTGCCATGGGTTCTTCCTGTGAGAACAGCGCGGTTAAGCTGACGCACAACCCCCATGACCTTACCCGTGTGCCCGGCGGTTCCTCCGGCGGCTCGGCGGCGGCGGTCGCATCGGGCGAAACGATCCTTGCGCTCGGTTCTGATACCGGCGGCTCGATCCGCCAGCCCTCGAGCTGCTGCGGCATCGTCGGCCTCAAGCCCACCTACGGCTCGGTTTCGCGCTATGGGCTGATTGCATTTGCCTCATCCCTCGACCAGATCGGCCCGATGGCCCGCACCGTCGGAGACGCGGCTCTGCTCTACAACACGATCTGCGGCCGCGATGAGCGCGACGCGACCAGCGCCCACCACGTCTATCCTGATTTCACCAAGTGCATGGGCAAGGGTGTGAAGGGCCTGCGCATCGGTGTGCCCAAGGAATATTTCGGCCTTGGTGTGACCAAGGAGGTTGAAAAGGCGGTCCTGGGAGCGGTTGACGCACTCAGGGCGGAAGGTGCTGAGATCCGGGAGATCAGCCTGCCCTCAACCGATGCCGCGCTTGCCGCTTACTACATCATTTCGTCGGCCGAGGCATCCTCCAACCTCGCCCGGTTCGACGGAGTGAAGTACGGTTACCGCGCCAGGGAGGTTGACGGCCTGATCGATCTCTATGAGAAGTCGCGCAGCGAAGGCTTCGGCGACGAAGTAAAGCGCCGTATCATGCTCGGCACCTTCGTGCTGTCCTCCGGCTTTTTTGACGCCTATTACAAGCGCGGCAAGGTGCTTCAGCAGAAGATTGCCTCCGAATTTGCCGAGGCCTTCGAAGGATGCGACCTCATCGCCACCCCTACCTCGCCGTTTACCGCTTTCCGGCTCGGCGAGAATGTCGACGATCCGCTGAAGATGTATGCGGCGGATATCTGCACCGTCACCGTCAACATTGCGTCGCTGCCGGCGATGTCGATTCCCTGCGGAACCGGTGCCGACGGCATGCCGATCGGCCTGCAGCTCATCGGACCGCGCTTCTCGGAAGCGGCGCTCTTCAACGCCGCCGCCCACTATGAGTCGCTCGTCGGCGGCTTCAACAAGATCCCGGCGATCGGTTAAGGAGGGGACAGCAATGAAAAAGGATTATGAGATTATCATCGGCCTTGAGGTCCATGCGGAGCTGAATACCAAGAGCAAGATTTTCTGCACCTGTAAAAACGCATTCGGCGGCGAGGTGAACGCGAACTGCTGCCCGGTCTGCACCGGAATGCCCGGCACTTTGCCGGTCCTCAATGAGCAGGTCGTCTATTCCTGCATCCGGATGGGCCACGCGCTCGGCTGCACCATCCACAACATCTGCAAGCAGGATCGAAAGAATTATTTCTATCCCGACCTTCCCAAGGCGTACCAGATTTCCCAGTTTGACGTACCGCTCTGCGAAAACGGCGCGCTTGAGGTCATGCTCGACGACGAGGGACACACCAAGACAATCGGAGTTACCCGCATTCATATCGAGGAGGACGCCGGCAAGCTGATCCATGACGATAACTTTTCCGGCTCGCTCGTGGATTTCAACCGCTGCGGCGTGCCGCTGATCGAAATCGTCTCCGAGCCGGATATGCGCTCGTCAGCCGAGGCTAAGGCATATCTCGACACCATCAAGTCGATCCTTCAGTATCTCGATATCTCGGACTGCAAAATGCAGGAAGGGTCGATCCGCTGTGACGTCAACGTATCGGTCCGTCCGGTGGGGCAGAAGGAATTCGGCACCCGTGTTGAAATGAAGAATGTCAACTCTTTCTCGGCGGCGGTGCGGGCGATCGACTACGAGGCGGCCCGCCAGATTGAGCTGCTTGAGGATGGCGGCCATGTCGTGCAGGAGACCCGCAAGTGGAACGACGCAATCGGTGAGAGCATGGTGCTCCGCTCGAAGGAGGACGCACAAGATTACCGCTACTTCCCTGAGCCCGACCTGCTGACTATCGTGGTGCCGCAGGAGAAGGTGGATGCCCTCAGGGCGGAGCAGCCCGAACTGCCGAATGCCCGCTGCAAGCGGTATATGTTTGAAAATAAGCTCCCGCGTTTTGATGCGAATCTTCTGGTGGAGAACCGCGACCGCGGCGATCTTTTCGATGCTGCGGCAGCCCTCGGCGCTCCTGCCAAGGCTGCGGCGAACTGGCTCAACGGCGATGTAGCGCGTTTGCTCGGCGAGCGCGGGCTTACCTTGGCTGATACGAAGCTGACTGCCGAAAGCCTCGCGGAGATGATCGGTGCGATTGAGAAAAAGACCATTTCCAACACTGCGGGCAAAACGGTGATCGAGGAGATCATGTTCTCCGGCAAGTCGGTCTCCGAGGTGATCTCCGAGAAGGGGCTGGCACAGGTTTCGGATACCGGCGCACTCCGTGCGGTTGTCGAGGAGGTGCTCTCCAAGAACGAAAAGGCGGTGGGCGAGTACAAGGCCGGCAAAACCAACGTCATTGGTTTCCTTGTCGGTCAGTGCATGCGCGCTACCAAAGGCAAAGGCAATCCGGAGCTGCTTCGGAAGCTGCTCGAGGAACTGATTGGCTGATCAAAGCAGGCAGGCTGGGGCGGGATCATTTGATCCCGCCCCTTTTTGCATGGGATGAGCTCTGACGGACGTATACATAGAACCGGGAGGGATGCCGCGTGTATTGCCGGGCGAATGATCTGCGCTGCAAGGATGTGATCAACGTGAAAAACGGCTGCCGCATCGGCTGCGTCTGCGATTTTGAGATCGATCTCTCGAGCGCGCGGATTTCAGCATTGGTCATCTATGGGCGCTGGCGCTTTTTTGGACTGCTCGGCCGCGGTAAGGATATTATCATCCGTTGGTGTGACATCCAGCTGATTGGCGAGGATGCGATCCTGGTCAATTTTGATGTACCCGGTGACCGGAGCAGGCGCCAGCGAAGGAGATGATCGGAAAAATGCTCAGAAAGGGCAGAAATCCAGGAATGATCGAATCCCTGCCGGGTAAGACAAGCAGCGGGACGCTTTTATGAAGCAAAAGTTTTTCCCTCGCACAAAGTTTTGGTGCGAAGTTTTTTCAAAAACAGCTTGACATTTCATGCTGTTTGCGATAAAATAAACAACGTCGCCGAAATCCGATGCGGTATTCGGGAGCAGGGGGAGCATAGCTCAGCTGGTCAGAGCACCTGCCTTACAAGCAGGGGGTCACAGGTTCGAACCCTGTTGCTCCCACCAATTATTTGAGATTCGGCCCGGTAGTTCAGTTGGTTAGAACGCTAGCCTGTCACGCTAGAGGTCGTGGGTTCGAGCCCCATCCGGGTCGCCAATTTACTTTACCAAGCGCCCAAAGGCGCTGTTCATGTGCCTTTGTAGCTCAGTTGGTAGAGCAGCGGACTGAAAATCCGCGTGTCGTTGGTTCGATTCCGACCGAAGGCACCATTTCCGCGGGTTTAGCTCATCTGGTAGAGCGCCACCTTGCCAAGGTGGAGGTAGCGAGTTCGAGCCTCGTAACCCGCTCCAGAA
>Ga0129316_1000645_pt1 | contig 17487 bp, 17 predicted proteins | sample Cm1ome_2_FD_94429 | JGI IMG/M metagenome (GOLD analysis project Ga0129316, IMG submission 94429) | Eastern black-and-white colobus group fecal microbial communities from Wisconsin, USA - Cm1022B metagenome | ecosystem: Host-associated > Mammals > Digestive system > Large intestine > Fecal...
GAAGCTGTATGTAGTTGGCGGCGGTGGCTGTCTGCTGAAAAATTTCTTCCCCATTGCCCCCGATAAAATCATCATTAACAGCGACATTTGCGCCACGGCCAAGGGGTACGAATACATGGCTGACGTGCAGAATGTGACAGGAGGCGTGAAATGAGGGCTGCCAAAACCACGATACGCTTCAAACTGTCCCGTGCCGAGGATGCCCGTGCGCTGGAATATCTGAGAGATAGAAAAGCATCTGGAAGCTCTTTCAGCAAATCCGTGGTGCAGGCCATTAACGACTGCCTGGATGCCCAAGAGTCAGAAAGCCGAGAAGATTCCTTTATGGGCAGATTCCGGCTGATGCTCCGGGAGGAGCTGAAAGGACTTGGAAATACAGTTCCTTTTCAGTCCACTTTGGAGTCGCCCCAGCCGTCACAGAAAAACGCCGAACAAACGCTGGCGTTTTTGGACGCTTTCGACGGCATGGAATGAGAAAATGACGGCGCTTTCCTGGAGAAATGCCATCGCCTCGCTAACGTCTCAAAACGATCTGCCGTCGCATTTGGTGGTTTGCGGCGGCAAAATTGGAAAATACGATGGCTCTTTTGATCGAAAGCGCCGTCAGAAAGGAGGTCGCTATGGAAAAGATAAGGGCACTGTCTAAAGCGCAATTCGCTCAATGCGGATTTGATACCAGCAAATATCATTTCATCACGGAACCGGGAACTTTTACCGCGTATTTGGATTTGAAGGTATGGGGAAAGCGTTGCCTGGAATGCTTCTTCACATTTGCGGATGGCAGAAAAATCATCTCCTGTACGTTTCCGGAGGTGGATTATCTGGGCCTTGCGGATATTCCAATTGGCACAGAATGTGTACTGACCTTTGAACAAGCGGCAAGAAGCAAACGTATCTATCTACGAAAGGCTGAGGCTGTCCTGTAGTGTAACAAGCAGGGAACTTGTGTGCCGCAAGTTCCCCCTCAAGCCCAGCGCACTGGGCTCCTCTTTGGGGAGTTCCCCAATCCCCCGAGCAAGAAAGACATAAGGAGTTGATTTATGAAGAAAGAAAATCGAATTGCGTTCCGGGTCACAGACCAGGAGAAAAAGAGAATTGCGATACTCGCCAAGAAATGCAGCCTAAGCGTAAGTGAGTATGTAAAGCAACGTGCTTTGGGATACGCGCCGCAGCCAATCATCCCAGAAAGCGTATTTCTTCTGCTGGAAAAGATTGGTCAATTGCAGGATTTAACAGCATCCCCGGAAACGGATGCTGCCATCTGTACACTGCTGAAAGAAATCTCGGATACCCTGCTTCTGCCCAGAAAGGAGGGCATACCCTGGCTGTTACCGGATTCTGGCCCGTAAAGGGGCAACTGAAAGCGGTGCTGGATTATGCGGACAACCCGGATAAGACCACACCACAACGATACTTAGACAGTGATCTCTACGACACGCTGAAATATGCCGCCAACGATGCAAAGACGGACCACACCATGTTCGTAGGAGGAATCAATTGCTCCAAGCAGAATGCCTATGCGGAGATGGCAGCCGTTCAGAAACGCTTTGGCAATCGCGGCAGTGTGGTAGCTTACCACGGAATCCAAAGTTTTCGGGAGGGGGAGGTCACGTCGAAGATAGCATTTGAGATCGGCAAGGAAACGGCCCGCCGGATGTGGGGAGACCGGTATCAGGTGCTTGTGACGGTGCATCTGAATACCGAGAACATCCATTGCCACTTTGTTGTGAATCCAGTTTCGTTCAAAGACGGAAGCAAATTCCAGAACAAGATAGGCGACCACAAGGAGCTGCGGAAAATCTCAGACGCCATCTGCCGGGAGCATGGCCTGTCGGTGCTGGAAAACAGCGACTTCTATAATTGCGAAAAGAAAGCCTATTGGCTTCACAGGCAGGGCAAGAAAACCCACCGGGATATGCTGCAGGAGGATGTGGAATATTGCCTCACCTACGCTAAGAGCTGGGAGCAGTTTGAAAAGCAGATGGTGTCCAGAGGCTACTCCATTGACCGGGTGCGGCTTTCCGTAAAAGCAGCAAATTGGCAACGGCCTGTCAGGCTGTCCTCTCTGGGCTACACCAAAGAAGTGCTGCGGAGTCGGTTTGACGAGAATTTCTATTCCAATGATTTCCGGCAGAAGTGGAATACGCATTTGCCTTACAAGCCAAAGAAATTTCCATTGGAATGGGAGATGGAGCGTCTGGCCTTTACTATTGAGCATAGCCATAATACGGAAGAAGTCCTTGTGGACACGGTGCTTTTGCTGTTGATCCTGGTGATGGAACTGGTACTACAAACCACGGATGTGATACTTCTCTCTCCCGACCTGCGGGCGGCGGCAAAGGATTTGGAAAGCTACCGTGCAGACTATCGCTTTCTACAGGAAAATGGGATCCACACAATCGCCCAGCTGGAAATCACTATCCCGGAAATCCAATCCCAGATCGACCTCCTGGAAGCGGAACGCAGTAAAGCCGACAACACCCGCCGCAGGGCAAAGATGCCAGAGGAGCAGCAAGAGGCCAAAGAACGCAAAAAGGAACTCACCCAGAAAATCGCACCATTGCGGAAAAAGTTACGGCAGGCAAAAAAGATTCTGGACGAGTCCCCACATTTATACGAACTATTGCAAGAAGAACACCGCCTGGAACGGGCGGCATATCAAAGATTCAGAGAAAGGATGAAATGAGAATAGATAATAATTTATGTAAACCTATTGCAATTTCAATAGAGAAATTGCACCCGTTCGAGGGCCACCCTTACAAGATCTTGGACAACGAGGAAATGGAAACGTTGACTGAGAGCGTTCACAATGAGGGCATTCTCTCCCCGTTGATTGTTCGCCCATTAGAGGGCACAGACGGATACGAAGTGATTAGCGGCCACCGCAGACTACACGCAGCACAAAGGGCAGGGCTTTCGGAGGTTCCTGCCCTTGTCTATGAAATCAGCCGGGAAGAGGCCGCCATTATGCTTGTGGACAGCAATCTCCACCGGGAGCATATCCTGCCAAGCGAAAAGGCATTTGCCTACAAACTGAAAATGGAGGCTTTGAAGCACCGTGGAATCACTTGTGGACAAGTTGGCCACAAGTCGAGAGATTCCCTGACAGATGATGACAGTGGCCGCCAAGTGCAACGCTACATCCGCCTGACCTACCTGATTCCTGAGCTTCTTCAACTAATCGATGACGGCAAAATCGCCCTCACCCCTGCTGTAGAACTGAGCTACCTCCCGGAAAAAGCCCAGACCTGCCTCCTGGAAGAAATGCGCCGCAATGACTGCACCCCATCCCTTTCTCAGGCTATTCGCCTGAAAAAGGAATACCAGGCAAAGACTCTGACCGTGCCGAAACTGCGCTCCATTATGGGCGAGGAAAAGGCAAATCAGAAAGATCGATTGAAAATCCCCATGGAACGTATCCGCAAATTCTTCCCCAAAAGCTACACTACCGCGCAGATAGAAGATGAAATTGTTCGTCTGTGTGAGGCGCAATTCCGAAAGCGTTCTGAGCGAGATGCCAGATAGGGAGGGGTGTAATTGGTTCAAAATGAAGAACAGAATGCGGCTCTTACAGTGCGGGATGTAGGCACCCTGCTTCCCGATACTGCCATTGAACGGATGGCACGGTTCTTCCTGACAAAGATGCGAGATACGGATGAGGAAATGGATTCCCGTACATTTGTCAATTCTGAGAGGAAGGGCTATGATTAGAGCAAAAAAAGGAGGGAGAAAATGAAAGCTGTAATTTATGCCCGCTACTCTACGGAAAGCCAGCGTGAGGAATCCATTGAGGGTCAGATTCGGGAATGTACGGAATATGCTGCCCGAAACGGAATCACCCTGCTGCGGACGTACATTGACAGAGCCTTATCAGCCAGAACAGCAGACAGACCGGAATTTCAGCGCATGATTGCCGATAGCGAGGGCGGACTTTTTGATGCGGTACTGGTCTGGAAGTTGGACCGCTTTTCCAGAGATCGCTATGACAGCGCCCATTACAAGCACATCTTGAAAAAGAATGGTGTCCGGGTCATTTCCGCGAAAGAGAACATCTCTGACGGCCCAGAGGGAATTATCCTGGAATCCATGTTGGAGGGCTACGCCGAATACTATTCTGCGGAACTGTCCCAGAAAATCCAGCGTGGACAGTACGACAATGCCATGAAATGCAAGAACAACGGCGGCAATATTCCATATGGATACTATGTGGACAAAGCCACCGGCGTTTTGGCGGTTGACCCTGTCAAAGCGCCAGTGATTCGGGAAATCTACGCACGGTTTGATGCCGGAGAGCGGATCACGGACATTCGGAAGTCGCTCAATGACCGTGGCCTGCGAACCGGACGTGGCGTTCCGTTCACCATTGGCGGGGTCAGTCTGATTCTGAAGAATCGGAAGTACATCGGAGAATACAGGTATTCCAAAGTCGTGATCCCGGATGGAATTCCGGCAATCATCGATAAGGAACTGTTTGAAAGGGTGCAAAGAAGAATGAAAGCGAATCAAAAAGCTCCCGCGAGAGCGAAAGCGGCGGAAGAATACCTGCTCACCACCAAGCTATTTTGCGGGACCTGTGGTCGCATCATGGCCGGCGAAAGCGGTAAGGGCAACAAAGGGACTATCTATCACTATTACAAGTGCAGCGGTTCCAAACGTCATTTAGGCTGTAAACATAAGGCTTTGAAAATGGACTGGATTGAGCGGACGGTAGTCCAGCTCACCGTGACAAAGGTCTTGACGGATACTGCCATTGACCGCATTGCGGACGCTATGGTTGCTATGCAGGCCAAGGAGGATACCACAATCCCGGCATTGCAGCAGCAACTCCGGGATTGTGAAAAAGGTATCGAAAATATTCTGAATGCCATCCAGATGGGAATTCTGACCGTTTCCACCAAGGAACGCCTGGAGCAGCTGGAACAACAGCGGGAGACCTTAAAGACATCGATTCTTCAAGCTCAGATTGCCCGTCCCCAGTATAGCAAGGAGCAGATCGTCCAATGGATCAGCCGCTTCAAATACGGCAATATCAACGACAAAGCCTACCAACGGGAGATTATCGATGTGTTTGTCAATTCCGTCTATGTGTATGATGATAAATTGGTCCTGACCTACAACTTCAAAGATGGCACCCAGACCATAACACTGAAAGAAATTGAAGATGCTTTAAGTTCGGATATGACTTGCGTTGCTCCACCAGAACAAAAAACACCACCCAACGGGTGGTGCCTTATTCTGGTGGACGATATAGGACTCGAACCTATGACCTTCCGCACGTCAAGCGGATGCTCTAGCCAGCTGAGCTAATCGTCCATTTACCTTGCGTGCCGAAAAAATGGTGGACGATATAGGACTCGAACCTATGACCTTCCGCACGTCAAGCGGATGCTCTAGCCAGCTGAGCTAATCGTCCATCTTCTGAAGCACACTCGGAACAGTAGGGATTATAGCGTATTTTGGAAGAAATGTCAAGCACTAATTTTAGAAATTTATGTCCGCGTCTGCCGGACTCAGGGTTTCCAGCATGGTATCCATGATCTGACGGCAGGAGTCTGGCCACGGGTAGCTGTCGGTCTGAAAGTCGGCGCTGTCCATCAGGTCCTGGGCGGTGGAACCGTACAGAATCTCATAGGTGTCCTGAATGAGAGAAAATGTTCTCGCTGTCTCCCGGGCATCCTTTCCCTGGAGCCAGGCCGTCAGAACGGAAGTCATTTCATTTTCCGTAAGACTCGTTGCCTTGCACCAATCCAGAAGTTTTGCCGTATAGGGCACGGCGGCCATGGTGCAGCCTGCGGTTCCCGGGAACACGTTCTCCTCGATCTGATCCAGCAGCTTCGTCAGGTCCTCCTTTCCCTGAGTCTGGACTGCGGCCAGAGTGGATCTTGTCTGTGCCTCCGGCATGGTAGTGATGGTGGTAGCGGCAGGAGTGCCTCCCCGGGTCTGGCAAGCCGTCAGTCCTGCCGCCAGCAGGCAGGCCAGCAGACCGCCTCCAATTCTTTTCAAAACATCCATTCCATTTCCTCCCTATCGTTTTCGGTTGCGTCCGGTTACATAACTTTTTGTTACCGTTTGTAATTATACATTCTTTTCCGGCAAAATCAACCGACATAAGGAAATCTTAACGCATTTTTAATATTCGTCTCCGGTTCTCTTACAAAGAAAGAGCCGCCCGCGCAACGCGAGCAGCTCTTCCGCTGTCTTTTCTTTTTTTCAGCCCAGTTTTTCGGCGATTCTTACACCACCCAAGGCAGGAGACACGGTGTTGACTACCACGGGTGCCAGCTTCTCCATTGCCTCCAGGGCCTGGGCCCGGAAGCAGTCACTCTTAAACAGACCGCCGGACAGGACAATCTTCAGGTCTTTTTCGCCCTTTTCCCGCAGATTCTCCAGCATCCGTCCCGCATACAGCGTCAGGCTGTCCACAGCGCTCTGGCGCAGCTTTTTACACAGAGGGGACTCCGCTGTTTCCAGAACAATGGAGGCATAGGAGGCGATCTCGTCGCCCTTAGTCAGGTTGGACAGGCGGTAGAGCATCTCTTCCCTGCCGCCGCCCTGGGGCAGCAGCTTCTTTTCCACTGCCCGGAAGGTAAAGCAGTCTTCCCGGCAGCCATCCAGCCATAGAGTCATTTCCCGCAGCAGGCGGCAGCTCATCCAGTAGCCGGAGCCAAGATCCGAGAAGGAATAGTTCCAGCCGCCGATGCGCTGGGCATCGCCCTGGCTGTCGATGCCTACCACGATGGAGCCTGTGCCCGCAATCACCACCACGCCGGGAACATCCGCGGCCGCCCAGAAGGGCAGCAGGGCATCGTTGACCACTCTGGTTTTTTCCGCCAGAAATCCCGCCTGCTGGATCATGGCCTCGTAGACCACCCGATCCCCCGGCGTGTCGCAGCCGGACATGCCCCAGACGCTTCTCTGAATATGCTCTGCCCGGATACCGGAGCGCTCCATCTGGCGCACCAGCTCCCGCATGTTGGCAAAAGCCGCCGCATTGCCAACAGACTTGAAGCTGGTAGGCCCGCCATTCAAAGTCAGGACGGTCTTGCCGTTTCCGTCCGACACGCACAACTCCGTTTTGGAGCCGCCGCCATCCACACCGAGATAAAACTTGCTCATTTTTCTTTCCTTTCCCGAAGGATCCCCACGATCCGGCTGTATTCCCCTTCGTCCAGAATGTAATGTCTGCAATACAGTGCGTAAGAAATCACCATACACGCCCAGGGCAGAATGCTCATGACCACCAGCAGGCCGCCGGTCTGGAAATGGGTCGCCTCAGCCACCACGGCGTCGATCTGGCTGAGCTTCTCCGCTTCCGTCACCAGGCCCTGGCTTGCCATCTGCTCCAGTTCGGAGATCCGGTTGGTATAGCCGGTCACGCCGAAGGCCAAATAACTCAGCGTGGTCACCAGCACGATCAGCGCCGATGCCAGCTTGGTCAGGAAGGGCCGAAGGGAGGCGATAATCGCCTCGTCCCGGACACCCCGTTTATATTCGTTGTATTCCACCGTATTGAGGATGGAGATCATCATCACCAGATAGAAGCAATACTGGCCCAGGTTGGTAATCATGTAGCATAGCGTGATCAGCCAGAATTTGGCCGTACCCCCGGGCAGCAGCAACCCGCCCAGCAGCATCACAAGATAGGCGGCGCTGGCCGCGAAGACCATGTATTTCATCAGGGTCTTTCTGGGCCACTTCCGGGAAATGGCGGGGTAAAACAGCATCAGAAACGCGGTAGCCGCCACGCCGATGGTGCTGAACAGAGAGTACAGCCCGCCTTCATAGCCGAAAGCAAAATAGATATAGGTAGAGCCCAGACCGCCCATGGCAAGACCGTTGCCCACCTGCTGCAGAAGGAAAATCAGGGCGATCCACAAAAGCTGGTCGTTGCCCGTCACCGTATTCCAGATCTTCCTGAAGCTGACCGGAGGCGCTGCCTCCCGCATATAACTTCTGTCCTCTCGGACGCCGAAAATGGTGAAGCAGAGAAACACCGGGCCGATGATGCAGAACATAAGCGCTACCAGTCCGTAGGCCTTCTGGGCGCTGCCGCCCAGAGTGTGGGTTCCCGTAGTCAGCATAGGCACCAGAATGCCCGCCAATGTGCTGCCCACCCCCGCAAAGAGGGTTGCCCGGGAGGTGAACTGATCCCGCACAGCGCCGTCGCTTCCGAGAGAAGGGATCATGCCCCAGTAGGCAATGTCGTGCATGGTGTAAGCAATGGAATAGCAGAAATAGATCACGCCAAAGAACACCACAAAGGCCCAGCCCTGGAGCCGCACGTTGAAAGCGGCGTACACCACCACACAAGTCAGCGCGATGCCAATCAGCAGCCAGGGCTTATACTTCCCCCATTTTGTGCGGGTGCGCTCAATGATATTGCCCATAATCGGGTCATTCAGAGCGTCAAATACCCGGGCAGCCACCATGATAGCGGTAATGGTCATAAGCTGGGCCGCTGTCAGCTGCCGGGTAAAGAGGACATACACCAGTAGGAAATTGGTAAACAGCTGGTAGAGCATATCCCGCCCCACGGTACCCAATGGGAACAGCCAGAGGTTTTGTTTTCGATTACGATCCGCTTCGTTCATATTCGAGCCCCTCCCGGTTCTTCTGATATGTATAATTTATTACACTTTCCGGCAAAATGCAACAGGGAAATTTGTGCCGGGCCTTTACACCCCGGTCTTTCTGGGCTATAATCACGGTTATACGTCAAGAAATGCCCTGCGAGGATATTATGAGAAAGATTTTGATTGTTTTTACCATCCTGACCCTTCTGCTATCCGGCTGTGGAAGCCGGGAAGACGGCGCCGCCTCCACCCGGTATCTGACCACCATGGACACCGTCATGACCCTGACCGCCTACGGCCCCAACCGGGAGGACGGACTGGACAAGGCCCAGGCAGAAATTCTGGCACTGAACGCCGCATTAAGCACCGGTCTCTCTGACAGCGAAATCTCCCGGCTCAACGAAAGCGGCAGCGCCGCCCTGTCCCCGGAGCCTCTCGCCCTGCTGGAGCGGGCTTTGGAGCTGTACGATTCCACGGATGGACTTTTTGACCCCAGCGTCTATCCTCTGGTAAAGCTCTGGGGCTTCTATGATAAGAATTATCATGTGCCCACAGCCGCCGAACTGAGCGAGACTCTTTCCCGTGTTGGCGCCGACCATATCCGGATTTCCGGAAACACTGTGACCCTTGAAGACGGTCGGCAGATCGATCTGGGCGGCATCGGCAAGGGCTATGCCTCCCAGCGGGCCTGCGAGATTCTGAGAGAAGCCGGCGTGTCCTCCGCCCTGCTGAGCCTGGGAGGCAACGTTCAGTGTCTGGGCAGCAAGCCTGACGGCAGCGACTGGAATATCGGCATCCGGGATCCCTGGCAGGAAGGGGCGCTCTACGCCGCCGTCAAGGTCTCCGATCAGGCCGTTATCACCTCCGGCGGCTATGAGCGCTACTTTGAGGACCCGGACACGGGAGTTGTCTACCGCCACATTCTGGACCCCCGGACGGGCCGTCCGGCAGAAAGCGGCCTCAGTTCCGTTTCCATCGTCACAGCAGACGGCACTCTGGGAGACGGCCTTTCCACAGCCCTGTATATTATGGGTCTGGAGGAGGCAACAGCCTTCTGGCGCACCCACAGCGAGGAATTTGAAATGATTCTAATCACAGATGCCGGCACCTTGTACGCCACCGAGGGACTTCAAAATCGGATCTCCTCTTCCGGCAAAATTCATTTTTTGTCCCGATAAGCATGGGGCATCTGTAAAAATCCCGTAAAATTATCATTTGTAACATTTTTACGAACACTCCCCCGCCGGGCTTGCGTAGACGCGGAAATGTGCTATAATGATTTCCACACAAGCAGCGTAACATTGAATTGCGAGGGTTTTTTCATGAAAAAAATGCTTTTGATCGTGAATCCCTATTCCGGTCAGAAAAAGGCGGCGAAACTGCTGCCGGAGATCATTGCCATGTTCAACCGGGCAGAGTATGCCGTTCAGGTCTATATTACCGCCGGTCCCGGAGACGCCACTGTGGAGGTTGCCCGCGTATGCCGGGACGTGGACCTGGTGGTCTGCTGCGGCGGTGACGGCACCTTCAACGAAACCCTGGCCGGAATTCTGAAAGCAGGTGTCGATACGCCCATCGGCTACATTCCCGCCGGTTCCACCAACGATTTTGCCTCCAGTTTGAAGCTCTCTTCTGATATACTGGAAGCCGCTCAGGATATTATTCTCGGCTCCCCCGTTGCCTATGACGCCGGCAAATTCGGCGACCGGTACTTCTCCTATGTAGCCTCCTTCGGCGCCTTTACCCGCACCAGCTACGCAACGCCCCAAAGCATCAAAAACGCCCTGGGCCATACCGCCTATGTGCTGGAGGGCATTCAGGAGCTGTCCCAGATTCGCAAGGAACACATCAGGATGATTATTGACGGCGAAGAGGTGGAGGACGATTTCCTCTTTGGCGCTATCTGCAACTCTACCTCCGTTGGGGGCATTCTGACTCTGGATCCCGAAATTGTAGATCTGCGGGACAACAAGCTGGAGATTCTGCTTGTCCGCGCCCCCAAGAATCTGGCAGAGATCCATGAGTGCATCGTAGCCCTGAACGCCCAGAAATACAACTGCGCCATGCTGACCTTCCGTTCCGCCACCCATATCCGCATCTTCGCTGATCCGGAGATGCCCTGGACCCTGGACGGTGAACGGGAAGAGGGCCATAGCGAGGTAGTCGTTACCCCGGAGCATCTGGCCTATCGGCTTATGAAGAGGCAGTAAAATGGGAATGCGCAACACCACGCTGTGCTATGTGACCCGGGGCGACCAGGTATTGATGCTCCACCGGGTCAAGAAAAAGAATGACATCAACCATGACAAATGGATCGGCATCGGCGGCAAATTTCTGCCGGAGGAAAGCCCGGACGAGTGCGTTCTCCGGGAAGCCTGGGAGGAAACCGGCCTGACCCTGACCTCCTGGCGCTGCCGTGGCGTGATTACCTTCCTGAATGCGGGCTGCGATGGGGAGTACATGTACCTCTTCACCGCCGATGGCTTTGAAGGGGATATGCACGAATGCAATGAGGGTGATCTGGAATGGGTCGACAGGGAATTCCTCTACAGCCTGCCCATGTGGGAAGGCGACAAAATCTTCCTGGACCTTCTGTGGCAGGATGCCCCCTTTTTCCTGCTGACACTGCGCTACCGGGACGATGTGCTGGAGGAGGTCGTTCTGAACGGCGAGGTCATTCACAGATCCATATAAGCACACATTCCAGCAGGCCAAACAGTCTGCTGGAAATTTTTTATAGGCATTGCGTTTCATCTCCTGATATGCTATAATCGATTTACATAAAACATGAAAGCAATACTGGGGGACATACAATGGACCATAGAGAATACGCGGCAGAGCTGTTCTGCCGAGGATATAACTGCGCCCAGGCTGTAACTGTCGCATTCTGTGATAAAACCGGGCTGTCTGAAGAATACGCCGCAAAGCTCGCCTGCTCCTTCGGCGGCGGTATCGGACGGCTGAGGGAAACCTGCGGCGCCGTCAGCGGCATGATGACTGTTCTGGGACTCCTGTACGGCTACAGTGAGCCGGGAAATGACACTGTCAAAATGGCACACTATAAAGTTGTTCAGGAGCTTGCCGGAAAATTCCGGGAGCAGGCCGGAAGTCTTGTCTGCCGGGAAATTCTGAAAAATCCCCCTTCTGATCCTGTCCCCACGCCCAGGACCGCCGATTTCTACGCCAAGCGGCCCTGCGCAAGGCTCTGCTCCCTGGCGGCAGGCATTCTGGACGACTATATTGCGTCCCGGGAGGGCAGTCATGCAGACCTACATCTGTAATCAGACAAAAATACCCAAGGACCGCTGGCGTTACGGCTTCCGGTCCTCCGCCAAAACCGGCTGCGGGTGGGTAGCTGTGTACAACGCCCTGATTGAACTGGGCGAATCTCCCCTGCCCGAGACCATCATTGACGCTCTGGAGCACCAACTGCCCCTGATCAACGGCAATTTCGGCACTAACGTCCTCTCCCCTGCCATGCTGCTGAAAAAATGGGGCTACAATGTAACACTTTGCTCCGATGTCGCCAAATTCGACCAGATGTGCCGCATGTCGGACGTTGGCATTCTCTTCTACTACTGGCGCAAGGGGGCCCGCATCGGCTCTCACTTCGTCTGCGTCACCGCCGGGGAAGGCGGCTTCTATGGCTACAACACCTATTCCGACTCCCGCGGGGAGGACTTTTACGGGGGCAGCCTCAGCGCCTTTCTCAAAAATCAAAAGAATTTCGGCTGTGTTCTGACCTGTGTGCGTAAACCGGCAAAATAAGAAACGGCCCTGTCTCATGCTGCAATTTCTCAGAAAAGGTGGTTTACACCGAGAATTACGCCGGGACCAGCCTCTCTTTTGGGTGAATTGTAGTTATGAATTGCACAGAGAATCCCTCGCACTTTTGCCGGTGTGGGGGATTTTCATAACCCAACAGTGAAGATTAACGACGTCGCGGTGATGCTGAACGCTCAGCAGGATATGCGGTCTAAACACTTGGATACAATATTTCTTAAAAAGTGCGCAACCGGAAACAAATCTCTGCGTATATAAGGGTGAAACACGCAGAGAGAAAAGGAGGGCCTCTATTATGGAGGATGATCAGATCATCAAACTATACTTTGAACGCTCAGAGCAGGCGATTGAGGAAACGGACACAAAGTATGGCGGCTACTGTTACAGCATTGCATATAACATTCTGACCAATCAAGAGGATGCCGAAGAAAGTGTTAGTGATACATACCTGTCGGCGTGGAATTCCATGCCGCCCCGGCGTCCCCCGGCACTGGCGGCGTTTCTTGGAAAAATCACCCGGAATGTTTCCATTGATCGGTGGAGAAAGTACCGCGCTTTTAAGCGGGGCAAGGGTCAGATCGAAATTGCGCTGGACGAACTCAGTGAATGCGTTGGTGGGGAAAGCGCTGAAGACACGGCTATTCGAAAAGAAATCCTGGCCAGTTTGAACCGCTTTCTTGGCACGCTGAAAGAATCGGAGCGGAGTGTATTCCTCTGCCGCTACTGGTATCTGGATTCCACTGAGGAAATCGCGGAAAAGTCCGGTTTTAGCGTCAGTAAGGTAAAGTCTATGCTATTTCGTATCCGAAAGCGGTTATATACGCAGCTGGTGAAAGAGGGATTGCTATGACAAACATGGAACTGTTGGATATTCTGGGCGGCGTACAGGGAAAATACATATTGGAAGCACAACAACTTCGTGCAGGCGAAAGAAAACCGCATCGCCTGCGCTATATGCGGCAGCTGGCGGCAGTGATTACTCTGATTCTGATACTGACCCTATTCTTGAACACCGCTCCAGGTGCGGCAGCTGTAGAATATGTGAAAGAAAAGGTTACCAGCCTGATTGAAGCCCTTTTCCCGCCAAAGAAAATGGCCATAAATGTTGAGGGAATGGAATATGAGGGCGATTACGTGGCAGATGGTGTGGAACCGGAAGTCACTGCCGAAGCACCGCAGCCGGGATTTGCAATTTACTATGATGTTGACAGCTATACGATGGAAAAAGAGGGCGACATCACCTATATTCGTCCGTATTTGAAGTCAATGACACGGGAAGAAGTACTGGAAATCTATGGGGATTTCCTTTCCTCGCTGTCCGAAGAAGAACAGGAGCAGCAGATTGCTTCCCTTATGAATCCTCAGGCAGCCCCCTCTCTGCCGAACTGTGAAATTGAAATTATCCATTTGGACATTCCCTATGCGCAGACAGCTTCTCAGGAACGGGCAGAATTGGAAGGTCAATGGGAGATTACGGAAGCAGTTGCCGGAAACCGAATCACGTTCTCCATGTGCAATGGTCAGGAATGGGACTCCCCCGTTGAAGTCCGGGACTACTTTTCCGACGAGCAGGGTGGCTGCTTCCGCATCACCAGTCGGTATTATCTGGAAGCAGCGGAGGGGCATGGTGTCCGGTTTGCAGCGATTGTGAATACATTTGCCGTAATTCCGCCTCAGGGAAGTGCCGACCCGATATCGGATGATACGCCATAAGCAAAATTGGACTGCTCTATTTCTTATCTGAGCCTCTCTCATCGCAAGCCGCAGGGTGAATCAGGAATGAACAAAACAAGATGTTTTTTGCTTGCAATTTTTTTCTCCGCAGGCAAAGGCAAACCAAACGGGCAGCAAAATGCCGCCCGCTGACTTTCGGAGCAAAGCGTCCAAACAGGACGCAGCGTTCCGCAAGGCAGCGGGCGGCAGGTTATTCTACCTATAGGGAAGCCTGTTTGGCAGCATGCTTCTTCATTTTATATGGCTCCTTACAGGCCCCCATCGCTTATTTCAGATAACTCTTCAGGTACTGTCCTGTGTAGCTCTTGGAATTTTCGGCTACTTCCTCCGGAGTTCCGCAGGCGACCAATGTTCCGCCGCCGTCGCCGCCCTCGGGACCGAGATCAATAAGATAGTCAGCGGTTTTGATCACATCCAGATTGTGCTCAATGACCAGCACGGTGTTGCCTGCATCCACCAGTTTATTGAGCACCTCAATAAGCCGGTGTACATCCGCCGCGTGGAGGCCCGTGGTGGGCTCATCCAGAATATAGATGGTCCGTCCCGTGGCCGTGCGGCTCAACTCCGTTGCCAGCTTCACACGCTGGGCCTCGCCGCCGGATAGGGTGGTGCTGGCCTGGCCCAGCTTGATATAACCCAGGCCCACCTCACAGAGCATCTGGGCCTTTTTTCTGATTTTGGGAAGATTCTCAAAGAAATCCACAGCCTCTTCACAGGTCATATCCAGCACCTGGGCGATATTCTTGCCCTTGTAGAGCACCTCCAGCGTTTCCCGGTTGTACCGGGCGCCGTGGCAGACCTCGCAGGGTACGTACACATCCGCCAGGAAGTGCATCTCGATCTTCACCAGACCGTCGCCGGAGCATGCCTCGCAGCGGCCGCCCTTGACATTGAAGCTGAACCGGCCCGGGCCATAGCCCCGCATTTTGGCGTCCGCCGTAGAGGCGAACAGATCCCGGATGTCGTTGAACAGGCCGGTATAGGTAGCCGGATTGGACCGTGGTGTCCGGCCGATGGGGCTCTGGTCGATGTCAATGACCTTGTCCAGATTCTCCAGTCCCTCCACGCAGCGGCAGGCCCCCGGGCGGCACCGGGCATGGTTCAGCTTGGAGAGCAGGGTCTTGTTCAGAACCTCGTTGACCAGGCTGGATTTGCCGGAACCGGAAACACCGGTGACGCAGGTCAGGGTCCCCAAGGGGATTTCCACATCGATATTTTTCAGGTTGTTCTCACTGGCCCCCCGGACCGCCAGGATCTGGCCGTTGCCAGGCCGTCTGGCTTCGGGCACGGGGATTTTTTTCTTTCCTGACAGATACTGTCCCGTAATAGACTCCGGGCAATTCAGAATATCCTGCAAAGTACCGGCCGCCACGATCTTTCCGCCGTGACAGCCCGCACCGGGGCCAACGTCCACAATAAAGTCCGCCGCCCGCATGGTGTCCTCGTCATGCTCCACCACGATCAGGGTATTGCCCAGATCCCGCAGGTGCTTGAGGGTCGCCAAAAGCTTGTCGTTGTCCCGCTGGTGCAGGCCGATGGAGGGCTCGTCCAGAATATACAGCACGCCCATCAAAGAAGAACCGATCTGTGTCGCCAACCGGATACGCTGGCTCTCGCCGCCGGAGAGGGTCCCCGCCCCACGGGAAAGGGTCAGATAGCTCAGGCCCACGTCCGTCAGGAACCGCAGCCGGGATGTGATCTCCCTGATGATCTGCTGGGCGACGACTGCCATGTTGCCCTCCAGCTTCAGGTTTTCCATGAATTTCAGTTCCTGGACCACGCTCATGCGGCAGAACTGCATGATATTCAGGCCGCCAACCGTCACCGCCAGAGCCAGCTCATTCAGGCGGTCTCCATGGCACTTGGGGCAGGGTGCGGTTGCCATGCACTCCTCCAGCTCCTTCCGGGCGGCATCGGACTGGGTCTCCCGATAGCGTCGGGAAATATTGTTCAGGATCCCCTCAAAGGGCTGCTCCAACACCCCCATGCCGTTGCCCCGGTTATAGGTCATGTGCAGTTTCTCCGCGCCGGTGCCGTAGAGAATCACCTGCATGGCCTCTTTGGAAAGGGTATTGACCGGATCCGTCAGGGAGAAATGGTATTTCTGGGACAAAGCCTCGAAATACATCCGGAAAATGGAGTCCGTCCGGGCACTCTGCCAGCCGGAAGCCTGAATGGCCCCGTCAAAAATGGACTTCGTTTTGTCAGGGATTACCAAGTCCTCATCCGCAATCAGCTGAAAGCCAAGGCCCGTACAATTAGGGCAGGCACCGTTTGGATTGTTGAAGGAGAACATCCGCGGCTCCAGCTCCGTCAGGCTGATGCCGCAGTCCTCGCAGGCGTAGTTCTGGGAAAAACTCAGCTCCTGGTCCTCCTTGGGCAACTGGATGGTCACAAGGCCCCCGGAATGGGTACAGGCCGTTTCAATAGAGTCCGTCAGGCGGCGGCGCAGCCCCTCCTTCAGCACCAGACGGTCCACCACCAGCTCAATGGTGTGCTTCTTGTTCTTTTCCAGCTTGATCTCTTCCGTCAGGTCGTAGAGAATGCCGTCTGCCCGCACCCGGGCGAAGCCCTGCTTCCGGGCATCCTCCAGAACCTTCACATGCTCGCCCTTTTTGCCCCGAATCACCGGGGACAGCACCACGAAACGAGTTCCCTCCCCCAGAACCTCCACCCGGTCCACGATCTGGTCGATGGTCTGGCGGCGGATCTCCTTGCCGCACTTGGGGCAGTGGGGAATGCCCACCCGGGCCCAGAGCAGACGCAGGTAGTCATATATTTCCGTTACCGTGCCCACTGTAGACCGGGGGCTTTTGGACGTTGTCTTCTGGTCAATGGAAATAGCGGGCGACAGGCCGTCAATGGAATCCACATCCGGCTTGTCCATCTGGCCCAAAAACTGCCGGGCATAGGAACTCAGGCTCTCCACATACCGCCGCTGTCCCTCGGCATAGATGGTATCAAAGGCCAGACTGGATTTACCAGACCCGCTGAGGCCGGTAAAGACCACCATTTTATCTCTTGGGATCTCCAGATCCACGTTTTTCAGGTTGTTTTCCCGGGCGCCCCGGACAATGATCTTATCGTTCATAGACTGCCTCGCTTTTCGTATATCTCATGATTCCGGACATGCCCGGAATTCTTGCGGTCACCAGTTTATTATACCACATTCTTTTTCAATTCACAACCTGTTTTCAAACGAAAATTCGCATTAAAAATGCATGTTTTGTTTATGTTTTTCCGGTTCTCCGGTCAACCGCTCCGGGTAATTGATAATGCGAATCAAGAGTTGACAGCCGCCCCTGTATGTAAAATCTAAAACCATATGCATCTTGAAAAAACAGGAAATCTGACGGGCGAGAGTCAAGCCTTCCCCTGGGAGGGGAAGGTGCCGAGC
>Ga0129316_1000651_pt1 | contig 17404 bp, 10 predicted proteins | sample Cm1ome_2_FD_94429 | JGI IMG/M metagenome (GOLD analysis project Ga0129316, IMG submission 94429) | Eastern black-and-white colobus group fecal microbial communities from Wisconsin, USA - Cm1022B metagenome | ecosystem: Host-associated > Mammals > Digestive system > Large intestine > Fecal...
GGGCCGGAGTGATCTCGTCAGACTCCCCGTTGTACTTGGCGTTAAAATCAAAGAACTCATTCTTTGTAACTACTTCGGTAAGCGGGAAGATCACTTCTTTCCGGGCCACACCCGAACCACAACCTACCTTATAACAACCGCAGGTCACTTCTGTTCCGGAAATAAAACTCTCCAACATGACCTCATTCCCTTCGGCAAAAGCCTTAGCTATAGCCGGTTGTAATTGTGAAGCATCCTTCACCTTTGTAACACCGAAGCTGCTTCCCCCGTCGTTGGGTTTCACAAATATCGGCAATCCCAAACGGCTCACAGCCTCTTCGTCCGTAACTGTCTGTCCTCTGAACAAACGGATGGAATCAGAGACTCTGACGCCAAAGCTACGCAAATAATTATTACAAACAAATTTATTAAAGGTCAGAGCGCTCACCAACTGACTGCATGAAGAATAAGGCATGCCTATCAAATCGAAATATCCCTGCAACCGTCCGTCTTCACCCGGAGTACCGTGAATAGTGATGTAAGCAAAGTCGAAATGCTTTACTTCGCCATTCTCACGGAAACTAAAATCATTTTTGTCTATTGGTGTATGTTCCCCTCCAGGAAGTTTTACCGCCCATTCGCCCTTCTTAACGATGGCAATATATAAATTATATTTGTCTTTATCAATAAAAGAGTAGATTCCTTCTGCACTTTTTAATGAAACAACAATTTCAGAGGAGTCTCCTCCGGCTACAATAGCAATGTTCTTTTTCATTTTTATATCTCTTTAGTATTTGCATATACCCGCCACTTTTCTATCAGTTGTGTCATATCGGCCGGAATTTCGGAATCAAAAAACATTTCCTCGCCGGTAGTAGGATGCACAAACCCCAACGTCTTGGCATGGAGTGCCTGCCGGGGACAGATAGCAAAGCAGTTCTGTACGAACTGTTTATATCTTGTAAAAGTCGTTCCTTTCAATATTTCATTTCCGCCATAACGTTCATCGTTGAAAAGCGTATGGCCGATATATTTCATATGCACACGGATCTGATGCGTACGTCCCGTCTCCAGGCGGCATTTCACCAATGTCACATATCCCAGACGTTCCAACACGGAGTAATGGGTAACGGCCGTCTTTCCCTGATCTCCTTCGGGAAATACCGTCATCTGCATCCGATCGCGCGGGTCGCGTCCGATATTACCTTCGATACGGCCTTCGTCGTCTTTCACGATGCCCCATACCAGGGCACGATATTCGCGTTTAGTCGTCTTATTGAAAAACTGCATACTGAGATGCGCCTTTGCTTCCGGCTTCTTGGCAACAACCAGTAGTCCGGAAGTATCTTTGTCGATACGGTGAACCAGTCCTAACGCCGGATCATTCGGATCGTAAGTAGGATCATCTTTTAAATACCATGCCAAGGCATTTACCAACGTACCGGTATAATTGCCATGGCCCGGATGCACGACCAGACCTGCCGGTTTATCAACCACCAGCAAATCATCGTCTTCATAAATAATCTTTATAGGAATATTCTCAGGAATAATTGCTAAATCCCGACGGGGACGAGACATCATAATAGTCACGACATCCTCCGGTTTCACCCGGTAATTGCTTTTTACCGGCTTGCCGTTTGCCATGATACAACCGGCATCGGCAGCCAACTGTATCCGGTTACGGGTGGCCCCCATCATCCGGTCTACCAGAAATTTATCTACCCGCAACAAGGATTGTCCGCGATCGGCAACGAAGCGGAAATGTTCATACAGCCGGGGAGCATCCTCCTCGTTCTGTTCTAACAGGTCATCAACCTGTTCATCATCCATTTCGTCGAAAAATTCATCCATAGCTAAAACCAGTTTTCTTCTTCACTATCCAATGATTCGATAGGCATCGTCGACAGGGAGTCGATCGACAAAGAGTCGGGATGCATCTCGGCTTCACCGCTGCTCACCTTCAGCACCAGCGGTGCCGTAAGCGGAACATGCTCACCTTTTGCCAACGCCCGTCCACGCAGATCGACAGAAACTGCCAGATCCTTGAAGTCACCCGGAACATACTCGATCTCCACATTTTCAAACCCGCGGGCTTTTAAAAGCGCATACGCCTGGCGGAATGACAGGTCTTCCACTTCCGGAATTGTTGCCATCTGCGAGGTCAAAGCATTCACGGTGATAAAAACGATACGTCCTTCTTTCACCTTCGAGCCGGCCAATGGAGACAGCTCAACGATGGCTCCCGGTTCCACGTCTTTAGAGAATACCGAGTCGATCACATTATAACGCAGGTTGTTATTTTTGAAGAATTCAGCGGCTTCTTCTATCTTCAGTCCCTTCACATCCGGAACTACAACAGCCTCATTATGCCGTGTATAATGATCCAGCCATTTCAAAGCACCATAGATCAGGCCACACGTCACGACCACTGCCAGCAGCAGGTTCAAGACGTACGGATTCTTTATCAGTTTAACAAAAAAGTTATTCATCTCTGTTTGTTTTTGTAGGCGGGATCAAAAATAGAAAACAAAGCCGTTAAAACAAAGAAAGTAAAGGCTTTTTAGCAAAAACCTCTACTTTCTTATACTAATTTCTTCTAACGGGGATTATCCGTTATATTCGTCAGATACAGTTAATTTAGCTCTTCCTTTAGCACGACGAGATGCTAATACTCTGCGGCCATTAGCAGTAGCCATTCTAGAACGGAAGCCATGCTTGTTCTTTCTTTTTCTGTTGGAAGGTTGGAATGTTCTTTTCATCTTTCTATATATTTATTTATTATTATCTTACATATCAATTCGGGCTGCAAAGATAGAGGCTTTTTTTTAATAAACAAAGAGTTAGCTGTTTTTTTCAAATTGATTATACTATTTTTCCAAAAGGAGAACAATTCATCCACGGTATAGAAATCAACTAACAAACTAATATGTAGGTATTAAAAAATACCACCTTTGTACATATTATCAAAATTATGTTGTCCCTCAAACTTCTTGGCTTCGTCTCCTTCCGGATTCAGTTCGATTGATTTTTTCAGGTCTTCGAAAGCACCTTCTTTATCGCCTTTCAGGTTTTTGGCGCGTCCACGTTCGGCATAAGCCTTGGCAAAATCCGGCTTTATTTCAATGGCCTCATCGAAAAAGACAATGGCTTCGTCTAACAAGTTTTTAGTGATCAGCAGCGAACCTTTCAGTATACAGGCATCTTCATTGAACGGGTTCAGGTCGAGCGCCTGCTGGTAGTCATCGGCGGCAGCATCCAGGTCACCCAGCGATTCGTGTATTTTACCTCTTACCAGATATGTTGTTTCTTCTTCCGGAGCCAATGAGATCGCTTTCTCGATATCGGGCAAAGCCTCCTGTCCCTGTTTCATGGCAAGCAACACCTCTGCACGAAGCAGATAAGCATCCGTGAAATCATCTTTCAAGGCAATGGCTTTCGTCAGGTCGACAATGGCTCCCAACTGGTCGCCGGTTGTTCTTTTGGCTTTTGCCATCAGGAACCAGGCTAGATGGTTCGACTCATCCAGTTCAATCACCCGCAGGCAGTCGGCAATGACCTCGGCTTCCTTATCCAGCATAAAGAGCACGCTAACCCTTGTCAACAACGTCTGGATATGCTCCGGCTCCATTTCCACCATACGGTTCAATGTTTCCAAAGCCTTTTCCGTCTGGTTTGCCATTGAATAGGCCGACACCAGATGGTTCATTGTTTCAAAATCTTCCTGTATATTCAAGGCTTCCGTAAAGCATTTGATAGCATAGGCCACCTGGCCGATTTTTTGCGCACGGATACCGTCATATTTTAATATGTCGAAGTTTTTCTGATCGTTTTTAGCTTTTCCTTCTGCCGTATCCTCACTTTTGGAAGAAGAGAACAAAGATGTAAAGAAATTTCCCATGGTTATATGTTTATGTTCGAGAGGGCAAATATACCGATTATTTTGAATTTGCCATACGTAATAAGCTCCTATCATGAAAAGGGCCGCCACAAAATGACAGCCCTTCCAAAGAAAACCTCCCCTTAATTCATCTGTAATCAATCAATCCACCCATCATTCTGAGTCAGATTATCATTCTTTTGAATTTCGGTTCTGGGGATTGCCCAATTATATAAATGATCACCATCCCAGCTATATGCAAACTCTACCATACCCCAGATCTGTTTTAGACCGGCATTTTTCTTAAACTTAGTTTCATGCCATGTTTTCCAACGCATTTCATCAAAGAAGTTCACACCCTCACCAGCAAATTCCCAGCGACGTTCATTGCGGATACGGTCACGCATATTCTCCTGCCCAGAAACCTGAGTATACTGGTTGCTATTCAATAAAGCTGCACCTACACGCCCACGCACCTTGTTCATCCATTCTATTGCTTCATCAGTCTTTCCCTGTTCATTCAGACATTCCGCCAAAGAAAGCACCACATCCGCATAGCGGATAATAGGAATATCGATTGGAGAATATTCACGGTTCGGAATTTCAGAAGCCCCCTCAGCGACAAATTTACGGAACAAATAATAAAATTTAGTATTCGTATCAGTCTTCAAATCAAATGGAGCGGCCGTGTTAGAACCTCTGTATGGCCAGCGTAGCGTATAGGTATAAGCCGTCACACCATCCGCTCCATCATATTCAGAATACGGGGTTATAATTGTAGCCATCAGGCGTGGATCGCGATGTTCATACGCAGTTTTGATACGGGCTTCATTCTCGTTGTCCAAATATTGGGATAAATCAGCCCCTGCTTTTTCCATAGTCAATTTTTCTTCATCTGTCATACCATCACGCAGAAAATAAACTGCTCTTTTTGCAACATCCATAGAATTAAAACCCGGAATATAATTATCCCAATCAAAAGGTCTGCCATCGGCATCTTCGTAAGTTTCCACAAAATCCGTACTTGCCAGATACGTGTTCCAACAGGAACCAAAGGTTCCACGTGAGCCATACCTAAAAGAAAAGTTATTACCATATCCGTTTTCACCGATACATTGCAAAGAAAAGATCATTTCCTCACATTGCTCATTTTCTTCCTTAAACAACTGTTTATATTCACCTTGGAATAAAGCAAAACCCAAATCACCGACTTTACGAAAATCAGCTTCCGCCTTCGTCCATTCGTTCATCCACATGTAAACCTTTCCACGCAAAGCATAAGCTGCACCTTTCGTCACACGACCGTAATCACCATCTCCTTTGGTGTATTTATCCGGGAAATCGGAAGTATTGATAGCATCTGTTAAATCGGTAATTACCTGGTTCCATACTTCAGTTTCACTATTTCGGCCTTTTACCATGTCTTCCAGTTCGACAGGCTCCAGATAAAGAGGAACGCCTTTATATACCATGTTCAGTTTATAATAGAAGTACGCACGCATAAACTTCGATTCAGCCATCAAGCGAGCCAACTTTGATTCCGACAAAGGAGCTTTCTGTAAATTAGTTATTGCATCATTACAGCGGCTCACTCCTTCGTAATGAATCTTCCAATAATCAGAAAACAACCCGTCGCTGGTTGTTGCATTCCCCATCAACAGAGAGTAATTTCCATCTCGATAGTCAGCCGACACACCATAACTGTCAAATTTATGCAAATCACCAGCTACATTTGAAGAACGGAGCACATTATAAATACCCATAACTCCCATATCAGCCAAATTCTCTGTTGTCCACATATTACCGGAACCAATAGAAGAATAAGGATTCAAATCCATTAAGTCACTCTGACAACCTGTTAATAAGACAATAGATACGCCTAACAAGCAAAATTTATTTATTAGTTTCATGATTGTTTATTTTTAAAATGAAATATTAGCACCAAAAGCAAACTGCCTCAAAGAGGTATATTGGGGAGTCGCTCCTAGTTCCGGATCTTGTCCAGGATATTTCGTAATATTAAATACATTTTCAATGGAAATATAGACACGCAGGTTTTCAATGAATACTTTTTTAGAAACAGAAACCGGTACCGTATACCCGAATGTCAGATTCTTTAATTTCAAATAATTGGCATTATATAAATAAAGAGATGTACCCTCCGCATTCTGATTCCCACTCGCAGTAGTGACCAAACGACCATATTTACTGTTTATATTAGTTCTGGGATCTGACGGATCGTCTGGATTATAAAAATAACGATTATCTGCCACATCTTTACCTAAAGAATAACCCACATTGGCTGCAAGAGAATTATGACCAAATGTTGGTCCCCAATACAATTTAAAACCAGCGGCCCCAGCCCAATTCATCGAAATATCGAAACCTCTCCAAGCTGCCGACATCTGAAATCCGAAATTAAATTTAGGATCTGCCGATACATTTTGAAATTCACGGTCATCCGTTCCTCCATAAATGCCATCACCATTGACATCGGCATAAATATAATCTCCATACCATATCTTACTTTTATCTACAGTTTTATTAGGCATAAATGTATATCCTTCTGCTATCATCGCTTTCAACCAGGCCATATCCAATTCCGTACGGATCATACCGTCAGCGGGACCTCCGGCGACACCGTCAACATCGTATCCCTTTCCCGAACCTTTATAAGGCGAACGGAGATAAAACTCTTTTTTCATATTTCCCTCGATAATAGGATCCACGGCAGAAGAACTGGATGCCACATCACCGATATTGCTTTTCCAATTGCCATTCTCATCATACCCCGCCTGAAATACACCTTTGTATTTATCTATCTTATTCGGCGTATATGAAAAGTTTCCGGAAACAGAATAATTCACTTCTCCCGCTTTATCGTTCCAACCTAACGTCAACTCTACCCCTTTAGTACTCATTTCAGCGATGTTCTGGCGGGGAGCCGTCTTATTTCCGGCTGTCAGATAAATAGAAGGAGTAAATAAAATGCCTGTAGTCTTTTTGTGGAAAACATCAGCGGTAAATGAAAGACGATTATTAAGAACATTTAAATCAACACCGACATTGACCATTTTGGATGTTTCCCATGATAACATACTATTCGCAATAGATGTCGAAGCCAAACCAGAAACCAGTTTACCTCCTAGCGGATATTTCGCACTAGCATACGTTGACATATATTCATATTCTCCCACATCCGTACCTCCATTATTTCCGACAGAACCATAAGAAACACGTAACTTCAGATTGTCCAACCAATTCCGCGTATTATCCATAAAACTTTCTTCCGTTATTCGCCAGGCAGCAGAAAAAGAAGGGAAAGTTCCCCAACGATAGTCCCTGTGATAACGGGCATTACCGTCATGACGGAGATTCGCTTCAAACAAATATTTTGACTTATACGCATAGTTAATCCTTCCGAAGAAAGAACGGCTGGCTCTGTCGAAAGCACCACCTCCGATACTCTGCATTTCGGTTGCGGAGCCGGGAGTATGGATACTGGAATCAATCAATCCTTTTTTCGTTGCATTACGAGTATTCTGTTTATAATAATACTCTTCATATCCCGCCAAAATGCCTAAATCGTGATCTTCAGCAAACGTCGCATTATAACGTAATATATTTTGTATTGTATAACTGTAATCCGCACGGTTCCAGAAATCAGTAGTCATCTCTGACGGTGCGGTAGCTGGTGTCAATATCACTCCATCGCTAAATCTTACCCTGTCATACGGATTTGTCCATGTCTCGTTATCTTCCCAATATCGTTTATAGTTCAAATTAAAATCCCATGACAATCCTTTTATCGGGGTGATGGTAGAATACAAAGTCGTATTGAAATTCGTTTTCTGTTTCGAACCGGCAATATCGTGCAATCTCGCCAAAGGATTATTAGCCATCGTATTTTCTTCCGGAGCTTCCGGGGCTCCGTACTGACCATTCCATATCGGATAAACTCCGGCAATAGCACTTCTCAGCCCCTCGTTCGCATTGTCAAAATTAGCAGGTTCTTTATCTTCCTGAGAAGCAAAAGTACGGGTTCCGACCGTTAACCACTTTGTTATATCTGCTTCGATATTCGCACGTAAAGAATATTTCCGAATTCCTGTATTATCGACTAAACCGGGATTATCCAGATAACCCGCAGACATCAATACGCGCAGTTTGTCCGTTCCTCCGGTAATAGATACATTATGATCATTGATTATACCATGGTTAAACATTTCCTTTTCCCAATCAGTATTCGGATAAGCAACATAATTCGGGATACCATTCTCCGTTAACCCATTAGGATCTTTTTCTGCAGCCCTCCAGGCTTCAATAGTGGCCTCCGAAAAGTGGTTCGGTCGACCCATATTTTCATAGGCTTCATTAATTCTTTCCATATAATCGCCATAATTGGTCACCTGTTCAATCAAATTGGTCGGACGGGCATACGAAAGACGACCAGAATAAGAAATAGAGAGTTTACCTGCTTTACCCTTCTTTGTGGTTATCAGAATAACGCCATTAGCCGCACGAGAACCATAGATGGAAGATGAAGCGGCATCTTTCAGTACGGATATATTTTCTATATCCTGTGGATTCACCAGATCCATGGAACCTTCTATTCCATCTATCAAAACCAACGGATCGGAGTTATTCAACGTACCGATACCACGAATCCTGATTTTAGAGCCATCACTACCCGGATTACCGGAACTTTGCTGAACCTGTACACCGGCACTAAGACCTGCCAGTGCATTCGACACATTCGTCACAGGACGGGACAGCGCCTGATCTTCAAAATTGACGGACGAAATAGAACCGGTCAGGTTCACCTTTTTCTGTGTGCCGTAACCGACAACCACCACCTCATCGAGCGCTTCCGAATCTTCCACTATTTTAATCGTGAAAGAGGTTTGGTTATTGACCGGAATTTGTTGTTCCCTGTATCCGATAAAAGATACGACCAACGTCGATTTCGGGGAAACCTCCAACGTGAATTTACCTTCCATGTCGGTAATCGTTCCGTTGGTTGTTCCTTTTTCTACGATATTGGCACCGGCAACAGGACCGAACTGATCCTCCACAACACCGGTTACCGTCAATTTCGCCTGTTGTGTGGAAGGGTTAACAAAGACCTCCCGATTTACATCCGTACCGTTGATAGCCGGGCTATCAACGGGTGTTGCAGCTGCAACAGAAGCCATAAACATAAAGGCTCCGACAAATGCAAGCCTCGATGTCGGATAATTTTTACAATTCTCCATCATAATAATATTATTTGAGTAAATGAATAATAGATTTTCCTGTATGGCTAATCTATATTTTGTTTGTTAATCAGATGTTTGTAGCGGGTCAAGGCCTCCAGATAATAGTAATCCGCATAAATAAGCGGTACATCTATTTCCGACTTATGAGGCAGACTGCCCGTGCAGTGCATAATAATGAAATCGGCATTGCCGCCCAGCGGAGCATGATAACCCGGTGAAGAAAGACTTTTCAACATCCTGACAGCCATCTCGGTATATGCTTTATTGGCGCTGAACTCGCCCAATTCGAAAAGAGCCGAGCAAACGATTGCAGCCGCAGAAGCATCCCTGACTTCTCCTTTAAACTCTTTGGCATAAGAATCGCCATCCGGTGTAAAGCCAGCCTCCCCCGCATTGAAATCCCACATAGGAACCAGATCGTCTGGAAGATGCCGGATAAAGTAATTGGCAAAATTTTCGGCCGCTTCCAGATAGACCGGGTCTTTTGTCTCTCTGTACATCATCGTATAACCATAGACTGCCCAGGCTTGTCCACGCGACCAGGTGGAGTTGTCGCTATATCCCTGACATGTCTGGCGGTGCAGCGGCTGACCGGTAATCGTATCGTAATCCACCACATGATAGCTGCTGTAATCATCCCTGAAATGATATTTCAAAGTCGTGTTTGCATGAGCGACAGCTATATCATGATATTTTGCATCACCTGTTATGCGGGATACATAAAACAACAGTTCCAGATTCATCATATTGTCGATGATAACCGGGTAAAACCATTCGGAACCATCCCATGCTTTCCGGTAATCCCATGATTCAATAGCCTGTACCCGTTCGTCGAAACGTGTACACAACGAATTGGCACTTTCTATCAGAATATCCTGATAGCCTTCTTTGGGAGCCAGACGCTCTGCATTGCCATAACTGCAATACATCATAAAACCGATGTCATGATTTCCGGTAAAAGACTTGTGCGGTTCAAGCGGGTAAGTCCATTTCTCCGCATAGGTCACCCATTTTTTGTCTCCCGTCAGCTCATACAGATACCAAAGGGCTCCGGGGAAAAATCCGGGTGTCCAGTCATGTCTCGAAGTGGATACAAGACGCCCTTCCGCATCTGTTGTCCGCGGATAGTTTTTTCCGTTATATTCTCCTACACTGTTAAGTAATAACTGCATCTGTTCCGATGCAAAATTCACGTTTTCCTGAATAAAGGACTCTTCCGTATCTTTTCTCTGATTACAACCTGTCACCGACAAAACCATTAAAAAGCAACAGAACAAAGCTGTTTTCTTCATGTCTGATATGTATATAATGTGTTATTTCATGATTGACTCGTGATAATCTTTCGGGAAAACTTTTCCGCCCCATGCACGCAGCGAAGTCCATTCTTCGGCGGGAGAAGTCCAGAAAGGATGATCGGCAGGCAATCCCAATGGCAGGAAACCCAGCGATGTCATATAAAGACTGCCGTTATCCGTATAATAATCGGCCAGGTTCGGCTGATGACCGACAAAGCCCAACTGAAGGAATCCTTCTTTATTAAAATTACCATCCTGGCTGAACATACGTTTCATCACAGTGGTCAGAGCACTTCTGACCTGGCCGTTTGTAAGTGTTTCAGGCAATCCATATTTCCAGGCAGATAGTCCCAGGGATTGAAAAGCGGCAAGGCGATAGGTCATCGACCGCCCGACGGCAGGATAGGCTCCTTCCGGAGATATCAGTCGCTCGATAATTACATTATAGCGTTGCATGCGGCGGAATGCCAGGTCGAAACTGACCGGTTTATGTATGGGAGTATCTTTGATAGCCTCCGTCACTTCAACCATCATCGGGTGAATCACGTAAGCATTATAATAATCGAAAGAGATTTCCGGACCGTCCGAATACCATCCGTCCCCTTTGTACCATTCGTTCATCTTCTGAAGCCCCACTTCAATGACAAAAGCATCATACTCCTCGCCTATCGATAAAAGAAATGTTTCAACCATCGTCCTGAAAAGCAACCAGTTATTATAGGCGGGGCGTACCCACTTCAGGCTATGGAAAGTATCTATATACCGTTGTTTCGTCACACTGTCCAAAGGTTCCCATAACGCTTTCGGAGCACGCAGGAAACTGTTTGCCAGATAAGAGGCATCGCATAAAATCTGTCCTTCCCCTTCCCATTTCAGATAATCGGGACTTTCGGGGTCTACTGCATTTGCATAACTCTTTAACGCCCATTCACGTAACCGGCAGCGCATTTTCCCCTCTTCCGTATCATCGTCCGGCAAACTTAACCAAGGAGCCAAACCAGCCATCAACCGCCCGAAAGTTTCCAGATAAGTCACATCGGGGGCACGCCCTTTCAACCAACTCGGACTCAGTTCGACCGTCATATTCTTTCTAAGTTCCCCCTTGCTCATATTACTCAGTACAGGCTCGGATATACGATACAGCAAAGAGCACCAATAAGCCCTGTCGTTTTGTTCCAGATTCTGCTTCTTCCCTTTCGCACATAAAGAAACCGTACAAACAAAAGAAAGAATACAGATGTAGATAATGGATCTGTTTTTCATGTTCCTGAAATTAGATTTATGTAATGTGATATTTATCTCTCAACCCGGGGCAAAAGTAGAAGGAGAGGCATGTTCAGACTTGGCAGAATAATGCAAAAGATAGGCACAAATAGTGCATATCCACTTTTAACAGATTTATTTATAACGGCTTAGATATTAAAGTCGAAAATTTCACCCCCTACTATTCCTATACTCCATCGGGGAAGCATTGAATTGATTTTTGAAGCAACGGCTGAAGTAGCGGGGAGAACCGAAGCCGAGCATATCGGCTATTTCGGCAATCTGTAAATTCGTGTCGTCCTTTAAGAGGAAGGCTGCTTTTTTCAGTTTATAGTTAAGGATAAAATCATTGGGAGTCATCCCGGTGAGTTGCTTAAATTTGCTGAAAAGGGAACGGCGGCTTATAGCTACTTCTTCCGCCAACTTATCGATCGAAAACTCCGTATCGCTCAGATAGGCTTCTATAACAGACTCAACCTTCTGCAAGAACTTCTTATCCGTTTCATTATTAGCCAGTAATTGCATGGTCGAGGCCGGCTCATGCTGATATTTTTGCTGCTGGAGAAGCCTGTTTCGGATCAGGTTATTACATTTGACAAGTAATATTTTCGTATTGAACGGTTTTGTTATATAATCGTCCGCCCCTTTCATCAACCCTTCTATATTATCTTCGGTGGAAGACAGGGCTGTCAACAGGACGACAGGGATATGGCAGGTGGCAATATTCTGCTTCAGTTCAAAACACATCTGGTCGCCATACATTCCGGGCATCATTATATCGCTCACAATAATATCCGGCTCTTCTTCATGGGCAATGCGAAGCCCTTCCACCCCGTCATAAGCCTGTAAAACCTGATAGAATGGAGAGAAAAGAGTGTTCAATGTTTCCTGCAACTCCCTGTTATCTTCCACTATCAAAATCTTATAACGGCTCTCGTCTTCTTTTTGCAAAGCAGGCACCTCCAAATCATGCAAATCATCCAGAGCAACAGACTCAACCGGCATGTAACCGGTCATTGTATTTACCGCGCCGGCAGTCTCCCCTATTTTTACATGGGCATCCTTTTCAAAATGCAATTTGCCGGGAAGCAAGGTGATTATAAAAATACTGCCATAATTCAATTTACTCTCTACCTGGATTTTTCCATGATGCAATTCGATAATCTCTTTGCAGAGGGCAAGTCCGAGACCGGTACTGAACTCTTTCTGGGAAGAAAGAAAACTGTTTGAAGCCTGATAGTAACGCTCGAAAATAGTCGATAAATCTTTCTTGTCGATACCGATACCACTGTCGATCACTTTGATTACAATCTGCTCATCAACAACATCTGCGACCAACTCGATACTTCCCTGCACCGGAGTAAATTTGAAAGCATTCGATAAGACATTGGAAACAACCTTTTGCAATTGTTTCGGGTCGAACCAGCACGGTATCGAATCTTTTAAGGCTGAGAAAGAATAACGGATCTGGTTCGTCTGCGCTTTCTCTTCAAAAAAGATATAGATATTACGAAGGAAAGGGATCAAATCCTGTTCAGATACGTTCAGACAGGTTTGTTTCTGCTCCGCTTTCTGAAAATCCAGCAGTTCGTTAATCAGATTCTGCATCTGGAAGGTCGTTTTATACACTTTGTTGATCTGGTTACGCACAGCCAACGACACCGTATTACCGTTCAATAATAACTCTATCTGAGAAATTATCAGGGAAAGAGGCGTCCTGAACTCATGGCTGACATTCGTAAAGAAAGAAATCTTTGCCTTATTCAGGTTAGTTATATACTCTTTCTCCTTCCGTTCGTATTCAAGGGAAGCCTCCAACTTCACCCGGCGCTGACGGAAAGAAAGGAAAGCATACAGCAGACCGGAAAATAATGCAATATATAACACCCAGGCTAACGGAGTATTATAAAAAGGCGGCAGGATGGTTATCGCCATCCGTATCTCTTTCAACTGATCATTTTCAGCCTTCTTCTCCCGTACATGAAGCGTATAATCACCGGGGGAAAGGTTGGTATAACTGAGATGCATGTTGTGCGTCGGTATCCATTCCGGATCGAAACCATCCAGCTTGTATTCATAAACAGATGAATTATTCGATTGCAGGGAATTATTGCTTGCAAAACTGAGAATAAGATTATTCTGCTCATGCGACAAGGTCAATTGCGCGGTATAGGCGGGAATTACCGTCAGGATGCCGCTCTGGTCCGAAGGGGTGATTGTTTTATGATTAATTGCCAGATTTGAAAAATACAGGTCATAGTTCTTATCGTTCCAGATAATGTTATCCTCCCAAAAAGAGATCATTCCGTCCGCCGATCCGACAAAAACCTCCTTATTCCTGCATCTGTATATCCCGCATCCACTGTTGATCGCAGAGAAAGGCAGGTCCTTCGCAATACTGGCAGAGAAAACCTGCTCACCGGTTTCCGGGTTCATTATGGAGAGGCCTTTATTACAACTAATAATCAGATTCCCGTTTTGTGCCTCGGCCATCGAATAGCAAAAGTCACTCAGCAACTGTTCCTTCTCCGCATTATAATTCGTAAAATTATCATCGTTTTCATTATACAGAAAAATGCCGTCACCCGCCGTCGTAACAAATATCTTATTCCCGGCAACCTCGACCAAAGAGGTCATGAATGCAGCTCCTAGTCCTTTCTCCCCCGTACTATATGTTTGCCTTGCAGACGGCTCTTTTAGCGGTATACGGGTTATACTTGAAAAGTGAGCCAACCATAAATTATCTTTTGAGTCAATGATAAACTGGTTGCCGTAGAATGTTTTTTCATCGGAGCCTGGGAATAAGGGTGTAATCTCACCGGTCCCTTTTTTCAGTTTGAAAAGTCCGTAATCGTCCACAAAAATGACATATTCTTTATAGACTCTCAGCCAACTGATATTCGTATGCAGCCCGGCAGAATGCGGTTCCTTATCTATATAATTATAAAACCGGTCACTACTTATATCCAGGCGGCAGAGTCCGCCGGTGTATGTCCCGATATACAGTTGGTTTTCTTCCGGGTCATAATCTATACATTTCAGATTATTATGCTTGATGGAATTTCCACCGGAAGAGGCCGTGTAATAAGAGAACAAACCTGTTTTCCGGTCGAGCTTGTTCAAACCTCCCCCGTCCGTACAAATCCAGAGATTACCTGCATTATCCTCCGTCATCTGTCCGATAATAGGGAAATTCAGACACTCCTTCCGTAGCGGATCATCCGAATAGAAGTTGAACATATTTCTCCTGGAATTAAAATAATTAACTCCCCCGTAATAAGTCCCGGCCCACAACACAGCTTGTTTGTCAACGAACAAAGACAGGATAGACGAATGGGTCAGGGAGCCTCTTACATGATCTTTTTTATAAGAAGAAAAATGTTTTGCAACCGGATCGTATTTGTTCAGTCCATAAAACGTTCCGATCCAGATATTACCGGAATAATCCTCAACAATAGAGCGTATATAATTGTGGCTGATTGAGTTTTCATTTTTGTCTGACACAAATTCTGTCAACTTGTTATCCGTACCACACAAGTACAAACCGCTAAGACGGGTTCCTATCCACACGTCGTAAGTCGAACTTTCAAACAGGACCGATATATCCTTTTCCGGAATGACACACTGTTTTTCACCACCTTGTTCCATCCTATAAAGTCCTTTCCGCGTGCCGATCCACAATTGTTTCCGGCTGTCATAGCAAACAGAAGTGATATTATCCTTTACCCCCGTTACCTGAAATAAATCAATGCTCTTTTCTGCTGGATTCCAAGTAAAAATACTGTCGCCCGAAGAAAGAAATATCTGGTTTTGCGCTTTCTGTAACGAAGAGATACGTGTTTTCAAGGCATAAAAACAATCTTCTTTCAGATCATATCGGACAAGAAGATTACCGATCGTAAAAAAGACATCCCCCTCGTCCGTTCCTGTTATATGGTTAACAGTATAGTTAGTGACAGACCTGTTCAATAACTGGGAATAATTTTTATAATTGACGATTTCCTCCCCGTTGTAAATACATACCCCTTCCTCTGTGCCGAACCATATCCTGCCCAGCTTATCCTGATAGATGGCATGAACGGATAACTGCGGAAGTCCGTCTTTAACACCTAAGTGATTAAAATAGACAGGCCGGGCCGTTACCGCAGACATCACAAGTAATATGGTAATAAGAAAAAATCGCATTATCCTGTATCGAATTATCCCCCTCATATAAAAGTACCGGCCAAAGGTAAAAAATAAAACAAAGATATTCAGCATTAACCTAAGAATTCCGAGATTAACAAAATGACAGCAATGTACCATGATAGGGTATAAACCGGTTTAATACTAAATACGCTATTTACAAATATCAAATTGTCAAATCAACCCATTCTTAGAAGAGTTGTACGGAGCAATGTCAAAACCTATAGTTTTTCATGCGATTGTCAGCGATCAAACGAATAACACTTCAACCGATTTATACATACAAAAACATCTCTATGGAATCCAGGAAGAACATAATAAAACAATTTGCTACATTCTTCTCACACACGCCACAAATATGCTACTATAACCTCGATAATCATTTACCCTGCTACAGACAACATAAACTGTTTTTCAACATACTTTTCCTCCATGAAAGGGCCTCTCAAAGGAGGGTATTCAACATTAATTAACACAAATCTCAGGTTTAAATAAGCCACCTACTCATTTAAAATAAAAAAAAACTCGTTTAAAACGAGTTCTACTTTTATTGAAAACAAACTACAAAAGATGTATCCAAAGACACAACTGTTAAATATTGTACACGAGAGCATCCTATAACATCGGTTTGAAAGAATATACGCGCCACAAAAATCCGACTGATAGAATCTTTTTATTCAAGAATAGCTCCATATTGATTCATTTTGTCAAACCCATCATTTCAAACAATTGCACATAAGTGTACATGTTATCTTTTCTTTGCCTCATACGCTCTGATTCTTTGCTCACAGCATTGTTTCGTAATATCCCGGAGTAATTCAACTTTAGACAGAAGCGTTTCAATATCCTCTCCGGCAACAACAAAGCGTGAATTATAGCGAGCCTGATGAAGAAAAAAAGGATGGCTTTATTCAGGTCATCTAAAGCTCGCTTTCATAACTATTTATCACAAAAACCCACATTAATACTACGAAACAAAACATTCAAAAGAATAAATATTCTATTCTTTTACTTTTTTTATAGTCTTCCAGCAAAGAAAATTGCGGGATTTTGTTATTTTTGCATGCAATTTATAACTTGGCGGAGATTGTTTTGATCGCTTCCCACAACACTTATTGTCATAAATATTAGATATGGAAAACATAGAAACTGGACTTTTGTTAATGGTAGTCGGAATGACCACAGTATTTGCAATTCTTTTGATCGTAATCTATTTAGGAAAAGGATTAATCACATTGGTTAACAAGTACGCACCGGAAGAAGTCATCGTAAAAAAACAAGTAACAACACAACCTGTTGCGGCCGGACAGTCCGGAAATATTCCGGGTAAGACTACCGCCGCTATCGTAGCCGCTGTCAGCATGGTAACAGGTGGACAAGGAAAGGTTACCAAAATTGAAAAATTATAATACTAGCTATACATAATATATCATGAAACATCCATGAAATAAATTTCGTCCAAGAGAATGTAAATAGGGGGGTATTGTTTACTTTAGTGTCATTCACTCGAAAAAACGAATGCAATGAAAACAGTACCTTTTGAACAA
>Ga0129316_1000661_pt1 | contig 17214 bp, 19 predicted proteins | sample Cm1ome_2_FD_94429 | JGI IMG/M metagenome (GOLD analysis project Ga0129316, IMG submission 94429) | Eastern black-and-white colobus group fecal microbial communities from Wisconsin, USA - Cm1022B metagenome | ecosystem: Host-associated > Mammals > Digestive system > Large intestine > Fecal...
AAAGGTTGTACATACGATGGTTTGAACTTAATGTTTTAATCACCACTAAGTTACTAAAAATCAGCGACATGTACAACTTTTTACTCATATTTATCAACTTAAATTAATTCCGCCAACGGGTAATTATTAATGTCAAGTATTATCATTAGGTAACCAGAAATCCTTCTTTTCGTGCATTTACATTCTTGCATAGGGAAATAGGTATTCTGCATTGAAAATAGTAATGCCTAAAGATTATTTTCCGTGTCTACTTTTCGGATCTGGTACACGTTACGGTTCCTAACATCTCATACCACCTCGGACGTATTTTCAAGAGTGGTGAACTGGAGGCTGACACGGTAGTTAAAGAAATTTTAATTACTGCGCAGAGTGGCGCCAGAGGCACATCTGACGAGAAAATTCGCTATTACAACCTCGATGCAATCATTTCCATCGGATACCGCGTGAACTCTATCCGAGCGACCAAGTTCAGGATTTGGGCAACGAATATCATCAAGCAGTATATGTTGAAAGGCTATCCGATGAAGAGCTTCAGCATGGGTGGCTAGCGAACAAAGCACTGATTCTCAGAAAAATTTTTGCAAGAATCAAAAAAGTTGTGGTGGTTCGTCCCCGTTTTACAAATTGGCTAATGCTCTATGCGGCTTAGGAGGCCCGTTTGAACCATTGAGTTCGAAGAGGAAAGTTATATATTATCTATCTGCCTTACCTCAAGGTAGAAGGCTTGTCATGCGCACTCGTGATGCCATATCCGCTTTTGCTTGCCTCACGCACCTATGGAATACTTGATTTATAGAGGAAAGACAGCAATTTATTATGTAAAAATATGTTGATTATATTGTAACATCATGCAGCTCTAAATACCTTTATTAAGGTTCAAAATCTTTTGTTAACTTTGTCTTCATATGAACTAATTCCGCAATGGAAGAAAGAAACGACATAGTCATCTATACGTCCGAAGACGGGATGGTCAAGATGGAAGCAATGGTCGACCCTGCGAATGAAACTATATGGGCGAATCAGAAGGCAATCGCGGCGTTGTTTGGCGTTACGGTTCCTAACATCTCATACCACCTCGGACGTATTTTCAAGAGTGGTGAACTGGAGGCTGACACGGTAGTTAAAGAAATTTTAATTACCGCGCAGAGTGGCGCCAGAGGCATATCTGACGAGAAAATTCGCTATTACAACCTCGATGCAATCATTTCCATCGGATACCGCGTGAACTCTATCCGAGCGACCAAGTTCAGGATTTGGGCAACGAATGTCATCAAGCAGTATATGTTGAAAGGCTATGCCATTAACCGCAATGCCGTATCCGAGCAGAAATACGAAGACTTGAAGAAAGCTGTCGGCCTGCTTGAAAACGTATTCAGCAAGGAACTGCTCCTCACATCCGACCAGGCTACGGATCTGTTCGATGTCATCCGTGACTACACCTACGCCCTGGACACTCTGGATGCCTATGATTATCAAAGTCTCAAAATAGCTGATACGACGGCCCCGGAACGCTTCCACGCCACTTACGAGAACGCCATTGAGGCCATCAAGAGCCTGAAGGAAAAGTTCGGAGCAAGCGACCTGTTCGGTATCGAGAAAGACGCGTCGTTCCATAGCAGTATCGGCCAGATATACCAGACCTGGGAAGGCCGCGACCTCTACCCCAGCATTGAGGAAAAAGCCGCAATGCTGTTATACTTGGTCGTCAAGAACCACTCCTTCGTGGACGGCAACAAACGAATCGCAGCCACGCTCTTCCTCTGGTTTATGCAGAACAACGGAATCCTTTACCGCCCCGACGGATCGAAACGCATCTCCGATGCCTCCCTTGTCGCACTGACCCTAATGATTGCCGAGAGCCACACCGACGAGATGGATACTATTGTCAAGGTCATCGTCAGCCTGATTAACCGGAAGAATTAGTCCGGCGAGATGATCTCGGACGAAGTTCCCGGAAAGATTTATGGAAACGTTTTCGCTCCGAAAATGGCAAAAATTTAGTCCGGCTTAGAGACAAATAAATACCATTTTTCTGACCCATATTTGAACAACACAGTCGGTAAATCACTGATTACCAATCAGTATTATAGCTCACGTCGGAAAATAAAAGGCCTGCCAGAAGGCCTCCGTAGTAACAAAAGACGGCCACCCATAGTGGGGACCGCTTTTACTATTGTTCACGGATAAACTTCCAAGGCTTCTCACATTGGATGCCATTATCCTTATATTTCCTATTCTTGCTATCAAACTGATATTTCCCATCTACCTTTATGTATTGCTTGACTCCCTTTCTATGAAACCGTCTTGGCGGTTTGTTACTTTTAGGCTTATCAAACCTCTCCCAGTAGATTGAATCCATCGTTTCCGAATTAACGCCAAACGGAAACATGTAGTCATATATGAAGGTTGAATTGACGCATTTTTTAAGTATGGTCGTATGACTTCCGTCTTCTTCAATTTTGAATACGGAGAACTCCCTTATCAGAAAAGATGCTCTGTAGTGTTTGAAAGGATTCTCGAAAGTAACATCCACACCTGACGTATGCAGATGCAAAGAGCCAAACTTAAAGTATTCAAAATTGATTCCATTATCCTCAAATACTATTGGTCTGCGCTTGTTGATATGGTACATAATGGGATCACGATATCCTCCTTTATCTTCCTCACTGTAGTATAACTCAACGGCAAGAAGCTCAATACCAAACTTGTTGTCAATGTTGATATATCCACGGTTGAGCACCTCGAAGGCGATATCTTTGAACCAATCGGCAACTATTATACTTCTGCAAGCATCATCGGATTTGATCCAAAGCTATGCGCCCCAATCGGCTGTTCTATTTTTGTCGAAAGTATATAGAATATCTGTTAATCCTTTCATAATCAAATGCAATCAAAAGAATTCATTACACAAATTTACGCAAAATCGGTGGTACATCAAGACTAGAAAACGCGAGATTAAGGGTATAATGGTCCCCAAAAATTGGACGCGGAGAAAAAGCTTGAAATGCTACTTCCATACACCATATAAATCTTTAGCTACAGGACAAGTTTCCCTGGAAAAGAACTTTTGGTTCCTTTCTAGGGATAGATCACAAAGACCATTTATCTAAAACCGACTACTTCGTGTTAACTAATAAACACGTTAACGACTCATGCATTTTCAGTAACATCTCGATATTCCTTTCCTGACTTTGGACCTTTTCTCTTAACAACTGATTTTCTTTTTCAAGCGCCTCGATATCCTTATAGGCACAGACGATCTTCTCATCCTTTTCATTTAGGAGAGCCTTGATTTTTTCTGGGTCAAATGTCATATCATACCCCATTAAAATGAGATTCTTATCACACCCGAAAGCATCAGCGATGTCGTATAATCTATCACTGATTAAACGAGTTCTGCCGTTCTCGATTCTGCTATAAGCCTGTCTTGATAATCCTATGCGCTCCGCAGCTTTCTCCTGCGTCAAGCCCAATTCAATTCTGCGTTTGGCGATATTTACGCCCAAATTACTTTTGTCATACATATAAAAACGCAAAAGTAAAGAATGGTTTATTACAAATAGCTATCTTTTCGATAAGAACCATATGTAATAGCCTGGTTCGGGATTAATCAATGAGTAAAACTTATCAACCACCTTTCCTTTCTTCACTATTACCACGCCAACACTACATACACTGCTGCGGCACTCGTTCGCGGTCTCAAAGTCTATGGCCGCAAAGTTCATATCTTTCTTATTCATTAATTGAGTCTGTTTGATCCGAATAGTATTTGGTCATGTTATAGGCCATATCGGCAATCTGTTTTCTTAACGAGAGTGGCTCAAGCACTTCGAAGCTATCTGCGTACGAGAATATTTTCTGAATGAAGTCTTTGAAAATATCTTCACTATTTCCCTAACTCAATTATGTGTTCCGGCAAGAGCGAATTACCTATGTCATCTTTCGGAACGCTCTTGAGGAATAGCATTGGAACTATGGTGTAATCATTGGCAAATGGTAACAGTTTGGCTTTACGGAGAAGTTCGGCTGTGAGTTGCTTGCCATTCTCCTGAGTCGTCCATTTACATTCTCCGACCAGAAGATACTTTTTATCAATCGATTCGGCCACAACATCAAATTCCACCTGTTCCGCCTTCTTTGCTTCATTGAGAACAGAACCCCACCAGCGTTTGGCCTTTCCATACACGACACCATTAACGAGATTACCAGTTACGGCATCTCGACACATCTTTTCCCATTGCATACTCACATACTCCGAGAAATGGGTATTCAAAGCCTGGTCAATGGGCAAACGGCGATTAAGTTCAATAAACGAACGATTAGGAACAACAAATTGGTAATAGAATGCCATAAACGGGTCTGCTATCTTATAAAGACTCTTCTTCGCATTCTTTTCATCAATTCCAAAAGGGACATCTTTTTCCAAGAATCCGAGATCTATTAGCTTTTTTAGTGGTCGTGATAGATTTGTAGCCGGTTCATCGCATCGTCCGGCAATCTCAGAAAGACGATTTGCGCCAGTGCCAATATAAGACATTATCGTCGACGTCTTTACAATATCCTTCACATCATCCTGAAAGAGTTTGATTGGTTCCTCGTAAAGTGCGCCATTCACGGAGAGAATATTGTGCCATAATGCGTCATCAAGCGAGTTTCTGCTTTCACGAAGTTCCCAATAACGCGGAACTCCACCCCACACGGAATACTCCTCAATTGCAGCCGTCGCATCAAGTCCCAAAGCCTCTTGAATATACGGCAGACATATGGGCGCAAGTCTCATTATCTCGTCAGCACGACCATAGAGAGGCGCAGTAGAATCGAGAAACAATCCATACATCATATTCTGCGAAGAACCACAAAGCACAAGATTATACTTTAGTTGTTTTTCATCAACAATCTTCTGCAATACAGATGGCAACTCCGGAGATTGTTCCACAAGATACGGAAATTCATCCAAGCATAACGTAAAACGCTTGTCTGCTCGATAATTGACGGCACGAAACATAGATTCCCAGTCCGGATATGTTAACTTATCGAAATCTGAAAACACTTGTGCTATCACTTTTGCAAGCAAAGTCCTTTGGTGCTGTCCTTCCGAACGGTCGGCAAGGAAATATACATCCCTGTCCGACAACACCCTCTTGATAAGTGTTGACTTACCCAATCGCCTGCGACCGTACACTACGACCAACGAGGACTTCTCTCTTGAAAGAGCATCCCTCAGTCGTGCTGTTTCTTCTATTCTATCTACAAATTTCATATCCTCTATTTATTATGCTACGCAAACATAATGTTTTTACTACATAATTCCAAATTTCGGAAATAGTAATTTGACTTGAACTGACAATTCTTCCATTTACTTGCGATATTATACAAAATTTGTATAACTCTGCAAGTGAATAGAACAAATACGTAAAAACCAAGAGCATTGAGGACTGGATAGAAGGACTGTCTCCGAGTGAGGAAGGCTTTTCCCTCGATATCCACCCCTACCATTGACACGGTCCTGCATCGCTCAGTTGCCAATAGTTATTCATACGATTCTCTAATTATTGAAGCTATCCAATCTGGCATCAGTTTTATATCTTGCATCACACTGTCTTTGGACTCATTGGACAACAATGACTTTATTTGAACCTTGTATGTTTCGGTAATGTTGTCCCGCCCGATTTCTTTCAATGCGAAATTTATCAGCAGTGCCAACTGGTTCTGGAAGGCGAGGTTCTTGGGAGCTACGTGCTTGAACAGTATTCCCCTATTGCCGTTTATGACCACTTTCCTTTGAGAGCCATCGGTCAGGTACACGACATTCATCGGGACTTGCGTAGACAGGCCAAGACGATTCATCGCATAGATGCCGGCCGGGGCTATCCGCGCCTTGTCTCTTTTGGCTATCGCCTGAGCGATTTCCTCGTAAGTCGGATATAGCGTTCCGAGTCCAAGCTCCTTGTCAATCTTGGGGTAGCAATAGATGCCTCTTGCGACTCGGATAATGCTTCCGTCTGTCGTCATTCTTTCCAAGGCCTTGAGTACAGCCGACTTCTCCCCTACCCTTGAAAAGTCCGAGGGAAAAAACACCGACTGTAAACCCAGTCAGTGATATTGTAAATCATATTAGTTTAACCGCTCTAAAAGTGTCAACCTAAATCAGGGAAGGTTAGAATTGTAAACTTAATCGTTGCATTTGCAATTATTATATGGTTTTTCGGCTTTTATCTTTGCATTTACAATTTTTATTTGCATCTTTGCAATCGAAACGCATAGACATTAATAATATGTGGACAGAGCTTAGCGATACAGCTATACTAAATAAACTTGGAAAGAGACTGAAGGCTTATCGTATATCAAGAGGTCTTAAACAACAGGAACTGGCTTCTGAGTCAGGCGTTGGCGTTAGCACCATCGCCAAGATTGAATGCGGACAGTCCGTTTCATTCTCATTACTAATCAGCGTCATAAGAACGCTTGGATTACTTGAAAACTTAGAATTGCTTGTACCCGAACAGAAGCCATCGCCAATGGAGCTGTTGAAGATGCAAGGCAAGCAGGTAAAGCGCGTAAGAACAACGAAGAAGTGAATTATGAAAGAAATACCAGTTATACAAATTTATTTGTGGAACAACCTTGTGGGAGCTATGTCGTGGGATGATGAAATGGGTTATGCAGATTTCCAGTTTGACGAGCATTTTCGCAGGTCTGGTTTGGACATAGCACCCTTGACGATGCCATTGGCGAGAACCCGTGGTGTCATTTCATTCCCCACAAATGCAAGAACGAAGTGTTTCAGCGGTCTTCCTGGTTTGATAGCTGATGCCCTTCCTGATAAGTTTGGTAGCCAAATCATTACGGAATGGTTCGCACAACAAGGTAAAACAGAGAGTATGATTACTCCGCTCGACCGATTGTGCTACATTGGCAAACGGGCTATGGGCGCATTGGAGTTTGCACCCGCTGCCAAAGTGGAAGGTGTAAACGAATCGACAGAAATCTACATACGCGAGCTGATGGAAATGTCAGATTCCCTCTTCAAGGAACGAAGTAAGTTTCAAGAACTTATTCGTCAGAACGACAAGTCCATTCTCGACATCCTTAAGGTTGGAACATCTGCAGGTGGAGCGAAGCCAAAAGCGATTATTGCCTACAACGAAGAAACAGGAGAAGTACGTTCCGGACAGGTTCCTGCACCAGAAGGATTTTCCTATTGGCTATTGAAGTTTGACGGTGGCACTTATAGCGAACATAATGAAATAACCGACAATCCGCAAGGCATCGGGAACATTGAATATGCTTACTACAAAATGGCTATCGCTTGCGGCATTACCATGTCGGAGTGTCGTCTGTTGCCGGAAGGTAACTACAACCACTTTATGACACGCCGTTTCGACCGAACGACAACGGGAGAGAAAATCCACATGCAGACGGCTGCTGGTATTGCTCATCTGGACAGAGACGTGCGTCATTCATATGAAGAACTGTTCGGTGTATTACGCCAATTGGGTCTAAATTACAAAGACTTCGAGCAATTGTACCGCCGAATGGCGTTCAATGTCATCGCACGTAACCATGATGACCATACCAAGAATTTTTCCTTTCTGATGGACAACACCGGACAATGGTCGTTTGCTCCTGCTTATGACATTTGCTACTCGTACAATCCCTCAGGCAGATGGACACGCCGTCATCAGCTTTCACTCAACAGCAAGACTGAAGACTTTACCCGGGAGGACTTGTTGTCTGTTGCACAGAACATCGGCATACGCAATGCAAATCACATCATAGATGAAGTTCTCTCCACAGTAGCCACTTGGCCTGATACAGCGAAAGATTGTGGAGTAAGGCCAGAACATATCGAGGCTATCAGTAAGACTCTCCTATTGAAAATCTAAGAAGATTTCACTATACAAGGATGTAAGGTCTTCAACTGTGATTGAAGTCCTCGACAATCTCCCGGAGGGCAGGCTCGTTTACCGCCGACGAACACAATCTTTCTAACTTCGCCATCGGCATATTCTTCGACGGAAGAAAGCCGGACATCGTGCACCCAGCCATCACCGAAATCATACTCCCAAACCATTGTTTCGCCCACTTGTCTGGCAGGAGTTCACGGAGGGCTTCACGGTTGATCTCGTTCCCGGGTATCCGGAGCAGGACATCCTCCATCCATTCACGTGGATTAACGTCCAGGGCCTTGCAACTGTCCACCAGGGAGTAGACGATGGCAGCACGCACCGCAGCATCGTGGTTCCCGCAGAACAGGTAGTTCTTCCTTCCGAGAGCCAGAGGCCTGATAGCATTCTCCACAAGGTTGTTGTCAAGCTTGGCGTCATAGAAGCTCCATGGGCTAATTCCAAGTTCCGACAGGCGCTGTTTGTAACTGATCTTGTTCTCGTCGCAGTAGGCAATCACCTGAGCGACCTCTTCCTTTGTCATCATGGCTTTTAGTATTTGATGCAAAGGTAGCTACTCCATAGCAGTCCTGATAGACGTCATTAATCGGATGCTTACAAATGTACGCCGTAGGCCGTATCAAGCAAATCCGAATCCTTCGTTATGAATAAAATTGACTCCAGGGGGAATTCTGACTTTATAAAAGTCTTTGCAGAAGAAGGAAGCTGCTGAAAATCGACAGGCTTGTCATCAGCATTCGCGGCTACAGAAATCAGAGCCAGCGAAAACAAAAGCGTTGCAATCTTTTTCATAACAATTTAAGTTTGTGGTTGGTCAAAAGACAATTGCAAAAAATGCACCGTAGCTATCATTTGCTTCTCTCCCTAGAATAGCCAACATAAATATTTCTCGCATCCAGTCATCAAGAGTCAACTTCTATCAGGGATAGACTCAAATCCGAGTCAACCTAAATCCGGAAATGACAACCTGGCTAAACTAGTGAACAGATAAACCGCACAAAAGGCTCAATATCTTCTTCCACACTTGCCTTCTCCAGACAGGCCATATACTCGTCGCGTCGTTCTACAGGCACGACAACCCAAGGATAGCCACCCGTTACCAGTTGGCTGTTCATTGTAAAGCGAGCTGTGCGGCCGTTCCCGTCCATATACGGATGGATGTAAACAAAGAAGAAATGCCCCAGAACAGCACGGACAAAAGCATGCTCCTCTTCTTTCATCAAGGCCGACAGAGTAGTCATTGCATCCAAAACGGCGTCAGGATTCAGGGGCACATGCATCGAGTTCCGGATATAGACCTGGTGAGTACGATAACCCACCAAATCCGAAGCTTTGATTATACCCGCTCTCCCACAAGGCTCGAACAACTGGAAATGCCATGCCTGATGCTCTTTTGCATAAACCTCCGCCGGGTCTTTCCCGGCAAAAACAGATGCAATGGAGTCTCTGAGCAATTGGTAAGCTTGATAATACCCTCGCGCAGCCAAAGCATTCTTTCGGTCCTTATCTTGCTCATCATCCTTCGGGTCCCAGTTGCCACTCCGCACCCTTTCCAACAGGCCTTCCGTAATCTTGTACCCCTCGATGGACAAAGAGTTATAACTATCTTTGACATAGTTTGCATCCATCATGGCAAGGATGCTGTCTACATCCTGCTGGCGACTGCGTATCTGGGACATATCAAGGACGGACATCACAACCGGGCGCATGGCCATCCACATCAAACGGATACGAGAAGCATAAGGTGATGTTTCAAGCACGTCAAGACGAAGGTTCTCCTCAAACGGATTCTCTTCCAGTACCACATGGCCCACCTGCCGCATTGTCGATAACAATGCATCTGCCTGCTCTTCACGGCCGATGGAGCGAAGAGCACCGGCAACTCTGCCAGCCCTGGTGGTATGGCCTCCGTCTATAGCAGCCGCAATGACAGGGGACACATCCCTGACCATTGACAGGCAAGTGCGTGCTTCCAAAGCATTCCGACGGTAGTAGTCCGGGCCGACCATCAAAAGAGCATAAGCAAGAGGATAGAGCCGGACACCGTATCTTGGTTCACGCTCGACTACTGGAGGAAGAGACGCTTTAATATCAAGGATGGACGTACCAAAAGGCAGTTGTATAATATTATTGGTACCGGATTCACTCCTAACAATCAACTGTCTTGGTACTACACTCTTTCCACTATAATAATATATAGACAGTTCTGGAGAAAGACACCAACGACCATCAAACTTGCTGTCGAGATAAGCAGAGACAAAAGACCAATACGAGACATACCAGACAGTGGAGTCTCCTTCACTGCCTGGGAAAGAAGGGATATACCATCCCCGAAGTACCATTGTAAGATAGCCAGCATCAACTAGACGCTCTGTATGCGTACGTCCAAGCACATCAGCGCCATGGATTACAAGATTGTCTCCATGAGCGTCTTGATATGCTTTCAGAGCAGCGAGGGACTCCGCCATCTTCTCTTGCATTGTAGCCATATTAGTATTTATTGTATAACTGATATTAGTATTTAATGTATCGCTATCATTAGTATTTATTGCAAAGATAATATAAATAAATGAATTAGCAATGCCAAAAGCGACTTATTCAACAACTTCTTTCCGCTTCCACCGATACACCAGCTCGCCGATTTCTTCGAGCATTTGCTCCAGGGTGTGAGAGCGGGAGATGAGATTCCATTCAATAAGACCAGGACGGACAACCGTCCAGGTGATGGTACAGATATTTATAGGGCAATACCCGGTTCCCATTCTCTGCGTGAGCCAGGTTGCCGCAATCATCTTTGAGCCCCACTTGGCAAAGAGCTCTTCCTGCATCAGTCTAGAGTCAATCCTGGCTTAGCAAAGCGTCTGGCTCTCATACCCACGCAGCAGGCACTCCGACTCGTGGACGATATCCATATAGCAAGGATTTCATCTGAAGGAAATTCGGTTTAGCGGCATCACCTATTTCACACGCATGGCCGGTGGCGAAGGCCTTGAAGAGATGGAAGGATTCCCGCAGCGTGATTCATTTCAGTATATGCTCGAGGACTTGCTAAAACTTCCTGGCGACACTTTCACGTCCATCTATGACCTGGTCGATGACTGGAAACACATTGTCAAGCTTACGGACATTCTGCCAAATAGAGACGATTACACTGATGGCGATTACGCGTGGGTGCTCATCTGAGCCGTAAGAACCTACTCCCAGACCTCTTCAAGACCGGTCTTCCAGGCAGGGAAAGGCGGATTCTTCACAAGCTCGTTATATATGGTCAGCATCTTATTCTTCATTATACCGGCCTTATTGATAACCGAAGGAGTCAGGCAAAGAAGCAAAGAAAGCTTGTCGGGCAAAGCCACTTCGAGACCGAAACCATGCTCCGCATCCTCTTTCGACATACCGAGATACATCTCTCCAATCCCGTCCTTATCATCACCCGTCAACACCTCAAACAGAACCGGACAGCACTTCTCAACCTTCGGCAACTGCAACTTCTCATTAGTAATCCTGTTCCAATACCTTCCCCAGTTCACAAACAACATCCCGCTCGTAGAGTCAACCCTCTGAAAATTCACAACCAGATAAACACCCGGCTTAACCTTGTATATAATCTCCACCAGATCCTTACGCACAGCATAAGTAAACTGAGGGCAATCATAACTGAACGTAGCCCCAGCCTTTGTAGAAAGCATTCTTCTCATACAGCTCTAAAGTACTATAAAACAGCAGTCTGTTTCAGACAACCAGCCTGAATCAAAATGCTCAATCACAGTTGAAGGACTCGACAATCTCCTGACACTCTTCAATATCCAGATATTCCGGGTCAAAGTCCAAGTCCATGCCGTACCACTCCAGGCGCTCGCGGTCATCGGCCGAGATGCGCTTACGGGCAGCGCGACGTGCGTGCAGTTCCAGAAGATTCTCATAGCCCCAGATGCCGCCGCAATCTTCCGGAGGGCAGGCTCGTTTACCGCCGACGAACACAATCTTTCTAACTTCGCCATCGGCATATTCTTCGACGGAAGAAAGCCGGACATCATGCACCCAGCCATCACCGAAATCATACTCCCACACCATTGTTTCGCCCTTTTCACACAAGATTTCTCCAAGCGAAAAATCTTCTTGATTGTAATTCCTGACACTTCCGAAAAGCGGAGGCAACTCCCCTTCCCGCTGATAAGCCGGAGCAAAACAGGCGTCCCCTTTCCGAAACTGGTTCAGATGCTCGCCCATCCAGCCCATCAGCTCGAGAATGAGGTCCCCAAACAGTCTTAGACTGATGTTCGAGGGAACTATCACCTTGCGCCAAATGGGAGGCTTGACACCCCTCAGCGCCACGCGGAGCGTATATTTCAGTACATGGTCCATTTCCCTATAATGCGGGAAACTATCCATCATATGTTCTTCGTGCGGGGCGGACGCTTTCTGCGCCTGCTGCGCGTCAGCCATAAGCATGCAGAAGAATTCCGCCATCAGTTCGTCTTTTGATTGTTGTTTTGACATGGATATGTTTAATGTTCTAAATATTTCAATTTTTGTACTAATAAGTTAAATGTTCCGGCGGCGATTTTAAGTGCTTTTTGCTCATTTTACCTATCTTTTTATAGGTAGACGAGCATCATTTTCACCTATTTCAGGCTGGAATTAAAGGCCGACAATGGTCTGGAATACGTCTTCAGGACCAAGAGCCTTGCAAATCTAACTCAGCTGGCCGACTATCCGCCGGGATATGCACTAACCAACAAGCCAGCCAGCACTGCTATAAAAATACTCATCAGCGTTCCGGCCAGCACATACTCCGTCTTGGCCGTTTCTTTGTCACCGAAACGAATAATTGACTTTGCAGCAATCAGCAGTCCCAACGCATCATACCGTTGCAGACAGACAAATATCAATATCAGCCAACGTTCTATCGTACCGATCAGTGCCCCTGCGTTAAAGGCGCTGTCTTTATCCGCAGGCATATTCACACTATAATGCTTCAGCATCAACTTGATAAAGATATTTGCGGGTTTCCAGCACACTAAGACCGCTACTGCAGCGGCAACATACCACGGCTCGATGTCAAACGGCATAGCCCATTCATGGCAATGAGTCCAAATATAAACCACACCGCATAGCACCGCAAGATGCAACAGCTGATCCAGTACAAACCACGACACTGTCTCATCACGATACGACTTCCACATATCAATCCCCAAATGCGTCACGCCAATAACCAGTGCACACCACCAGAAATCAAGGTCCCAAGTTACGAGCCACGACAATCCAAACACCACCATGGCATGCCCATAGTGATGTCGGCTTCGCCACTTCTTAACCGCCTTATCCACGCACATCTTGTTCGTCTGCAATACAAAATCTACCACCAGATGAGCCAGTACCAGACATAAAAACATCTCTACCCACATATTTTTTCAAAGTCAAAGTTCTCAAAGTCCTTTACCGCCCTATCCAAAAGCTTCCAGTCTGCCAATGACGAACGGCTATTCACCGCAGACTGTCTCACGCCTATCATCTCACCGATCTGTGTTTCCTTATAACCGCACAACTTGTAATAAACCACCTCAGCCTGCTTTACCGAATAAGAATTCATCAGATTGTCAATCAACGCCACATACGAATCCAGAAGATAGTTCGTTTTCTTGTCGCATCCATCAATCTCAATGCAGGAATACACACCGCGAACCCTGCTGATGGCATCCAAGTTCCGGCCAGATATATATATGACCGGTCCGTCTATGATATCCTCCTCTCTGTCAGCATAACTGACAGACCCGATGCCAATGGAGAAACGTATTCCATACTGTTGCAATAATGGAGAACAGTCCCACTCCGCCACCGACATCTTCACATAAAGCTTAAGCAAAATCGCAATTCTCAGCGCATCGTGATATTCCGGAACGAAACACTCTATACTGTCCCCCCTGACTATTCTTCCCCAAAAACCGGGGCTGTTCTCAGCTATTCTTTCGAACAACTCCTGCAAACGTCTTCGAAGGCCAATCAGTTCACTGGTATTCAGCGATGTAGAACTTACAATATCTGCGGAAATAGTTGCTACCATTTGTCTTTATTTTAATTTACATCCATCTAATTCGGCGTAAAAATATCAAATAATTCTTAGATAAACAAACATTATTGAATATTTATTCAATAACTCGCAAATATCAAATCAATTTTGTTTATGCTCGCCTACCATTTTCCCTACCTCTCACTCTCCTCAAATACTCCCCCTCCCTGCATTTAATAATGCCAATGGCACCAGCGAGGCCAATGCATACGCCCCCGTAATGCCATTCACGCCATCCATAAAATTGATGACATCTGCAGCTCCCACGCACTATGGGATTATAGCAATATCACCACCTATACACATCCGGATATGACACTTCAGTAAATAGAAAACCATTAGCCATTACTGAAAACATCTGATCTTTATCTTTATTCTCTTTGCACAATGCTCTAATGCCCGATGTCACTTCTCGATCAAAAGCATCCTTAAGCTCAGTAGTTTTTTATCGATACGCAAATAAAGCTATTTTATTAGACTTATTTTTTATTGCATGTCCGATTTCGGGAATCGGCATAAGCAAATTGATAGAATTCTCAATCTGTTTTCTAGCTTCATATCGCTTCCCCATATGCACACCACCATCAGATCGAGTATATTTATCGATATATTTGGGATTACTGCAAGCCATATCGCAAAATACGATCTTCTCCTTACTTGTCATTAGCAAATCACACCTCGACTTTGATGGAATCGATTTCAAATGGTTATAATTATCTATAAACTTTTCAAATTCTATCACCTCTACACCTTCCACGCCAGCATCGCAAATCAAGACCCCATCAGAGCAGTTTTCCGCTTGAGACGGTGTTTTGATAGAACAAGTTGCACACGCCTTCGAGTCTCTACAAGAAAACATACCCGTATAAACTCGGGAACTTGCAGAAGCTGCCTTTGTCGAATTATAATAACTTCCGAAATATGTTTCAAGTAAAGTTTTCATTTGACAAGACTCTCGAATTCATCAGCAATATCTTCCATAGCAGTATTCAGAACCGAAGAATCTACGGCCCATTTGGTCATATCTGCATTATGCTTCATCATATCTGTCAACTTGCCATCAGAAATCAAATATACATTCAGGTCCTTATGTTCAAGATAAGACCTTGACGTATGTGGCCTGCGCAACAGAACGTTTAAGAAATTGATTATATATGGACTATGTGTCGTTACTGTTAACCTGTGTTGTTTGCCATGATTGATGATTGCGACAAGATGCTCCATCAGTTTGTATTGTTCCTGCGGGAAGAGATTCTGCTCTGGTTCTTCTACAACAAATTGTGTGTGTGAATACACCTTTCCTTGCATAAACCCTGACAAACGACGCATTTGCTCCTTATTTTGTTCTCCAGATGTTAGGCTATGAAGAAGATTATTCAAAATATCCTGCTCCTCCACCGAAAACGGACGTTCTTTCTCATATATCCCTTTAGTCAAGTAATCGGCCACCACTAATAATGGCGTCACTGAATGCAAACCACTAGATGCATTTCGCAGTTTTATCGTCTTATTTCCGCCTATCTGGATTTTATCCTCGTCATCCTCCGAATAATACTTCATCCCCAAGTCAATTAGGTCCAGGGCTGAATCTTTTTGAAAATAACGTTTAGCCTCAAACCAATCTACGACGAAATTCTGCAAATTATCTTTCGACTCATCATATTTTTTCAGATTAGGTACTACTGACACGAAATATCTCTCCGCCGGAATATACATAACCTTAGGGTTTAACACTCTCTCTGTACGAAAGAAGAATACTTCTTTATCCACCAAATGAGAACCATCATAGTGACCCTCCTGAAACTCAATCGGGCAATCACCTTCCCAATTGTAAGCGAATGCGATATTATCACCTTGATAAAAGATTCGGGAATCTTCTGAAAAATAACCTTCTAGCCTATGATATGAAATCAGTCTGTCAATTACAGACTCTGCAAAAAAAGATGGACTCACCATCTCGTGCTTATTATTTTCAAGCCAAGCGCAAAAACTGATAATTTTAGCCAAAGTACTTTTTCCACTGCTCTGAGGGCCGATGAAAACATTTACTTTCTTCAGCCTAATATCGACATCCTTCACTGGGCCGACATTATGTATAATCAATCTTTGCATAATACAAATACTAAATTCTATCCCGTACTAAATCTGTTATACTGATACAAATATATATAAATATTTTTATCAGAAATATTGTTTTTGACGCGCGTGCTCTCTAATGTATCCTTCTGTCAGGTCCGAGTATTTGGCCCCAACAAACTGAGAGAGCAGCATTTGCTCTCTTGAAATTATCGAGTAAAAGAGTTCCGCCCCGCATGGATAAATATCCTCATTCTTCTTGATTTCTGGCATATGTACTTGTATAAAGAAGAAAATGCCAGCAGCAAGAATAGACAAGGTCAACGTTAAACAAATATTGAAGACATCCAAGAGAAGCGGGCTGGCATCGAAGCCAGGAATCAAGTGTCTCAACACTTCCATGAGTATGACAAAGGCCACATCCAAAAGCAGCAGGATTCTTATATCCTTCCGCAGTGAGATAACGTATGTCTTAAACCATTTCTGTTTCATGAGGCCACAATATGATAGAGAATTTCGCCATTCAGCTTCCCTTTCGGATATGTTTGCATAAGTTCCTCCAACTCCTCTTTCGAAGGCACATATGAGCATTCCATTACAGCCAAGTGGGAATAGGTTTTGTCTATGTCCTTCATAATGGCGCTGTCAAACTGCTTGTAGTCCGTAAATACTCTGCCTTTATGTACGTAGCCACCATTCTCGTAGCTCAGAATCATATATACCGCATGTTCTCTCTCTTTTACAAAGGTGTCCGAATCGAAAAGAAAGAACCTTTTATCGCCGAAAGACATGCTTACAGTTGCCTTATCGACCAACTTCTTGAAAAGAGATATCGTACCGTTGATATCATCGCCACCCATATGCTCCCTTATATAACCAAGGCTCCTGCCATATATAGCATCTTCGTGCAAATCATAATCACGGACAACGCTCCCTTGATTCGCTCTTATCGTACGAATCAACGAACCTATCTGAAGTTTCTCATGATCCACCTGCTTTTGGTCGCCAATCAAATGAAACTTCCACAGAGCGGCAAGATACATATTAAAAGCTGAGATATAGCGCTCCCTTGCCATATAGACCTCTCCTTGAAGATAATCCGTATAAGCAGAAGTCCGGGTCATATCATCCTCAATCCGGATTGAGTAAGAGGCCATCAAC
>Ga0129316_1000667_pt1 | contig 17092 bp, 14 predicted proteins | sample Cm1ome_2_FD_94429 | JGI IMG/M metagenome (GOLD analysis project Ga0129316, IMG submission 94429) | Eastern black-and-white colobus group fecal microbial communities from Wisconsin, USA - Cm1022B metagenome | ecosystem: Host-associated > Mammals > Digestive system > Large intestine > Fecal...
GCCGGTGCGATGCTGTTGACAGCATGCGGCCACCGGGAATTACCGGCGATGGGAGATTATTTCGTGCAGGTATTTCACGACACTCCGGTGAAGTTCGCACCGGACCAGTATGCCGGTTACAGTGAACCGGGAGCAGATAGTATCTACCATCTGGTAAACGGACGTATCATCCTGAAGAAGGTTACATTGCCCGACTATAAACGCAATGTCTCCGTGAACCTGAAAGTAACAATCGCCTCCAACGGTGACCGTTGGGATAAGTCCGGTTCCTGCTTCATCCTCCCCAAAGAGTCGGCTATCAATCTGCTGAACATTGCAAAAGGGGAGAAGCAATTCCCCGCAGTAGACAGTACGAAATTGGAAAACTTGATTGGTATTGTTTCCGGTGAGGGTTATGAACCGACTGTCGAACTGATGCGTTTTATGACCCCGTTCGGTGTCGGTCATTACAGCAGTGCAGACGATAGCCTGAGTAGCAAACGCAAGCCTGTTTATATTGACCAGTGGGCCGACAGTGTGAGCTGGGAGCAGAATATCACCGACCTGTATCCTTTACTGGAAGGCGGGGCTTATGTGGGTGTCTTTATCGATACCTGGACTCCTGAAGGATATATTGCCAGTGTTACCATTGATGTGGACGAATCGGATATAACCTGTGACGCATTGCCTAAAAGACATGTGGAACCGTTGATGAATACGGTTTACTATATCGGTCAGTCTTATCCTGATATTTTTGCCCGTAAAGATGTGTCGACCGGCTTTACCGTTCCGGAAGGAGCAAAGAACGTGCGTCTGAAATATATCGTTACCGGACATGGTGGTCATAGTGGTGGCGACGAGTTTGTACAGAAGCGCAATATTATTTCTGTGGATGGCAAAGAAGTGCTGAACTTTATCCCGTGGCGTAATGACTGTGCCTCTTTCCGCCGTTTCAATCCGGCAACGGGCGTGTGGTTGGAGAAACGTCTGGCCTCTTATATCGGAGAGAAAGGATATGCAGAGAAAGAAGTGGAAGAACCTGTCGCTTCTTCTGATTTTTCCCGTTCCAACTGGTGTCCGGGTTCCGATGTGATGCCTGAGGAAGTCGAATTGACCGATATCCAACCGGGCGAACACACATTTACCGTAAGCATCCCCGAAGCTCAGGAGATAGATGGCAATAAATTGAACCATTGGTTGGTATCTGCTTATTTAGTCTGGGATGAATAGAAACAATTTAGTGACAGGAGTAACTGTTCCCCTCTTGAGAGGGGGCAGGGGGTGTGTTAAAGCAAGTGTTTAGGCAGAACTATAACACACCCCTTATCCCCTCTCAAGAGGGGAAACAGTTACCATCAGTCGCTTGATCTTTGTTATGAAATAACTTTAAACTAGCATATTATGGATACCTTACTCCCTTTTGCCCTCTTGTGCTTCACTTCTTTCTTTACCCTGACAAACCCGTTGGGTACTATGCCGGTTTTCCTGACGATGACTAACGGGATGAGTGACGATGAACGCAAAACCATTGTGCGCCGTGCCACCATCGTATCTTTTATCACTCTGATGGTTTTCACTTTCTCGGGGCAGTTCCTGTTCAAGTTCTTTGGTATCTCTACAAACGGTTTCCGTATTGCCGGCGGTATTATTATCTTTACCATCGGATTCGACATGCTTCAAGCACGTTATTCCAAGGCAAAACTAAGACGATGAGGTGAAAACCTATGTGAACGATATCTCTATCACCCCGCTAGCCATCCCGATGCTTTGCGGCCCCGGTGCAATCGCCAACGGTATCATGCTGATGGAAGATGCGAATACGCTGATAAAGAAGATATTGCTGGTAAGCGTGATTGCTTCGGTCTACTTTATCACCTTCTTGATCCTCCGGGCATCCACCCGGCTGAACAAATATATGGGTGAGACGGGCAACAACGTGATGATGCGTCTGATGGGACTTATCCTGATGGTGATTGCCGTGGAATGTTTTGTAAGCGGTTTCAAACCAATAATGATTGACATATTGCAACAAGCTAATTTATAATGGAAGGAATACAGGTGATCGGCTTCGATGCCGATGATACGCTTTGGGTAAACGAAACTTATTTTCTGGAGACGGAGCAAAAACTCCGTCTTTTGCTTGCTCCCTATGTAGACAGCGAAACTGTCTCGGCTGAACTGTTCCGCACGGAAAGCCGCAACATGCCTCTTTACGGTTACGGGGTGAAGGCTTATATCTTGTCTGTCCTGGAAACGGCTATCCGTATCACCGGCGGTAAAGTCCCGGCAAGCGTACTGGAGCAAATCCTGGCCCTGGGAAAGGAACAACTCACCAAGCCGGTAGAACTGCTGGATGGAGTGGAGGAGACACTGAATGCGTTGGTTGGCCGTTACCGTCTGATTGTTGTGACCAAAGGCGACTTGCTCGACCAGGAACAGAAACTGCGCCGCTCAGGTATCGAGTATCTTTTCCATCACGTCGAGATCATGAGCGATAAGACCGACCGTGAATACCGTCTGCTGTTGAAGCATTTGGATATTCGTCCCGAAGAATTTCTGATGATTGGCAACTCTGTCCGTTCTGATATCCTCCCGCCTTTGGAACTTGGCAGTTATGCCGTTCATATTCCTTACCACACCACCTGGGAACATGAAAAGGTGGATGAGCCTGTCGTAAACCCGCGGTTCTTTACTGTCGATTCGTTGTGGGATATTATCTCTCTGCTTCCTTAAGTCGGTTCATTACTGGTTTTATCCTTTTGGGTCCTGACAATTAATCCCTTTTGTTATGACTTTTAAATATGTAATATATACGTTACAAATATGTAAGGTTAAACTTTCGGATATGTAAAGCATGCCTTACATATATGTATGCTTAATCTTTCTTTTCTAAAAGTCCTGACAAAAAAGGTTAGATGTCATATCCTTTCCACTTAGATATTATGAAGAAAGAACTTAAAGGTCGGAGTATTTCTTTTTCCCTTTCAAATAGAAAGCGAGGATTAGGCTGCTGCGCATCAGTTCCGGGATAATCGGAAGCGTTGTCTTTGCCAGGTTCTCCCTGCGTTTCTCTTCATATTCCGGTTTCATATCGAAAAAGGCTTTACGGGCCTCATATACAGCTTTGGCATTTTGAATATGACCGCATAAGAGAAATTTCGTAGCAGCTATATAATCCAACCAAAAGCGAGCACGCATTACAGGCTTCAGGTCTTTTTCAGGAAGGTTCTTGTAAAGCATCAGCAGGTTATTGCGGAAGTTGAGGAAAGTCTTGCGGGGACTCTCCACCTGCAAAGTCGCCCCTCCGACATGATAAACGACCGATTGGGGCGTACATACCAGCCGATACCCCCGCGAACGTAACCGCCAGCACATATCTATCTCCTCCTGATGGGCAAAGAAACCGGCATCGAGGCCGCCTACTTCCTTATAGACAGCGGTACGGATAAACAGACAGGCCCCTGTTGCCCAGAGGATATCGGCAGGCGTATCATATTGGGCTTCATCTTTTTCTACGACATGGAGCATGCGTCCCCGGCAATAAGGATACCCGTAAATGTCCATATAACCGCCGGCAGCTCCGGCATATTCGAAATATTCCTTGTTGCGCTGTGCCCGTATCTTGGGTTGGGCGGCGGCGATGGTGGCATCGGCCTCAAGGGCTGCCAATGGTGCGTCGAGCCAGCCGGGGGTTACTTCGACATCACTGTTCAGCAGGACGGTATATTCGTTGTCGAGTTGTTTGAATGCCTGGTTGTATCCTTCGGCGAAACCGTAGTTCTTATCCAGCCGGATAATGCGGACGGAAGGGAACTTTTTCTGCAACAGGGCTATCGAGTTGTCGGTAGAACCATTATCGGCCACGACTACTTCCGTCCTTTCTGCCGGACTGTATGCTATTACAGACGGGAGAAATTCTTCCATCAGCTTCGCACCGTTCCAGTTAAGGATGACGATGGCTACTTTTTTAGTTGACAGATGGGGGGAGGAAGTCGTATTATTTGTCATGATATATTTATTATAGTGACTGGTTGTAACTGTTTCCCCTCTCGAGAGGGGAGGGGATTATTCCCGTTTATATTTCCAACGTTTATGTGTCCAGAGCCAATAAGCTGGATTGCGGAGAATCATCTTTTCCGTCATGCGGGCGTATGATTCGGTAATCTCGTTCTCGGCAGTCTGTTTGGCATGGGCGGTCATCAGCTTCATTTCGACTGTATAGTAGCCGCGTTTCACTTTCTGTACATCCAGGAAGATGACCGGCAAATCCAGTTTACGGGCGATACGTTCCGCACCGTTCAGCATAGCGGTATCCTGGTTCAGGAAGGTTGTCCAGTAATGCAGGTTTGCCTTGCTGGGTGTCTGGTCGGCTATGAAGATAACGATGTTGTTGTTGCCTTCTTTCTTCAACGTCATCATGTCGCGTACCGTGTCGTTCTTCTTCATTCCATAAGAACCGAAGCGGGTGCGCAGATAAATGAACAGGCGGTCGACAGCTTTGTTATTTAACGGTCGGTAGATTTGCCACAGGCATGAATCGGTATATACCAGGCTGGAGGCGCTGAACCATTCCCAGTTGCCGTAATGGCCCATCAGCATCATCACTGTTTTTTGTCCTTCTGCCTGCAAACGGGTTGCCACTTCGGGATTCTTGATATGGGCACGGCGCAATACTTCTTCGGGAGAGATATGCGCCAGTTTGATTGTCTCGACGATATAGTCGGCAAAATGATGGTAAAAGGCCCTTTCCAACCGGCGTAATTCTATTTCCGATTTCTCGGGGAAAGAGGCTTCCAGGTTGCGGCGCACTACTTTTATCCTGTAACGAATCACCCAATAGATTAGTACATACAGGATATCGGACAGTACATACAGTACCGACATCGGTAAAAATGCATGCAGCTTGGCCCATGCAAAGATTAATCCGTATTGAATTTTATTCCACATATCAACCGATAGTTACTAATTCACAATTTAATGCAGTACGGTCTTCGTTCCATCCGGTCAGCGTCACCCGTCGGGTTTCGTTTACCAGCGAACTGTTGTAAGGTATCTCGACTTTAATATAATTCTCTGTGAAACCGTGCATCCGGCCGTCTTTGCGTGTATGTTCGAATAAAACTTCCGCCTGACTGCCGATATGGGCGTCGTAGAAAGCATGAAGTTTCCTATCGGAAATATCCAGCAGTTGCTGGCTGCGGGCATGTTTTACTTTCGGGTCGACCGAATGGGCAATCTTCAACGCCTGTGTTCCCGGACGTTCCGAATAGCTGAATACATGCAGCTGGCTGATGTCCAGGCTGTCGATGAAGTTGCGGGCATCTTCGAAGAACTCGTCCGTTTCGCCGCGTGTCCCGACAATCACGTCCACCCCGATAAAGGAGTGGGGCATGATTTCTTTAATCTTCTCGATCTTATGACGGAAAAGGGCCGTGTCGTAACGGCGGCGCATCAGTTTCAGCACCTCGTCGCTTCCGCTCTGTAAAGGGATATGGAAGTGAGGGGCGAACCGTTTGCTGGAGGCTACGAAGTCGATGGCCTCGTCCGTAATGAGGTTCGGCTCGATGGAAGAAATACGGTAACGTACGATACCTTCCACTTCGTCGAGTGCACGAATCAGGTCGATGAAAGTCTCGCCTGTCGACTTGCCGAAGTCGCCGATATTGACTCCGGTCAGCACGATTTCTTTTCCACCTTTGGCAGCTACTTCCCGTGCCTGCTCCACCATACTGGCGATTGTGCCGTTGCGGCTTCGTCCGCGGGCAAAAGGAATGGTACAATAGGAGCAGAAGTAATCGCATCCGTCCTGTACTTTCAGGAAATGACGCGTACGGTCGTCTGCCGAACAGGAAGGGGAGAAGGTCCGTATATCTTTAGTTTGTGAGGCAACGACTGCGCCGCCTTCTTCTTTCTTTTTCAGGTCATCCAGATACATTAATATATCCAGTTTTTGCTCTGCGCCCAAAACCAGGTCGACCCCCTCGATATGGGCCACCTCTTCCGGTTTGAGCTGCGCGTAACAGCCGGTCACAACAATAAAGGCTCCCGGATGCTGTTTGCTGATGCGACGGATGGCCTGGCGACATTTCTTATCGGCCAGTTCCGTTACCGAGCAGGTGTTTACGACACAGATGTCTGCTTTCTCACCCGCACGGGCTTTACGTACACCCTGCTCTGCCAATACCTTCCCGATGGTGGAGGTCTCTGCGAAGTTGAGCTTGCAACCCAGGGTATAATAAGCAGCTATTTTATTTTCAAATACGGTTTTGTCTATCATTGCGATTGAATTATCGCGCAAATGTAATTAAAATTATTGACATGTAGATTGTTGGTGTTTTCTGTGGTTTCAGTAATCTCGTTATTTCTCCTTTCCCTTTACGGTTAGAAGGAGAACATTGTGTTTGTGAAGATTAAAGGTATGAATGACTTACTGTTTTATTGTCCTTTCTTTGTGAATAAGAAACAGGAAGAAATAGATTAAGTTGTTTATTCGCCAGAAAGTACGTATATTTCGTACGATTTATTCGTGCAAACGTAAGGTCGTTCGTAATTAGTATTCACAACAAACAGAAAGAAATGAAGAAACTAAATGTAAATCTGGCAATTATCCTCTTTTTCATAGGGGGATGCACTGGTTGCCAACAGTCCGGTTCCCAAAATGACGAGATTATCACCGTCGATGTCACTGCCAGCTATCCTGAAAAGGAACTGATTCTCCAGGATATAATGGATGTGGAATATGTTCCGCTGGAAACTACTGACGAGTTTATCACTCATGGTATTGTGGAAGCTATCGGTAAGGAATTCCTGCTGGTAAGAAACCGGAACGATGGAAATATCTTCGTCTTTGACAGGAAAACAGGTAAAGGCCAGCGAAAGATAAACCGTCTGGGGCAAGGAGCTGAGGAATATTCCGGTATTTCAGGGATTATTCTGGATGAGGATAATAACGAATTGTTTGTCGTAGACTATACTAAGAAGATATTGGCATATGACTTATCCGGAAACTTTAAAAGAAGTTTCAAATTTGCAGATAACAGTCATTATGACGATGTATTCGATTACGACCGGGAGCATCTGATTACTTATAAGAAATACTACGGAACGCCGGAAGAAAACAGGCAAGCATGCCATATACTGTTTTCAAAGCAGGACGGAAGTGTCACCCAGGAAATACCAATTCCCTTTAAAGAGATGAAGACACCGGTTGTGATGAAAGATGAATTGGTTGTAATGCCTGAGTTTCATCTGACATTTCCTGCCAAGGATCATTGGGCGCTTGTGAATACATCTTCCGATACTGTGTACAACTATTTGCCGAAGGGCAATCTGACTCCTTCTATTGTCAGGACTCCCTCCATACAATCCATGGAAGTAGAAGTCTTTCTTTTCCCAACCATTATCACCGACCGCTATTATTTCATGCGGACTATGAAGAAAGAATTGGACTATAAAACGTTTAAAGGATTTCCCGGTACCGATTTGGTGTATGACAAGCAGGAAAAAGCAATCTTCAACTATACTATATGTAATGCTGATTACTCGAATAAGAAACAGGTCTCTTTCTTCTCGAAGCCTAAAAATCAAGAAATACCGGTCAGTCTGTCATTTGAAGCCTCTGACCTTACGGAGGCTTACGAAAAAGGACAGCTGAAAGGCCGTTTGAAAGAAATTGCAGCGACCTTGGATGAGGAAGCGAATCCGGTGATTATGCTGATAAAGCATAAGAAATAAAGAAATCAAACAGAGGCTGAGTTTGACCGGGTAAGGGTTAAACTCAGCCTGTCTGTTGTGTATCTGCCGGATAGTCTGTATTTTTGCACAAAATATAAGCATCTGTGCTATGATACAAGAAAACTTCATTAAGATATACGAAAACAGTTTCAAGGAAAACTGGTCGTTACCCGCACTGACAGATTACAGCAAGAACGTCACTTTTACATTCGAGGATGTAGCGAAGGAAATAGCCCGTATCCATATCCTGTTTGAGGAATGTCAGATACGCCGGGGAGATAAAATCGCTCTGATCGGTAAAGACAGTGCCCGCTGGTGTATTGTCTATATGGCGGCTGTTACGTATGGTGCAATCATAGTGCCCATCTTGCAAGATTTCAACCCGAACGACGTACATCATATTATCAATCATTCCGAATCGGTCTTCCTGTTCGTCAGCGACCGTATCTGGGATTCGTTGGAAGAGGATAAGATAGAAGAGATACGCGGTGTATTCTCTCTTTCCGACTTCCGTTGCCTGCATCAGCGTGATGGCGAAAGCATTCAGAAGTTGATGAAGTCGATGGATGAAAAGATGGCGGAAAAGTATCCGAAAGGATTCAGCAAGAACGATATAAAATATGCCGAACTGGATAACGACAAGGTTGTCCTGCTGAACTATACTTCCGGTACGACCGGTTTCAGTAAAGGCGTCATGTTGACCGGAAACAATCTGGCGGGAAATGTAACTTATGCCAAGACGCTCGATTTGATGTATCGTGGCGACCGCGAATTATGCTTCCTGCCGTTGGCACATGCCTATAGCTGTGCTTTCAACTTCCTCGTACCGATGGCGGTAGGTGCCCATGTCTATATGTTGGGAAAAGTTCCTTCTCCGAAAATCTTGTTGAAAGCATTTGAAGAGGTAAAGCCGAATCTGATTTTGACCGTTCCGTTGATTCTGGAAAAGATATACAAAAAGATGATTCTTCCGCAGCTGAGCAAAACAACGATGAAGCTGGCATTGAATATTCCTTTGCTGGATTCGCGCATCTATGCCCAGATTCGTAAACATCTGGTGGATGCTATGGGAGGACGCTTCCGTGAAGTGATTGTCGGTGGAGCTGCCATGAACCAGGAAGTGAGCGATTTCCTGTATAAAATCAAATTCCCGTTTACTATCGGTTACGGAATGACCGAATGCGGACCGCTGATTAGCTACGACCACAATTATGAATATGTGCCCGGTTCCTGCGGACAAGTCCTGAAAGGAATCATGGAAGTACGTATCGATTCTGATGACCCCTATAATAAGGTAGGGGAAATCCAGGTCCGGGGTGAGAATGTAATGAAAGGTTACTATAAAAATGAAGAAGCGACAAAGAATGCTTTTACTGAAGACGGCTGGCTTCATACCGGCGACCTGGGAACAATTGATGCGGATAACCGTATCTTTATCCGTGGCCGTAGCAAGACGATGATTCTGGGAGCAAGCGGACAAAACATCTATCCGGAAGAGATTGAGTCGAAAATCAATAACCTGCCTTTCGTCATGGAAAGTATCGTTATCGAGAAAAACGGTAAGCTGGTAGCTCTGGTCTATCCGGATTACGACACGGTAGACGGTACCGGAATATCCCATACCGACCTTCCGGTCATTATGGAACAGAACCGGGTTGAGTTAAATAAGCAGCTGGCTTCCTATGAAGTTGTTTCAGAAATACAATTATACCCGACAGAGTTTGAAAAAACTCCGAAGAAGAGTATCAAGAGGTATTTGTATAGCAACTACTGATACGTATCCATGTCTTGATTAACAGTCTATTACGCTTGTTGCAAAAAATAATTGAAAAAAAAGTATCTTATGTTGTACAACATATATAATTAATACATACATTTGCATCGTTTTACAACAACAAGAAGATATTATAGACCGTTTAAATTAAAGACAAAATGAAAAAGTTAGTTGCATTTGCTGCTATCGTTGCAGCCGTTTCTTTCACATCATGTGGTAACAAATCTGCAGAATCAAATGCTGAAGTAGCTGAAACAGAAACTACAGTAGAAGAAACTACTCCTGCAGTTGTTGAAGAAGAAACAGTAACAGAAGAAGTTGCTCCTGCTGAAGGCGATTCAACTGCTGTTGCTACTGAAACAGAAGCTGCTCCTGCTGAATAATATTCAGTAATCAGTTAAAAGGACAGTCTGTATGCTCAAACATACAGACTTTTTTTGTTTATAACGGTATTCAATATGAAAAGAAATCGAATCATTATCCCTGTTGTCGCATTGTTGAGTCATACGATGTATGCCCAGACCCCGGTTGACATGAATTTGCAGTTGCAGAATGTGGAAATACAGGGTAAACGTATTGCCGGTCTCAATGGCGGTGAGGTTAAACGTCTTCAGGTAGACAAGAACCTGAGCAGTATGACGGGCACGGTGTCCGAAGCCTTCCGGCAAATGCCTTCGCTGGTGACCGATATTGAAGGGGGAGTCACTTATCGCGGGTCGGGTAAAGCCGGGATGCTGATTAATGGTATTCCTTACGGATTGCTGGAGGAATATAGCGGAGATGTCCTTATCCAGTTGCCAGCTTTATTTTTCAACCGGATATCAATGTCTGCCTTGCCTGATATTTCGCTGGTGCCTGATGGGGATGCCGGTGTACTGAACCTTTCCTCTACCAATTATACAAAATCGGATTCACCGCTGACGGTGACGTTGGGAGCGGGATTGCAGGAACGGTATAATGCCGGGGCAATCGTAAATCTGCATCCGGGGAAATTTCATATCATTGGGAAATATAATTATCGGAAGGAATACCGCGAACGTTCGTTTGACAAGACGACAAAAACGGATGCCGGTACAACCATCATGAATAATAATGCATCGGCACGTCCGGATGTTCATCTGGCCGACCTGAGTGTGGGGTATGACCTGACTTCAAAAGATTTGCTGACTGTCTACGGATTATATCATTTGATGGATTACAGCCGTTATGGGGGAATCAATAATAAGGTCTTGAACCCGGATGGAAGTGTAAAGAACCAAATGACCCGCCATCGTTATAACGACCAGCGTCAGGATGCTTATGCCTTGGAGGCCCGTTGGAACCATTATTTTTCCAATCCGTTGGATCAGTTGAGTGTAACATTCAATTATAATGACTTCGGTTATGATGAGGACAATTACTATGAAAATGAGAAGCCGGGAACCGGAACTATCCTGAAGAAAGACAATATGTTCATCAATCAGGACAAGCATAATTATTATTTTTCTGCTGCTTTCAGTAAGTTGTTTGCCGATGAATGGTATTTCAAAGCCGGATATATCGGACGTATCAAGGATGAAACTTACAGGACGGAGACAAACGACATCGGCCTGGATGATAATAACTGGACTCCCGTTGCAGATAAAACATACGATTATTCTTTCAACCGGAATACCCATTTGTTGTACGCCTCGGTCGACAGACACTGGGACCGCTTCTCTGCCGAAGCCGGTCTGCAGGCGGAAGTCAATGCACAGAAATTCAAAACACAAAAAAGCAATACTCGTTTTCATGTGTATCCCCGGGTAAAGTTTTCTTTGCAGACCGGCAACGCGGGCAGTTTGTCATTGAGTTATCTGCAACGCGTGATTCGTCCTAATGGAGCGGATTTGAGTCCTTTCACCAATTACAGTGACCCGACTCATCTGTCACAGGGAAATCCGGATTTGAAGGATGAGTTCATTCATTCATTGGAATTGTCTTATCTGTTGGTTGCAAATCGTTTCCGTTTCTCTCCGGCCATTTATTACCGTAATAAATCGAACCGGATTATGGAAGTGATAAACGAGGAGTCTATCTGGCAGAAAGAGAATATAGGCCACAGCCAGGCATTGGGTTTTGAACTTTCCGGAAACTGGAATCCTATCCGTATCCTGAATATCGGTTTTTCCGGTAATGTGTACAGAGATGAGATCGATGGCAGAACGGTTGGCTATGAGGAGAAGAAGTCAATGGTTTGCACCGACCTGAAAGGAAGTGTGAGTATCTATATCACCCCGACCACGGAGTTTCAGCTGGATGGCTTCTTTATCTCGGACCAACTGACTCCGCAGGGTAAAATCAAAAGCCACAGCAGTGTGAATGCCGGGCTTTCCCAATATTTCATGCATCGTAAACTGCGTGCCAATCTGAGTATCAATAATATCTTTGACGGCCTGGAAGAGACGACCCTTATCGATACAAGTAAAATGCACATGGAGCAAGTACGCAACCGGGATGCACGGGTGACCTGGCTGACATTGACCTATAGTTTGTAATAAACGAAACTATATAGGTGGGAAAGGGGGGCTGAATGTTAACTCTTCCCTACTTTCTTTTTAGGAATATACAATATCAGGCGAATGGACTGGTCGTATGTGAAGTAACTCCATATCCATTCGATCAGTACCATCAGTTTGTTCTTGACACCCAGGATAGAACGGAGGTGTACCCCCATCCACACCATCCAGGCAATGAACCCTTGCAGCTTTAACTTTTTCAGGTCGGCCACTGCTTTATTGCGTCCAACGGTAGCCAGTGTTCCGAGATTTAGGTAATGGAAGGCTTTCAATTCTTTGCCCGATTCCAGCCGTTTGAGGTTGTCGGCAAGCAGGTTACCTTGTTGGATTGCTACCTGGGCTACCTGTGGGTGGCCGTTCGGGTAGTCTTCCTCTGTCTGGAAGCAGACATCTCCGATAGCAAAAACGTTTGCCATTCCCGGCATCTGGTTAAATTCATTAACCGTTATTCGTCCACCGCGGTTTAACGCTTCTTTATCAATATGTTCGAAGTGGGTGGCAGTTACTCCGCTAACCCATACGAGTGTTTGGGTTGCGATGGTGGAGTTGTCGTCCAGTATCACTTTCCCGTCCTGATAGTCTGTAACGCGTTTGTTGAGTATGATGTTTACTCCCATTCCTTTCAGGAACTTTTCTGCATTGGCTGATGCTTCGGGCGACATTACTCCGAGTAGTCGGGGAGAACCTTCCACCAGGTAGATGTGCATGTCCGACTGTTTCAGGTCCGGATAATCCTTGGGCATAACGAATCTTTTCATTTCAGCCAATACGCCCGATATTTCAACACCTGTTGCACCGCCACCGACTATAACTACGTTCATTAGTGCTTGCCGTTCCTCCGGGTTGGTACAGATTGTCGCCTTCTCGAAGTTTGAGAGCAGGGTATTCCTGAGTTCGAGAGCTTCCTGGATTGTCTTCATCGGCAAAGCCTTTTCTTCGATGGTCTTGTTGCCGAAGAAGTTGGTGATAGTTCCCGAGGCAATCACCAGATAATCGTAGGTTAATTCACCGATGGATGTTTCAATCAGATTGCGTTCGGCAATGATGGCTTTCACTTCCGCCATCCGGAAATAGAAGTCTTTCTGCTTCTGGAATATCTTCCGGAAAGGAAATATGATTGAGCCCGGTTCCAGTCCGGACGATGCTACCTGATACAACAAAGGCGGGAACTGATGGAAATTGTTTTTGTCTATCAGGACAACCTGGAAATTACTCCCCTTCAGTTTATTGGCCAGCTTTAATCCGCCGAAGCCACCCCCTATGATGACTACGCGTTTCTTATTTGTTTTTGCGATGTTGAAGCCCATGATGTTCTATGTTATGTTTTATAATAGAACAATCGGAAACGGAATATGTTCGGATGGAATAGGGGGAAGGCCTTGATTTATAGGATGAGTTATCAAGGATTATGGCCTCTGAAACAAATACTGTTTAAATCCTTCCGTATAATCCGTGCGATAGTCCCCATTCTCATCCGCATAGATAAACATATATTCCAGTTCCGGATGTTGTTGTTGGATTTTGCGGGCTTCTTCGCGGCCCATAGCCATGAAGGCGGTAGCGTAAGCATCGGCGGTCATGCAGTCGGCGGCAATAACGGTTGCGCTGAGGATCGGTTGTCCGGCAGGAGAGCCTGTTCTCGGGTCGATGGTATGGGCGTATTTCTTTCCGTCTTTGATGTAGAAGTTGCGGTAGTCGCCCGAAGTGGCAAGGCCGTGGCGTCCGCATAACAGGAGGATCACCTGCAACTCTTTATTCGTGCCCATCGGATCATCGGATGGCCTGGTGATCCCAATGTGCCAGCATTCACCTTTAGGGTTGACGCCTTTGGCTGTCGTTTCACCACCTATATCGATCAGGTAGTTTTCGATACCTTTACTGTCGAAGAGACGGGCGATGACTTCGCAACAGCATCCGTCTCCTAAAGAGGAGCAATTCAGCAGAAGGCGGGGATCGTCTTTGATAACCTTCCGTCCCTCCAAACGGACTTTCTGATAACCGACAAATGGGCGTATGCTATCTATCATGGCCGGCGTAACGCTGTCACTCTTGCTGAATCCGAATCCCCAAAGGTTGATAAACGGGGCACAGGTAATATCATAGATGCCATTAGTCTGTCCGGATACTTCCATCGCTTTATTGAAGACTTCGATGAAAAGATCATCGACCTCTATATCTTTGTTTTGGTTTACCTGGGAGATGACGGAGGTAGAATCGAACGGATTAAGGCAATGGTAGTAGCGTTGAAGTTCAGCACTGATTTCATTTTCCAGCGATTCGGTATATTCGAACTTGATTTGATAGGGAGTATGAAGCATGCCGGTTACTTCGTAATACTGTTTCGGCTGATTGCATCCGGTCAGGAGAAAGAATAGGGATAAAGAGAGGAGGTATAGATGTTTCATATATTTGTTAATAATATACTAATGAACCATTAAATAGGTATTCGGGAGGGTTGAAAACAACTACCCTCAAAGGGGAATGTTGTCTACCTGGTAAGTCGACGTTGCCTACCTAGTAGGTAGATGATGCCTACCAAGTAGGTAGACATAGCTTACCAAGTAGGTAGACGTGGTGACTTCCCATAGGTGACATAACCGACCTGCTCCCGTGTCAGGCACGGGGACAGGTTTTCTTTCAGGTTATAACCCCATCAATATCTTCTTCAATACTGTTTGTGCTGAGATTTCCCGGTTGGCTGCTTCGGGGATGACGATGCTTTGCGGGCTTTCGATCACGTCGTCGGTGACGATCATGTTACGACGAACCGGCAGGCAGTGCATGAAATAAGCGTCGTTGGTCAGTGCCATCTTTTCCGTATCGACAGTCCAGGCGCGGTCTTTGCTTAATACCTGGCCATAATTCGGGTCGGTATAGGCAGCCCAGTTCTTGGCATAGATGAAGTCGGCACCTTCGAAGGCCTTCTTTTGATCATATTCTACACGGGCATTGCCGACGAACTTCGGGTCGAGCTCATACCCTTCGGGATGGGTGATGACAAATTCGTAATCGGTTGCATTCATCCATTCGGCGAAACTGTTGGGAACGGCCTGCGGTAAGGCTTTCGGATGAGGCGCCCAGGTCATAACCACCTTCGGACGGGCAGTCTTCTTGTATTCTTCAATCGTAATCAGGTCGGCAAAACTCTGCAACGGGTGGCGGGTAGCCGCTTCCATGCTGAATACCGGACGACCGGAGTACTGGATGAATTCGGAGATAATCTTTTCATTGTAATCGTCCGCCTTGTTTTCGAAACGGGCAAAGGAACGGACACCGATGATATCGCAGTAGCAACCCATGACAGGAATAGCTTCCAGCAAATGTTCAGGTTTGTCACCATCCATGATGACACCACGTTCGGTTTCCAGTTTCCAGGCACCCTGGTTCACGTCGAGCACCATCGTGTTCATCCCCAGGTTCATCGCAGCCTTCTGGGTGGAGAGGCGGGTGCGCAGGCTGGAGTTGAAGAATATCATTAGCAGCGTCTTGTTCTTGCCAAGTTCTGTGAATTGAAAGCGGTCTTTCTTGATCTCGAATGCTTCGTTAAGCGCCTGCTTCAGGTCGCCTACATCTTGTACACAAGTGAAATGTCTCATGTTATTTATCTGTTTATATGAATGGCAAATGTAGTCAATTTAATTGAATGATAACATAGGCTACAAAGGCTGTTTCTTACTACTGTCTGATCTGGCCTTCCCCCTCGATAATATACTTATAGGTAGTCAGCTCCGGTAATGCCATCGGTCCGCGAGCATGCAGTTTCTGCGTACTGATACCGATCTCTGCTCCGAATCCGAACTGTGCGCCGTCGGTGAAAGCGGTCGATACGTTTGCATAAACGCAGGCTGCATCAACCATCTGCTGGAACAAACGGATTGCTTCCGCCGAGTCGCTTACGATACTTTCACTATGTTTTGAACTGTATAGGGCGATATGTTCAAGTGCTTCTTCGAGCGATGCTACGGTGCGGATGCTCATCTTGTAGTCGAGGAACTCGGTACCGAAACTGTCTTCCGTAGCCGGTTGAAGCAGTTCCGGTGGATAAGAACCTGCCAGGGAGTTGAAAGCCGGTTGATCGGCGTATATGATTACATGGCTGTCCTTTAACTTATTGCAGATATAGGGCAGGTCGCCGAGCCGGTCTTTATGGATGATCAGGCAATCCAAAGCGTTACATACACTGACACGGCGCGTCTTTGCGTTGTTTACGATGGCTTGCCCTTTCTCTTTGTCTCCTTCCTTGTCGAAGTAGGTATGGCAGATACCGGCTCCTGTCTCGATTACCGGGACACGGGCATTGTCGCGAACGAAGTTAATCAGCGAACTGCTGCCGCGGGGTATGATCAGGTCTACCAGTCCGACGGCATTCAGCAGTTCGGTTGTCGCTTCCCGGTCAGGTGGCAGCAGGCAACAAACAGCCGGGTTTACGCCATGACGTTCCAGCACCTGATGGATGATACCGACCAGTGCCCGGTTAGAGTCGTCAGCATCTGAACCGCCTTTTAATACACAGGCATTGCCACTCTTGAAACAGAGGGAGAATACGTCGAATGTCACGTTGGGACGTGCTTCATAAATCACACCTATTACTCCGAATGGGACGGATACCTTGCGGATAACCATGCCGTTCGGGCGGGTTACTTCGCTTAACACCTTTCCAAGCGGTGAGGGGAGTGTTGCTACATTTCGCATGTCTCCGGCAATACCTTCCAAACGGTCGGTTGTCAGTTTCAGACGGTCGTATTTGGGATTGGCCGGGTCCATACGGGACAGGTCTTTCTCGTTTGCTGCGAGCACTTCGGCTTGCCGGTTTATCAACTCGCCGGCTGTATCGGTCAGGATACGGTTTATGGCTTCGTCACTCAGCGTGATCAGCTGGCGTGAAGCGGCAATGGTCTGCTGTAATAGGTTCTTAATAGACATTCTTGATAGTAACTTTTTTTCCTCTTGAGAGGGGGCGGGGGGGTGTAATAATTTGCGTGAATGGCGGAAGATAACACACCCCCTACCCCCTCTCAAGAGGGGAGTGATTACTACCGGTCGCTATGTTTAGTCTCTAATCCAGATA
>Ga0129316_1000670_pt1 | contig 17003 bp, 9 predicted proteins | sample Cm1ome_2_FD_94429 | JGI IMG/M metagenome (GOLD analysis project Ga0129316, IMG submission 94429) | Eastern black-and-white colobus group fecal microbial communities from Wisconsin, USA - Cm1022B metagenome | ecosystem: Host-associated > Mammals > Digestive system > Large intestine > Fecal...
GTCAGGACGCTACGAGGCAAGCACATCACCCAGGATGAATGGGAACGACTCATGAGCGAAACTGTGATTCTCTGACCTTTGGCATTACAAAATGCCACTTGATGCGTCTATATTATAAAGTATAAACAAACTCATGAAACGAACACTACTCGCTCTAATCTCCTTGTGCTTCCTCTCTACCATGGCAGTAGAGGCACAACACGACCTCTATGTATCCACCTCTTTCCACGAACCAGCCACCGACGGACTGCGCTTCATCTACAGTCGCGATGGATGGCATTGGGACTCTATCCCTGGCATCTGGCTTAAACCTGAGGTAGGTAAACAACGTGTCATGCGCGACCCGTCAATCATCCGCACTCCTGATGGCATGTTCCATCTCGTATGGACATCAAGTTGGAAGGGCGACAGAGGCTTCGGCTATGCTTGTTCGAAAGACTTAAAGCACTGGAGCAAGCAACGTTTCATCGAGGTCATGACCGACACCACCACCGTCAACGTATGGGCTCCCGAACTCTTCTGGGACGACGACCGCCAACAGGCTGTTATCGTATGGGCATCGTGTGTGCCGGGCAAATTTCCACGAGGAATAGAGGATGAGAACAACAACCATCGTCTGTACTATACCACCACCAAGGATTTCCGCACCTTCACCCCTACTCGCTTGATGATAGACCCTGGCTTCAGTTGTATTGATGCCACCCTCGTCAAACGGGGCAAGCGCAATTATGTGATGGTGCTCAAAGACAATACACGTCCTGAACGCGATATCAAGGTGGCCTATGCCAAGTCACCTTACGGTCCATGGTCGAAAGCATCCGAACCTTTTACCGGCAAACTGACGGAAGGTCCTACTACCGCTAAGGTCGATGGTGGATGGCTGATCTACTATGATCGCTATCGGTTGAAGGATTTCGGTGCACATTTCACCACCGATTTCAAAACCTTTGAAGATGTTTCCAACAAGGTCAGCGTGCCTGTTCTCCATAAGCACGGCACTATTTTCCGTGCCCCCGAAACCATTGTACGCAACTTGCTCATCGCTTCAGATGCCATCCACTACACCGGCAGCACCCTGAGCACCCCCTACCGCCACGATGGCGGTTTGTCGCCCGTAGTTGGTGTACACAACATCCAAGTGATGCAAGCCAACCGCGAATATCCTGCTAAAGCCAACAACGATGGTTGGACCTACAACCACCAACCCATGTTGGCATATTGGAACAATCGGTTCCATCTCAACTTCCTTTGCGATCCGAGCGACGAACACATACCGCCTTCACGCACCATGTATCAGACATCTGCCGATGGTTATACATGGAGCGAACCTGAGATTCTCTTTCCTGAAATACAGGTTCCCGAAGGATTCCAGAAACCAGGACGCTCTGAACGTGCCCACAATCTGGTAGCCATCATGCATCAACGTGTAGGTTGGTATGTCAGCAAAGACCATCGCCTCTATGCCTTAGGCAACTACGGTGTGGCTTTCGACCGCAAAGACGATCCTAACGATGGCAACGGCATCGGCCGTGTCATTCGCGAAGTCAAAGCCGATGGTTCGTTGGGCCCCATCTGTTTCATCTATCTCAACCATGGTTGCAAACCATTGGCAAACAAGAAAGGTGCCCTGCCATTTCCTTATTACACCCAAGCCGACAAAAACTTACGTAAGGTGTGCCGAGAGATTCTCGACAATCCACGATACCGCATGCAATGGGTGGAAGAGGCTGACCGCAACGATCCGCTCATCCCCCTCAACAAAGGTTACAAGGCATACTGCGACTACACTTTGCCCGACGGACGCTTAGCGGCGTTATGGAAACATGCGCTGACCAGTATCAGCGACGATGGCGGTCTGACGTGGTCACAACCTGTGGCACGTGCTCGCGGTTTTGTCAACAGCAATGCTAAGATATGGGGGCAACGCCTTTCCGACGGGGCCTATGCCACCATCTACAACCCATCGGAATACCGTTGGCCATTGGGCATTTCCCTCTCCAACGACGGACTGGAATATACTACGCTCAATCTCGTAGTGGGCGAAGTGCCGCCCATGCGCTACGGTGGCAACTATAAGAGCTATGGTCCACAGTATGTCAGAGGAATTCTCGAAGGCAACGGAGTGCCCAAAGATGGTGACCTCTGGCTGACCTACTCTATGAATAAGGAGGATATCTGGGTGAGCCACATCCCCGTGCCAGTACAGACTAAAGCATCAGCGCATGCCCACGATGGGGAATTCAACGTGGGACAACTCGCCCAACTCCGCCAGTGGAACATCTATTCGCCTAAGCGTGCCGAGGTTTCGTTGGTCAACGGATGGCTCACCATGGCAGACAGCAATCCCTTCGACTATGCCTGCATCGAACGTAAGATTCCTGCATCGAAAAGTCTGCGTGTGGCTTTCGACATCGAAGCACTGCAAAACGACCATGGTCTCCTACAGATAGAATTTCTCGACGAACAGGGTACCGCCTGCTCGCGTATCGAACTGACACCACAAGGAGGGATGCGTTGTAAAGGTGGTGCACGCTACGGCAATTTGGGGAAATACGAAGCTGGCAAGACCTATCATATCGAAGCCGTACTCTCTACCGACAACCGGATGATACAGGTTTATGTCAACGGCAAGAAGGCAGGACAGCGCATGTTCTTCTCACCCGTAGCACATATTGAGCGTATTCTCTTCCGCACCGGTGCACGCCGCACCTTCCCTGATATCGACACCGATGCCGACTGGTATGGCACACTCGATCATGCTGGCGACGATGAACCGCTTGCCACCTATCGCATCAGCCATTTCCAGACTTCATCCGACGATGCCGATGCCCATGCCGTGGCATTACGCTATGCCGACTACAAGCACTATGTGGATGATTTCAACAGCATGGAGGATGAGAATATCATTCAGGCAATACCCAACAGCAAGGCATGGCAGTGGATGACCGATAACGTACCGCTGTTCGACTGTCCGCAGAAACAATTCGAAGAGATGTGGTATTACCGTTGGTGGACACTTCGCAAGCACATCCGACTCACTCCCGTGGGCTATGCCATGACCGAGTTTCTGGTGCCTCGCTCCTATGCCGATCAGTATAATCTGATTGCCTCTGGCGTAGGCCATCATATCATGGAGAGTCGTTGGTTGCGCCAAACCGACTACCTCGACCAAATCATGAACACCTGGTACAAAGGCAACAATGGCGAACCGATGAAGAAGATTGCCAACTATTCCTCGTGGATGCCATATGCCCTGTGGCAACGCTATGCCGTAGATGGACGCAAAGACTGGATATGCAACATGTTGCCTTCACTCGAATGGGAATACAACCATTGGGAATCTACCCACACCCGAAAGGTCAAAGGACAGCAACTCTACTGGCAGGCTGACGTGCAGGATGCCATGGAAGAGACCATCAGCGGCGGACGTAGGAAGAAATATCTGCGTCCCAGCATCAATGCCTATATGTTTGGCAATGCCCAAGCCATCGGCAATATGGCAGCACTCAGCGGTGACCCAGCCAAAGCCAAGCGGTATTATGCCAAAGCCGATTCACTACAAGAGGCTGCACACACCCTGCTGTGGAACACCGACCAACAGTTTTTTGAAACCCACCGCGTCGATTCTTCGGCATGTGTTCGGGAGGCTATCGGCTTCCTGCCTTGGTACACACACATGGCGAAAGATGACAATCGCTATGGTGTGGCATGGCTGCAGGCTGCTGACACCAAGGGATTCTCTGCTCCCTACGGACTGACTACTGCCGAGCGCCGCCATCCTTTGTTCCGTACTCACGGTGTGGGCAAATGTGAATGGGATGGTGCCGTGTGGCCCTTTGCCACCAGTCAGACGCTTACAGCCATGGCAAACTATATCAACGACTATACCGACCCTGTAGTGGGCGACTCGCTCTACTTCCGTGAAATGGAGAAATATGTAGAAAGTCAACACATGCGCGGACGCCCTTACATCGGCGAATATCTCGATGAGACTACGGGTTACTGGCTTAAAGGCGATCAAGAGCGCAGCCGCTATTACAACCATTCCACCTTCTGCGACTTGGTCATCACTGGAATCTGCGGTCTGCGTCCACGGACCGACGGAACATTAGAGGTGCGCCCCTTGTTGCCTGAAGGCAAATGGAACTACTTCTGTCTCGACAACGTAGTCTATCACGGTCACTGGATCACCATCGTTTGGGATCGCGACGGATCTCGCTACCACTTAGGCAAAGGACTGCGCGTCTATATCGACGGACAGTTGGCAGGACAACGTGACACCATCGGCAAAATCACCATCAACAACGCATTATGACTAAACGCCACATACTCTTCCTACTGTTCGCCATCACCCTTCGAGTGGCTGCCCAGTCGCCAACTTGCTTCGGCGAGGCACAATGGATTGGTGCCATCACCCGACAGCAGGCAAACATTCCAGAAGGCAGACACTACACGGGAGGCATATTGAAACAAACTCGCGCACTATGGAACGCTGCCGACACGTTGTCGCGCCGTAGCATCTATATCGCACGCAACTTCCAGCTCAAGAAACGAGTTGCCCATGCCACCGTGCAGATTGCCGGACTGGGATGCTACAAATTGTCCATAAACCGCCGCACAGTAGGCGATGCTGAGTTTTCACCAGCATGGAGCGACTACGACAAGACGGTGTTCTACAATACCTATGAAGTGGATACCTGTCTGCAACGTGGCATGAATACCGTTCAGGTGCTATTGGGCAACGGATTCTACAACGAGCAGGGCGGACGCTATCACAAACTAAAGGTTTCGTTTGGACCACCCACACTACTGCTGGCACTACACATCACCTATCACGATGGCAGTAAAGAGACGATTGTCAGCGATGCCGCATGGCAGTGGAGTCTATCGCCCATCACCTTCAACAGTCTGTATGGTGGCGAAGACTACGATGCACGCATCTCCTCCACCACATGGCATCCTGTGGTGGTGCAACAGTCACCCAAAGGAATCCTGCGTCCTCAGTTGGCATATCCTGTCAAAGTGATGGAACACTATGAAGTGGCGCAAACTTTGCGTCGCGACTCTATATTGGTGTTCGATATGGGACAGAACCTTGCGGGATTTTCTGAGATTACCGTCAAGGGAAAGCGTGGGCAACACATCAAGATTACACCGGCAGAAACACTCACCGACGACCTGCGCTGCAATCAGAAGCAAACCGGTCGCCCACATTATTATACTTACACGCTTAGTGGAAAGGGCACAGAGACATGGCATCCCGTCTTCTCCTATTATGGATTCCGATACCTCCAAGTGGAGGGCGACATCGAGACTTTACGCCATATCCGATCTTGCTTTGTCTATAATGCAGCACCACGCATCAGCAGTTTTGAGTGTAGCAACCCACGCATCAATGCCACCCACCGCATCATCGACCGTGCCATACGCAGCAACTGGCAGGCGGTATGGACCGATTGCCCGCACCGTGAGAAACTGGGATGGCTCGAACAAGACTGGCTCAACGGCGAGGCATTGCTCTACAACTACGACTGCAGAACAATGATCCAACAGACCATGCAGAACATGGCAGATGCCCAACACCCCAATGGGGCTATGCCTGAGACAGCGCCAGAATATACCGTGTTTACCGGCGACTGGGCAAAACCCTTCCTCGAATCGCCTGAATGGGGCGGGGCACTTATCGCGCTGCCGTTTCTCTATCAGCAATACTATGGTGACGATAGTCTCATCCGACAGTACTACAAGCCGATGAAGCGCTATGTCGATTATCTGGCATCGCAAGACTCGTGTTACATACTGCGCATGGGACTTGGCGATTGGTATGACTATGGTCCTTGGCGTGCTGGTTTTGCGCGCAACACTCCCATGCCTTTGGTATCTACCGCACATTACTACTGGTGGAACCATCTGATGGGAGAAGCACGTGCCGATAGCATCCGAGAGGCTTTCAACCGCGAATTCTACAATCCGCAAACCCATCGTTATGCCTCTGGCAGCCAGTGTGCCCAAGCCATCGCACTCTGTATGAATCTCGTTCCCGATGGCGACCGTCAGGCGGTGTTAGACCAACTCGTGGCTGATATCCATCAGCATGGTGACCGATTGACCACGGGCGATATAGGCAACCGCTATCTCTTCAAAGCACTCATCGACGGTGGACAACGGGAGTTGCTCTACCGCATGCTCAACCACGACGAGGTACCGGGCTATGGCTATCAGATCAAGCAAGGCATGACAACACTCACCGAACAGTGGAATCCGAAGCATGGTGCATCGATGAACCACTTCATGATGGCTCATATTGAAAATTTCCTCATACCCGACCTATTGGGCATACAGCGACGGGGCAATGACCTGCTGATAGCACCTCACCCCGTGGGCGACATCCACTGGTGTAAAGGTTCTACGGCATCGGCACACGGCACCGTAAGCGTAGATTGGCGAATGGAGGGACACACTTTCTATATCGACATCACGATTCCGCAGGGTGACCATGCCACGCTGCAACTGCCCTACGGAGGTAGCGAACAGTTGGAAGGCGGCAGTCACCATCGTTCACAACAGATTCCACAACACTAACTATACCCTATGCATATTATCGACTTTATCGTATTTCTGCTATTCACCATCGGCATTGTAATCTTCGGCTGTACCTTTTTCCGTCGAGGAAGTTCTGCCGATGAATTTACTTCTGCCGGCAAATCGCTGCCCGGATGGGTAGTGGGCATGTCTATCTTTGCCACCTATGTATCGAGCATCAGCTATATCGGCTATCCCGGTAAAGCCTATGCCAGCAACTGGAACGCTTTTGTTTTCTCGTTATCCATACCGATAGCCAGTTGGATTGCAGCTCGCTATTTCGTACCCTTCTACCGCAAGAGCGGTTCGGTGTCAGCCTACAGTTTTCTGGAAGAGAAATTTGGTCCATGGGCTCGCCTCTATGCTTCGGCATGCTATCTGTTCACACAAATAGCCCGTATGGGTAGCATCCTCTATCTGTTGGCAGTACCCATGTATATCCTGATGGGGTGGAATCTCCATGTGGTCATCATCGCCACCACCGTTGCCATCGTCATCTATTCGATGCTGGGCGGTTTGCGTGCGGTGATATGGGCAGATGCCATACAGGGCTTCATTCTCATCGGAGGTGCACTATTGTGTTTGCTGATACTGATATTCTCATTGCCCGATGGGCCTATGCAGATTATCGACATAGCCACCCATTCTCCCGAAGGCAACAAACTGTCGTTGGGATCGTTTGGTGCAAGTCTCACCGAGAGCACCTTCTGGGTATGTCTCATCTATGGCATCTTCACCAATCTGCAGAATTATGGCATCGATCAAAACTACGTGCAGCGTTATCATGCTGCCAAGAGCGACAGCGATGCACGCTTCTCTGCCCTATTCGGTGGTTATCTCTTCATACCGGTCTCGGCACTATTTTTCATGATCGGCACATCACTCTATGCTTTCTACGAGTCGGGCACAGGTTATCTGCCCGACGATATTGCTGCCAAGCCCGACTATGTATTCCCTTATTTCATAGTGGATAGTTTGCCCTTGGGACTGCGCGGTCTGCTCATTGCCAGTATCTTTGCTGCAGGCATGAGCACCGTATCGACCAGTGTCACGTCGGCAGCCACCATCATTCTGACCGACTATTTCCGTCCCTTATTGCCCCACTGGCGTCGTCGCAAGGGCAACACCAGCACTGCGTCGGGTCCCGAACTCGTTGTATTGCGTACCGCTTCAGTTGTCGTGGGCGTCTTGGGTGCTCTGGTAGCGCTTGCCATGTTGCAGGTAGAGAGTATCATCGATGCTTGGTGGACGTTGAGTAGCATTTTCTCTGGTGGCATGTTAGGATTGTTTTTCTTGGCTTGCACGCGACACATCGGTCGTCGTGCCGCCTTCATCGGCTGTTTTTCAGGCATCCTCGTCATCGGTTGGATATCGTTGGCTGGACCACTCAATCTGCCTGGACCACATCTCCATCCCTATCTCTCTATCGTGCTCGGCACGTGTGTCATCTTCATGGTTGGCTTCGTCATCACCCTGTTGTTCAGCAAATCATGAAGTACAGAAAAGCGTAATCAGTTGGATTTCGTGGGATGATGATCAAAGTGTGAGTAGCTCTACCCCCGTTCACCCTGCGTACAGTTATTTTAGTTTTCAGTTATTTTTCGAACATTCGAACACCAACATAGTGTATCACACTATCCACCAACATCTTACACGGGTGTTCGAAAGTCAAATAATGGGGTGTTCGATGTTAACAAATTCGGAAATACGCGTACGCGTACGCACGTAAGAAATAGACTTATCAGGAATCATGATTTATCGGCAAATCGTTTCTGCCATCATGTTGAGTTCCAGACATTGTTCGCGTGTAATCTTCTTGCGATCCATGTGATAGTTCCATGGACTTATCTGTAACAGTTGTCCCATGGAACACGCATTGAAACTCTCACCCGTCGGTTTGTATAGCTCTGGGAAACCGTTTTCGCGCAACAAGATGATAGAATACCCAAGGTTCAATGCTTTGCGCAAGATGTCCTTTTCTTTCGGTGCAATGGCAACACTTACCAACACGCCACCCCGTTCGCCACATGCCAACCACTCCTTTTGCAGACGGGCAATCTCCTCGTCTGTATATCGACGATGTACAATAACCGCCATTTTGTCGGGCACATCCAGCAAGAAGCGATTGCCAATCATCTGGCATTTCCTTCCTGCGATCTCTATATCGTGACGCACGGTGAAGAAATCTGGATACATGCGCTTGATGAGCAAACGTCGTGGGTTATCGTCGAGGTAAGCCTTCCAGTTGGCAAGCTGCCCTTCGTGCAGCAGGATCTTGTCGTTGTAGCCGGCTTCGAAAAGCACTGGGCGATGGTCTTCGGGAAAAGCCGAAGAAACGGAAGCTAGAGCATTGCCTTCCGCTCCCTGCATTGCGCCACCCGCTCCTTGGGTTGCGCCTTTAGTTCCCTGCATTGCGCCTTTAGTTCCCTGCATTGCGCCTCCAGTTCTTTGGGAGTGAGCTTCCGTTCCTTGGGCTTTTCCCCAAGGATCAGGCATCAGTTTCCACCACGCCCTGCTGCACCCTGTTTTGAAACCACGCACCACGTTGCCCAAGGTTTTACCTGGTGGCATATTGTCCTTCACCCTTATTATCATGTGGATATGGTCGGGCATGATGCATATTCTCCATACTTCTACCATAGGATAGAACCGAGAGATTTTCTGCACTTCCTCCTTAAGGATGATTTCCCCAAGTCTTGAGAGTTGCACATGTGCCCGTACTTCATCAGGGGCTTTATTTGTTTCATCTGCAACAAGACATCCTAACAATGGCACTCTCCCTTCAACAGCCAAGGTCACCATATAAATGCCTTGGTGGTGATAGTTGTGCCACACTCCCCTTCGTTTCATGGAGTGTTTGGTGTCACATAGGTTAATGCCTTGAGCAAGTGCTTCTTCGCGTGTCATCTTTCAGTGTTTGAGTATCGTGTTTGATAGTGCGAGACAAAGGTAATGATAATCTGGCATATAGGCAAGAAAAAAAGGGTGACCCCATATAGGAGTCACACCTTTATTCATTATAGACTTAAAGAGGATTTCTCTTATTCGCCTGCATCGTACAAATCCAGACCGGGGAATACATCCATCCATTCACCTGGAGCATTAGCATCGGTGCGAGTCAAGCGGATGTATGATGGGTTCTTAGGATTGTCGGTACTCAATTCGAAGGTTCCCTGAAGAATACCACTTGACAAGTACTTATAACCCTTATTATAATAGTACTTACCATTTCCGTCGTAACCCTTCATAGCCAATGAGAGGTGAGTGCCATCAATCGGAGTTACTGTTGGAAGAAGCATTCCCATATAGTTACCACTGCGGAAGAATATACCCCATCCAAGATTAGCGGCATTAGGATTCACACCGAATGCGATAAATATAACGTCCTCACCTTCTGCAGCACTGGCTTCCTCAGCTTTTGCAAAGTAAGCAGCAGCTTTTTTGCTCATCTTGCCCTTCTTGAACGACCAGAATGTGTTAGGATCAGTGAGTTGCTCTACGAGAGTAGGCAATACATAGTTCACGGTCCAACCCTTACCGTCAGTCTTCCAAGTTTCGTCAGCAGCAGGAGTCAGCATGGTGATAGAGTCAGTACCAATCACAAGAGGCTTCTTGAATTTCAAGCCCTGATCGGTAACGATGTATGGGATAAGCACATCGTTATCGGTTTTAGCATCGTGATAGGTGAAGGTACGATTGCTTTTTACGATGGTCAGCGGAGCCTCGCCGCCAAAATCGATGGCATAGGTCTTGTAGGTCAACAGCTTTTCCATGTCTTCTACAGCCTTGAAGTAGTTGTCCCAGTTAAGGTCTTCTGCCAGACGGGTCATCACAATCTTCTGACCATGCTTCTTACCTTGAAGTTCGAAGCGGTCTGCCTCTGCCTTGATGACACGGAACTCAAAGTCGCCTTCAAATCCCTTACCCTTGTCACCTACCTGCAATATGTTGGCAGGATCAGAGAAGATGTGGAAGATTTCGTTATACTCGTCGAATGAGAGCAATACACCCTGACTCTGTTCGAGTTTGAAGTGAGAGGTAGCACGAGTGCCCTCATCAAAGAACTCGTTGGCAGCTGTTACGGTGTTGTCAGCATTGAACTTGACGAACATATTGTAACCACCATACTTGCTGGCGCCATAATACTCCATCAGCCAACCATTAGGTGCATCAACCAGCAGTTTCATGTCGGCATTGATAGCCTCCTGGATTCTGTCGGCAGACGACTTATCGAATACGTCATCCACTTCGTTGGAACATGCCACGAACGACAGACCAGCGAGAAGGACGAACAGAATGTTATAGATCTTTTTCATAGTCGGATTGCTTAATTAAGAGTTGTTAAATCCATATTCATAACCTCTGCCGAACGGCGGAGCACGATAGCGCGGAGCTTCTCAAGGTCGATACCCCAAGAGTCTTGCAGATAGCTGCGCACGATTTCAAGTTTGGCATTGATGATATTGGCACCTTCACGTGATGTAATCTTGGCACCTTTAACACTCGCAAAACCAGCACCTGCCAACTGAGCATTAGTAGGCAGGCCCCAGAACGCAACTTGGATAGTCTCACCCTTGGCATTGAGACCTGTTACAGTATATTCAATACCTTTGTCAAGACGTGCTTTCCAAGACTCATCGCTTGAAGTGACGTAGTTGGCATAAACCTCAGCAAAGTCCTCATTGTATTCACCACTGGCATAACTGGTAACGAATCCTTCTTTAACAGCATCTTCGTCCTCCACGTTGATCCAGTCGGTAGAGTGATATTTACCGGCAGAGATGGTCTGGAAGTCGGTGCTGTAGTACTTCTTCTGTGTCAAGATGTGACAGAACTCATGGTGCATGGTGTGGAAGTACCAGTAGTTGAGGTCCAGAGGCAATTTGGCTTTCGCACGGAATGGCTCGTCCTGATTCACATAGATGTTGTTGAGGTCAAGCTCATTGAGTCGGAACAGGGTTACCTGAACACCACCTTCAGCAGTACCGAGCACGATAGAACCCTGACCGTTGTATTCTGGTGAACCGATAAACTGGAACACACGGAAAGCATTAGCTTTCAAGAAGTCTTCGCCGCAAGCCTCTACATAAGCGTCGAGCCATACGTGTTTGATCATCTTGGCCATAGCCTTCGAGTTGGTGATGGTGGCAGGCACTACGTTGTAGTAGTTGTCTGTCAGCTTGTCGTTATACAGATAGTAGAGTTTGATGTTGTATGGCTCCACGAAGTTGGTGTTGAGCCACTTGTCGAACTCGGTCTCGTTCTTCGTTTCAGTCTTGAAGATCGATTCGCTATTGGGATCGTCGTTGTCACACGACACGAATGCAACACTCATGAGCAGTGCAACGAGCGACATTGTAATATGTTTCATCATATCTTTATTCCTTTCGTTCGTTATAATTAATTCTGGGTTGCTGTCTCTCTGGGGTTAGGCTCAAGTCCAGCTTCTATGACGTCGTAAGGCAACTGGATAGCACCGCGAAGGTCGCCAGCCTTGAAGACGATGTTGTCTTCGCCATCAAGATGGTGGGTGAACTCAATACCCCAACGCTTGATGTCGAGCCAACGCTGACCTTGATAGATAGTTGTGATACGACGCATCTGGAGCACTGTATAGATCATATTGGTCTGTGTGCCTTCCTCAACGGTGAAGCCCTGTGGGTTGAGCGGCTTCTTGATGCTCTCTTCGCTCACTGCACGTGAGGGAACCTCGGTCATGCGGATGGCATTGAGCGTAGTGTTAATATTATCAACTGTGAGCGTCAAGAACTTGGGTGAAGTCACATCGCAGTGAGCGGTGAGCCATGTGTTCATGTCGGCAAGAGCCTTGTCATAGTCTTTCTTCATGATATAAGCCTCTGCACGAGTCAAGATAGTCTCGTCACCGGTGAAGACGGGGTCAACCACGTGGGCATAACCAGTCTGGTTGATCTTATCTTTGATTTCGAAGTCCTCGATCAAGCTGGGCATATAAATTGCTTGGTCACTACCATACATGCGACGAGCTTCCTGGAGGGCATTCTTTTCTGCACTACTGGCTACGTCAGACCAAGGAGTTTTAGCCCACATAGTCTGTGATTTGATCACATCCCTGTTGTGGCAGAAACGCTTGTAACTTGACGAACCACGGTTGACACGTCCGTTGAGAGAAACGGCATCGACAAACATGAGGTTGCAGTTCTCACTAGAACGGATCCATTTGTTGTGGATGTCATCAACGCCAGCCAAAGTAGCATAGCTGTCCATGTCACGCATCAGACTGCTTGGGTTTCCACCCAATGCCTTGGTAGCGTATTCGATAGCTTTGTCCCAGTTCTGATAGAACAGGTTGAAGCGGGCAGCAAAGGCATAAGCAGCCTTCTGGTTGAAGTGATACTTAGGTACGGTGAGATAACCATCGTTGAGCAGAGGAAGAGCCTCTTCGATATCAGCATTGATATTCTCATAGGTCTGACGCAGCGTTCCGCGCTCGTTGACAGATTCACCAGCTACTTTAGGATAAGGAATACCGAGGTATTCGTCAGCCTTAGAATCGTTCCATGCCATACAGAACATATTGGCATTCTGGAACATGGCGAATGCACGGCAGAGCAGTGCTTCGGCACGCAGTGCCTGAGCATCAGCTGATTCATCGCCTGCCAACGCCTCAAGTGCCATGTTGGCTACAGCAGCAGCCTCGTAGTTAGCATTCCAAACCTGCTTCGGGTCGTCGTTACCCTCAGTCTCGATGGGTTCCCATTTGTAGGCATTCATCTGGTTGGGCTGTGCGTTATAAAGTACACCATTGTCGCTCACATTGTCGCCACTTATAAAGAAGACAAAGTTGGGCGAATGGTTGGGATAGGCCGATACGAGGAACTTCTTTGCCTTGTCGAGGCTGTTAACCTCGGCGCGATCATCGGGGAGCTTGTCGAGATAGCTGTCACACGAAGCAAGTGCGAGCATTCCTGCGGCCAGTGATAATATGCTAAGTTTTTTCATCTTATTGTTCCTTTCTATTAAGTTTGATTAAAGTCCAACTCTTACGGTGCAGGTGAACTGACGGGCCATAGGAACAGCCACACCACCGGTGTTGAAGAATTCAGGATCCTGTCCGTTGAGTTTCTTGTCTGAGTAGATTAGGAAGAGGTTGGTACCCTGCAGCTTGATGCTGGCACTCTTCAGTTTGAGAGCGTTGAGCCAAGTCTGTGGGAAGTCGTATGCCACTGAAATCTCCTTCATGCGGATGAAGTCACCCTTAGCAACGCGGTCGGTAGAACGGTTGTAAGCGTTGAAAGCATAAGAGAGCTTAGTGTCTGCCTGCAGCTGACGGAGGTCAGGAATAGCAGGGATAGTGGTTTTGTTCTCGTCACCAGAAACAGTCCAACGGTTCTTGAACTCCTTCGGCATAGCGTCGAGGTCAGAATAGCTGGCATAGAAAGCAGGATCAAGGCGTACCACATTGCCGAAAGCATAGGTAGCGAAGATGTTCAGGTGCCAGTTCTTATAAGTGAACGAGTTGCCGAGTGAACCGGTAATGGTAGGATCGGTAGGTCCTTCGTAAACGAGGTAGTCGATATCACGGCTCTGGAAGTAGATGTCGCTGGTTACCACCTCACCTTTTTCATTAACTACCTGAGGAATACCATTGGCATTAAGTCCCTTGAAGTCGAATGAGAAGAGTGAACGGTAAGCATAGCCCTTCTTAGCGAAACCGGTACCGGTTACCATGTCGATCAAACGTGAACGGTTGTCGAGTTCGGTAATCTTAGTCTTCACGTGAGAGAAGATGAAGTCGGTGTTCCACTTGAAGTCCTTGCTGACAATATTCTTAGAAGAGATAGAGAGTTCCTCACCATGTGAGCGCATAGAAGCGACGTTGGCATACTCGTTGATAGTACCCTTGGTACCGTTGGTGGTACGCATACCGATCAAGTCGTAGTTGTTACGACGATACCAGTCGAACTGTACGTTGAGTCGGTTGTTCAAGAAGCCGAGGTCAACACCAATGTTGAGCTCATGTTTCTTTTCATAGGTCAGATCGGGGTTAGCGAAGTCGTAAATGTTAAGTCCAGACTCCTTGTCGCTTGCGAATGGACGCCAGGGGTTGAACGACTGAATGATAGCCTGTGAGTTGGTCACAGCAGGTTTGTCACCAGTCAGTGAGTAAGAAGCCTTCAGGGTAGCGTGTGTCAACGCAGTCTTGAAAGTCTTCTGGAACCAAGGCTCTTCGTGAGCATTCCATGCACCAGAGACGTTCCATGTAGGCAACCAACGTGCTGAACGAGATTTACCCAGACGGTTAGAACCTTCGTAACGGGTAGTTCCGTTGATAACGTAGCGGCCCTTCCAAGAATAGGTAGCGGTGGCGAAGAATGAAACTTCACGTCCATAGCTGTTGCTCAAGCTGTAGTACATAGCGTTCTGCTCTGCTGACTGCTTGAAGAAGAGGTAGTCGTATGATCCGAGGTAACCCATGTCATACTGCATACCTACACCGTTGAAGTAGCTGCGGCTACGCTGTGTATCGTTGATTTCCATACCACCATAGAGGTTCACGATATGGTCTTCGTTGAATACATCGTTATACTGTGCAGTAGCACGGAAGTCCCAGCTGCTCATCTTATATTTGGTCTCACGATAGAAGCCACCTACAGGAAGCACTGATTCGGGCTTGGTGTTGGGTTTATCGGGATCGCTGTAGAGCCAAGGGTTGTTGTCACGGATAGTGGCATCGTCCATCGCACGGAATGACTGTGCCATGTTAGAGTTCTCGTGAATCTCGTTGGCCTGAGTAGTGGTAGAGTACTTGTAGGCACCGAGTACAGCAAGCTCAACCTTCTTGATGGGCTTATACTTGAGTTCTGCCTGGTATTTCAAATCCACTACGTCGAGGTTCATGAAGTTGTTTGCCAACTCATTGTGGATATTGAAAGGAGCATAGTTGCGAGTATAGAACTCGTTAGGATCAAGCGCACGGCTTGAGTTGATCGCATAAGAGTAAGGGTTGATGTCGAAGTCACGGCTTACATTACCGGTCACCGCATCGACGCTCTGACTGGTAGTACCAGGAGCACGCTGGTTACGGTAGCTGGCATTGGCAATCATGTTGAGGGTAACCTTCTTGTTCACATTATACATGGCATTGATAGATGCAGTATAACGGCGAACCTTTGACTGCTCGGTCCATCCTGGGTCGTCCATGATAGAGAACGAGGTATAGTACTGAGCCTTGTCGGTACCTGTTGACATGCTGATAGAGTGGTTCTGCTGGATAGCGTTAGAGAACAACTCGTCGAACCAGTTGGTGTTGCGCATCTCAGCCTCACGGAGGTAAGCATTCTTAGCCTCTTCAGTCTGAGACAACATGAACGAACCTGTTGCAGGATTGTAAGTGTTCATCAACTGATACATCTTACCATAGACACCGCTTGATGAAGCACGGTAGGTACGACCGAAGCTGATCAGACCATTGGCCTCCAACTCCTTGTAGATACCCATCTGCTCCTGCGAGTTCATAATGTTGAAGTTTGAATAAGAAGGCTTCAAACGCATGGTAAACTCACCGGTGTAGTTGATACGGGTCTGTCCAGACTTACCTTTCTTAGTGGTCACAACGATCACACCAGACATGGCACGTGCACCGTAGATAGAAGTTGCTGAACCGTCTTTCAGAATCTGGAACGATTCGATGTCGTCAGCGTTCAAACCAGCGATAGCAGAAGAAATCAATGTCTCTGCATCACCTGATGACAACTGGTCGGCATCAACCTCGGTCACATCTTCCATGATGACGCCATCAACAACCCAAAGGGGGCGTGATGAGCCATAGATAGACGTAGCACCACGAACACGAATCTTCGGAGCTGTACCGAAAGTACCACTTACGTTCTGCACCGATACACCAGCCGCACGTCCTTCAAGCGAACGGGAGATATCTGCCACACCGTCCAACTTGGCCTTTTCGGCATCCACCTTAGTAGTAGAACCAGTAAAGAGTCGGCGGTCGGTCTTCTGCATACCGGTCACAACCACTTCCTGCAGTTCTGCACTGGAGCGGAGCGTCACGGTCATACCGTTCTTAGGTGTTACGGTCTGGGTTTCCATACCGATGTAACTGATAGTGATTTTCTTGCCTGATGGCACACTGATGGTAAACTTACCATCAACATCGGTCACTGTACCGGAGCGCTAGCCCTGTACGAGGACTGAAGCACCAATAACGGGCTGATCGTCCTCTTGAGAAATTACGGTACCAGTGACTTTTGTCTGGGCAAAGGCCATTCCAAGGCTGAGGAACAAGCCTGCCAAAAACATCATGAGTCTTTTTTCCATAAACACTCTCGTTAATTATTAAGTTATAATATTGATATAATTGATATTTCGTCTTGACCCGATCAACGGGAATTATTCACTAATTATTCACTAATTATGCATATAAA
>Ga0129316_1000672_pt1 | contig 16989 bp, 23 predicted proteins | sample Cm1ome_2_FD_94429 | JGI IMG/M metagenome (GOLD analysis project Ga0129316, IMG submission 94429) | Eastern black-and-white colobus group fecal microbial communities from Wisconsin, USA - Cm1022B metagenome | ecosystem: Host-associated > Mammals > Digestive system > Large intestine > Fecal...
CACGTGCGCTTGCCTGCGCCGCCGTCACCTTGCTGTTAGCGTCGAGCGTGGCCAGCCCGGAGGCCGCACCCTTCTGGCTGGCCGCAAGGCGGCTGGTATCGGTCGGGTGCACATGGTCCGATCTCGCTACCGTTGTGGCGGATCCGGCCGCCGCCGTCCCGTCCATGACCGGCGCTGCGGTCGAATAGGTGACGTGCGTGCCATGAGATTTTGACGCGAACACGTCCCCGAGCACCGCCTTGATCCGGCTCCACAGCACCCGCTTGGTCTTGCTGCTGTCCGCCGAGTCGACCAGCGCCACGCTGTCCGCGTCGGCGGGAGTGTCCTTTGTGGCTGCGTTTTTGATTAGGCCCTCCGATCCGCTGTGCGGGTTGGCTGCGCCCCGGTGGTCCTCCGCCTCCTTCAGCTCGGCGTCAATCGTGTCGGCGTTGGCGTTGAAATCCGCAACGTTGTAAAATTCCTCCGGCGCCGGTTTTTTCAGATTGTAGTTGGTTGTTGTTGTCAAGTCAGATTCCCTCCTTCTCTCAGCTGCGCGTGGGTGTATTGGCCAAGCTGCGCGTGGGTGTACCGGTGCAGCTCGCTGTTGGTCCGATAGGCGATGATGTATTCCACCTTCAGGTGCGCGGGCTTGATTTCTTCCACCGCCGCCTTGAGGTCGTCGAGGTTCGGCGGGATGCCGATCTGCCCGAACCGGATGTGAAAGACATTGCGCAGCCGCACGTCATCCGCCTCGGGAAATTCAATGACCTCAACCTGCCCGTTCGTGAAGCTTTCGGCCACATTCCGGATCAGCGCGGCGGTCGTTGTGCCGCTGCCGCGCATCTTGGAAAGGAGCCTCGTCCGGCGGTAGGCGTAATCCTTTCCCGCTTCCCGGGGGATGCCGTAGGCGTCCTCCCAGTAATCCAGACCCCACGTCGCGGTATTGAGGTCAAGCTGCAAAAGGCAGTCGTCCCGCGCCGCCTGCACGCCGGAAATTCCCTTTTCCAGCGCATCCTCAATCGCTTTTGTCTCCCGGCAAAGCCCGTAAAACCCGGGCAGCAGCTCAATCAGCATGGATGCTCACCGTCCCCACCTGCGGCACGCAGTCCTCCGCGATCGTGATGTTGGCAGTCCCGCCGTTGACGGTAAGCCCCGAATAATCCAGCACACCGTCGATTCCCGCCAGCAGGTATCCGATGCGGGTGTAGGGGACGGTATACTGCTCAAAGGAGATGCTTTGCAGGTATTCGGCCAAAGCGGCTTCAAAAGCCGCCTGAACCGCCCCGACGGTAGTGGAGGCGCTGACGCTTACCGCTGCCGAAACGTTGATGGCCGTCGCGCTGACCGACTGCACCGTTACCGCCGCGCCAATCGGGCGCACGCTTTCGATGTGCGCCGCACAGGCCGCCGTTACGGCGCTGTCCACCGGACCCATCCCCGCCGACGCGATCAGCACCTTGACCGTCCCGGCGCCGTTCCAGAGCGGGACCACCTTCGCCGCTCCCACGCCGTCGGTTTCCAGCGCCCATTGCCTGTAGTGGCTCGCGTTGCCGGAGGTCGCCGCCTCCCGCAGCCGGGTGAGCAGCCGCCCGAGAAGCGCCGCGTCGGTTTCCGGGTCGGTTCCGCCGGATGCCTCCGCTTCGTTGGTCACTGCCGTCACCCCCGAAATGCTGGTGAGCTGCCGCGTAATCTCCCCCGCGGCTACGTTGCCGGTGATCCCGGCCTCGGCCGCCGTCGCGGCGATCTGAGCCGACCCGCCCGCAATCACCGTCGCCGCGTCGGTCAGAAACCGCACCCCCGAAACGGTCAGAAACGCCGAACCCTTCGGCACCTGCACGCCGTCCCGGCCGGATACGGTCAGCGTGACCTTTGCCGCGGTTCCCTCCTTGCGGGCGATCCCGTAATAAGCGCACCGGATGTCCAGATATTCTCCGCTCGCCTCGGTCGGATAGACGATCGGCAGCATTGCGTCCAGTCCCGCGTAAACCTTCCAGATTTCCAGCGCCGCAGGGCCGATCAGCGCGTCCGCATAGCTGCCCTCCCGGGTCTCCACTTCGACGCCGGACGCCTTCAGCGCGTCATAAATATTCTGCTTGACCGTTTCCGGCGTAATGCTTTCAAACATCAAGGTCCACCTCCCCGTAAACCGTTTCGAGGACGCATGAGACCCGCAGCGTCCCCTCGTCAAATTTCACCCGCACCTCCGATACCTCCGAAATGTACGGGTGCACCAGCAGGCATTCCCGGACATACCGCGCAGCCTCCGCCTGCTTGAGTTCGTCGGTGTAGGCCGTCCCGATCAGGCTTTCGCACTCGTTGCCGTAGCCCCATGTGTAAACCGCAAAGCGGTACCGCGGGACCTGCAAAGCCCGGTAAGCCCACGAGAGCACCGCCTGCGCGCCGCTGACGATGACAGGCTCGCCGCCGCGCCAGACGGGGATATTGTTTTCATAGTCCCATTTGACCTCCCGGCAAAGCGGCAGGCCTGCCGTCTGTTTTGCCGTCTCCGGCTGGATGATGGGGAATAAGCTCATGACAAAGCCACCGCCTTACACAAAATAATAAACCTCTCCCCGTCGGGGGTAATCAGCGCCACCTGGTCGCCTGCGGCGAGTTCTCCGGGAAGCTGTGCGGTCAGGGAGGCCGAGCCGTTGGAAAAGCCCGTCCCGGTCCCCGGCGGGGATGGAAAGTCCGCCGTCCCCTCGAGGCCCGACGCGGTAACCGCACGCTCCCGCGCCAGCAGTCGGGGATCGATCAGCAGATCGCCCGCGTCCAGCGTCAAATCCCCGGACTGTACGGTGAGCGGCGAAACCGAGACGACGACGCCGGTTCGCACCATCGGCAGAAACTGACGGCCCGCCTCGCCTCCCATCACAGAAAGCATGGCCTGATACGGATTATCCTGCATGTCATCCTCCCTCACCGGACGCCCTGCTGTGCAGGTTGTCAAGATATTTCTGGTATTCCCCGGCGCCGCCCTGCGCGGAACCGGACGAACCGCCGGAAGCTGCCAGTTCCTCCCCGGCGCTCTTTTCATCCATGACGGCGTTGAGATTCAGCACCAGCTTGTTTGTATAAACGCCGTTCCTCCACTGATGGACGTCCGAATCGATGAAGAACCGTCCGCAGAGGCCGGTCGTGCTCTCCTGCATCATGACCGATCCGCCCGAGGTGCAGGAAGCATCCCCGAGGCAGTTGACGGTGATCTTCTGTTCCGGGCCGGAACCCCTGAGCAGGTCTGCGGCGGCCGCGTTGGCGTCCTCCCCCTGCTTCCGCTTCACGACCTTCTGCATCACGCCGTAGAGGGCCTCGCTCGCCGCGTCCTCCATAACGGACAGAAGGTTTTCGTTCTGGTCGTACACCGCCGCCCGGTTGACGAGGCGCTGCGCGTCCTCGGTGGTGGAGGCGTCGATCAGGTTGGAGCCTCCCTTCACCACGAGGATTCGCCCCGCCGCACCCTTCTCCAGCACATTGAGGGACGTCCCCGAAAAGCGCACGAAATACTTTTTCCCCGTCTGCTTCGCCGCCTCGGTGTACATCGTTATGATAATCTCATAGAGGCTTTTTCCGAAAAACTTCCGGCTTACCGGAACCCCCGCCGCCGCAAGGCGCCCCATCGGAATCCCGAACTCCCCGCAGACAGCGGCGGCAGCGGCCTCGGGGGTCATCTGCACGCATTTCATGCTCGTCTGGTTCTGTTTGAGATAGATCCCGTAGTCGAAGGCGGTCAGGTCGATGACCTGCGAAGCGGTCGAGCGGGTCCGGGTGAGAACAATCCCGGTGAAGAGGCCCGTCCCGTTATCGCTCATGCTGACATGGCATCCCAGAGAGCAGTCCGGCGCGCCGTCTGCCAGCAGTCCAAAAGAAAGGGTCCGGGCGCACTGGGTGCAGCTCCCGGACCACTGAACGGTGGATACCAGCTTTGTGATGTCGAAGCTCCCGGAGGAGTTGGTTAATGTCAGTGTCATAGCAGCGTCCTCTTGTCGGTGCGCCCGACATTGTTGAGAACATCCAGCGGCGGGCATACGATCGTCTGATCCGAAAACAGCATTGCCGGGACGGTGTTCTTTTCACTGTTGTTGTACCGGGAAAGAGCAAGCCCCAGCCGGTACATTTCATTTCCGTCATTCACGCCGTACACGTTCCGCGCGATCTCCGCATAGGACTGGTACTTTGTCCCCCTGTAGGTTCGCCGCTTCTGCACCGGCGCGGCCGCATCCGTATCGCTTTCCCTCGGCAGGTTCACCGCCGGACTTGTGACAGCCGGAACCGCAATCGCACCGACCGCTGCTGTCCGGCCTGCCGACACCTTGCGGTATCCGCGCATGGTGATCGTCGCATACACGTCCCCGGTGCCGTCCCGCTCGCCGTAGCTGATTTCCTCGATCAGCACCCGCTCGTTGATTCCGGTGCCAGATACGACGAAGCGCACCGGCTTCTTTCGTTTGATGATCTTCTCGATCCGCTCGACATACTCATACGGCTCGCCGGAATCGAGCGCGAACGGGTAATCGTTCTCCGGGAACATACACCCGACCTTGATCGTCCCCAGCGCCATCCCACCGGGCAGGTTCACATCCCCGACTTCATGGATGTTGACCGTCTCGGTATGCCGCCCATAGGAGACCTCGAAGCTCTCCGGCGTGACCGGCAGCGTGATCTGTCCGGACGCCTTGATGATAAATTTTCGCATGCTTCACCTCATTTCGCGCAGCAAAAAGCCGCCCTTGACAGAGCGGCGCAAATGAATATAATAAAAGATACAGAGGGATGCTGTCAGCAGACGGTTAGTCCAAAAAGAGTTACAAAAATAACCGCTACATTTGGACGATGGGGCGGTTATTTTTGTTTGCTCTGAAAAGCCAGAGCCACAATGCCAATGACTACAAGACAAAACTGAAACAGTTCCGAATATGTAACCATCCGCACCACCTCCCCTCTTAGGGAAGTGACTAACCGTCCGCCGTATGCGACAGCATCCGCCGCCATTCTATCACGCGGGATTTCCGCGTGTCAACTCACCATCTGCATCTCCCGCAGCTTCCTCGCCAGCTCGGAGGCAATCCGGTCGATGTCCGCGTCCTCGCGCACAACAATGGTGTCGGCCAGCTTTTGAACGACGGCCCCGCCGCTCCCGGTGTTGTAGGCCCTCGCCTCGGCGGCGGTCAGCACCCGCTCGCCCTCATGCAGCCGGGCGGGATAATTGTCATACGGCACGTAGGAAAGGCCGTAGGCGTTTCCCGCGCCGTAATCCCCGCTAACCGCGCTCTCGTAGGAAAACGGGACCCCGTAGAGTTCTTCGGTTGTCAGGCCTTTCTGAATTCCGCTGGCTATTCCCTTCGACGCCTCGATTCCCAGCCGGTAGTTTGCATCCCAGAACCGGGGGTTTTCCGCCAGCATCGACGTCACGTTCTCGGTCAGCAGAAGCTCGCTTTCGAGCTTGAGCTGCGCTCCGTCGGTCGCGTTGTACTCAGCCTCGGCGGCAATCCGCGCTTCGGCCAGAACCCGGCCCGCCTCCGCCCCGGTCAAACCGTCCCGCTTGATGCGTTCATACGCCTCCGCTTCTTTTTCGCGCCGGATTGCGTCGCGCTCGTTATCAAGGCTCGCCTCCCATTGGCCGATCAACCGCTCTGTTTCGCCGATCTCTTTCTTGTTGTTTTGCAGGTATTCCGTCTGATCCTGCATCCCCTTTGACCGTTCCTCGATATACCCTTCTCCGCGCGCGTTCTGCCGTTCCTGCTCCAGCCCCTGCACAGTGGAGGTGATCCCCGAATAGGTTTCGGCCATCTCCGCCATAGCGCCGGAATTGGCCTCGCCCATCGCATTTGCGATTGCCTCCGCCGCCTCCGCGCCGGGAATCAGCCCCTTTGAAACCATGTTGTAAACTTCGGTATTGCTGGCGCCCATCGCCTCAGCCAGATAATCGACCGCCGGGATTCCCCGCTCAATGAGCAGATTCAAATATTCGAGGGTCGTTTTCCCGCTCGACTGCATCCGTCCGAGGCCGGCCGCTACCATCGACATGTCCGCGCTGCTCATGCCGAGCGCCGCGCCGGTGTCGCCGATCTGGGTCAGACGCTTTTTGATCGCCTCCGGGTCGGTCGTGCCGTAGGTCGCAAGGGTTTTGGTGATGCCCTTCAAATCCTCGTACAGGAACGGTGTGGTGTTGGCCATCGTTTTGACGGCCTCGAGGGTATCGGTCGAATCTCCCTTGAGGATTTTGTCAAAGGCAATCTTGTCAAGCTCCCGCTGCGCGGCGATGGAGGTTCCCATCTCCAGATCGGCGGCCATGCGCTCCTGCTGGGCGGAAATCTGCTCACCACGATAATTTTTGAAGGCTTCGTCCTTTTGGCCCTTAACCTCTACTGCGCCTTTTAAGGTACCGACCCCAGCGCCTATTGCAGCGCCTGCTACTGTCCCGATGACCGGAATCATGGAACCTATTGCCGCACCAGAGGCGGCGCCCGAAAGCGCGCTGGAAAACATCGTCCCTTTTTCAGAACCGAACGCGCTTGATATATAAGCGTTTGCAAAGCTACCGCCTAAATCTTTTGCCATATCCGCGAGGCCCGAAGCAGCAAACGCTGACAAAATACTGTTCTTTGCGCCTCCCGCACCTGCTCGGTTGTCCAGCTTAGAAAACACTCCACTTGCGCTAGAGAGCGATTTTTCGGTCTCCTTGGCCGACTTGTCGAGCAGGCTCAGATTTTGCCGCATCCGCTCGTATTCTTCATTGGCCTCGTCAAGTTTTTTGAGCAGCTCTTCGCTGACAACTCCATCTTTCGAGGTTTTGCGCGTATCGGCGATCTGCTTTTGCAGCCCCTGTAAATTTTTGCGAGCCGCATCCGTATCTAACTTCAGCGTTGCACGGTTCGAATTGAGCGCCTTGAGCTGCGCCTGCATTTCCTCAATATTTTTGTTGAAATGAATGCCTGCGTTGCGCATTTTAGTGATAGCATCGCTGAAATTGTCCTTCGCGGAAACAGCGATAGAAACGTCCCTGCCCATAAATGTCCCTCCTTCCGGGCATGAAAAAGCCCCGCACAAGCGGGGCAAAACGATCCTTGTTGCGGGGATAAAGTCATCTGAGAGCTAACGCTATAAGGATCCAGACCACTAAAATTGCGGCCCATTGTATTTTTTTATATTTTATACGTTCTTCATCTGCTATAAATTCCCATTCCGACGCTTTCTTTATTCCAAATATTAAAACAGAAAAACAAATTATGGCTGCGGCTAATCCGAAGAATATGCTTGACATTTCTCCCCCTCCAGTCTCGCCACCGCCCGCCGAACCCCTTCAGCCCGGCTGATGCCTTCCCTCTCGCAAAAACGGTCGAGAATCGCCAGCGTCTTTTCATCAAAACGAATCGCAATCTGCACCCGCTTGGGCGCGTCGGTCGGCCTGCCCATCTTTTCCACCGGATCACTTCCTTTGCATACCATGATTATAACGGACCGGTATGCAAAAGTCAAGGTTTATTTCGCCCCTCTAATTCCTTCTGGCAAAACGCCGTCAGCAGCAGCCGTTCTCCCGGAGACTTTTGATAAAACTCCCCCGGCGTGATGTTCTTCTCCCGAAACAGAAAATACAGCAGCATCAGCCGGGGGTCTTTATTCAGTTTTTTTTAACTTCCTCGAGCGTTGCCGTCCGGTAGCCCGAAAGCCGCTCCACCTCGCGGGAAAGGTCCTCGATCTCCCCCGGAAGCAGCAGGCTCTTCACCAGCTCGGCAGGGGTCGGGGCGCGGTGCTTCTCCAGCAGAGCCTTGTCCCGCAGGTTGGGGGCCGTCACTCCCGCCAGCAGGATATCGATCGCCATGTCCTCCGAAGACGCCTCCTTGATCTCCGCCACCCGGTTATAGGGCAGCGCCCGCAGCGAGAACACCACAGGCTCGCCGCACTCCTTCGAAAGGCGCTTGATTTTAACCTTCTTTTCGGGCAGCCTCGCCTGATCCAGCCCCATCAGTAAATCCAATACGTCCGGCATAAAAGTCCTCCCTTGACTTTCTGCGCCGCCCTGCTATAATAAAGACACAAAGGGCGCTGCCGTTTGCGGTTGCTTCCCCGAAACTGTGTGGATTACTCCGTCAGCTTGCTAGGGCGTGGACGGAGTAATTCTTTTTAGAACTACTTTCGCTTGATCGAAACGACCAGAGCGATGACCGAAACGATGAGCATACCGAAAGCAAACATGCTGTCGTATGTAACATACATATGGCCATCACCTCCCAAACAGGGAAGCAACCGTCCTGCCGCAAATGGCAGCGCCACGCTTATTCTAGCATGGCGCTGTATTTTTGTCTAGTTTTCGGTAATCGTGTCGAGGTATTCGTAGTTGGTGAAGGTAAACGGGGCCTCCACCTTTCCCAGCGTGTCGGCCTCCCAGTCGGCCAGCGTCAGGTCGTCAAACCCGGCGTTTTTCAGCACCACGCGCTCCGCGCCGTAGCTGTCGGGGTCGGCCAGCTTCGAGATGATGGTGAACCGCACGTCCTGCCCGTCCCGGATTTTCTCGCCGATCAGCTTCGCCATCCGCGAGGAAACCTTGTGCATCCGAAGTGAGCCGGTCCCTTTGTAGGATTTCACCTTGTAGTCGACGCCCATCTGTCCGCAGAGGGCGACGTCCTCCTTGTTGTAGGTGATCTTCGCCTGAAGTCCGTAGCATTCGGAAACCTTCTCGCCCTCAAGCCACACCTCACCCCAGGTGCCGGATAAAACTCTCTTTGCAGCATCCATAATAAAAGTCCTCCCTTGACTTTCTGTGCCGCCATGCTATAATGAAAATACAAAGGGCGCTGTCAGCAGACGGTTAGCTCCAAATGTTTATGTTACAAAAGTAACCGCACTAATTGGAGTTGGGGCGGTTATTTTTGTTTGCTCAAAAGAGCAGCCAAGCCAATAAGTACCAGACAAAAAGCAAAAAGCCCCTCATATGTTACCATCGGCCTCACCCCCTTTCCCGGGGAGTGAGCTAACCGCCTGCCGTATGCGACAGCGCCATGTTTATCATAGCATGGCGCTGTTTGTTTGTCTATCCCTGCGTTTTCGTCAGATCGTCACATTGATCGAGATATCCTCAATCGCGTCGAGAATCTTCACCGAGCAGGCAAGGAACACCTGATCGTCGGTGTTGGCCTCCTTGATTTCCTGCGCACTCATGGCGGAGGTGTCGGTCCCCTTCGATTTGAGGTAATTTTCCTGCGCCGCGAGATCGATTTCGCAGGTCGATTTGCCCGCGGCGAGGATGCCCGCCAGCTCAAGCCCTTCCAGATAACCCTTGATCGCGGCGATCAGCACGCATTTGTTGTCGTAGCTGTTCGCATACTTGCCGATGTAGCTGTCCTCGCAGGTGAGCCGGATGTCATGACCGATCATGTCCACCGCTTCGACGATCTTGATTTTCTTGAAGGCCGCTCCCTTGTCCTGCGTGGTAGTGGTCAGACTGTTGACCCCGCGCGCGACCTTGATCTTTTCCCCGTCGTGGATCAGGATAAATTCCCCGGCGTCCACCGCGGTGTCCGCATCCTCAGCGGAGAGGCGGGCGATGTCCGTCAGTTCAGGCAGCGGCGCATAGGTGCAGGAGATGGTCATCGGCGTACCCGCGATCAGCCCCGCGATCCGCGAACAGAGCGCGGTATCGGTAATCGCCCCGCTGGAATCCTTTGCTCCGGTAACAATTACATTGATAATTCCCTCAGAATCGGCTTCCTGATCGGCCAGTACCGCCTTGATGATGCTGTGGTCGTTTGCCCGGCGGCCCTTCACCCAGGCCGCAATCGCCGCGGCCTCGGCGCTGGTGCAGTCCGCGGGGCCGCAGAGATAATCGATATCGCCCTGCGTCTCAAAGTAGCCGGTGCCGTCTGAAATATCGCCTGCGCCGGTGGTATCGCTCTCGCCGCGCGCCGCCAGCACATAGGCCACTGCCTTGCGCGGCGGGTTGACATATCCAATCAGCGCCCGCTTGATATAGGCGGCGTTGTCAGCCGCCAGCGTGGACGGAATATCCGCCGCCGAGTGAATGACAAAACCTTTGTTTTGCAGAGCGGTCGTGCTGTCCCGCAGAATCAGTCCGACAACTCCCTTCTCGCTGCGCGCAATCGCCGCAGCGGCAGTAGTCTTAAATGTGATGCTGATGTTTGGAAGTCCCAAAGCTATCCCTCCTGTTAGTTTTTTTGAGCTTGCTCACTGGGCTTTCATGGGGGCTTAGCCCCCGCATGACGCTCGTTTTCTCCACTTCGTTCTAAAAACTCGCTGTCTCCCCCATAGACGAAAGCGGCCGAAGCCATTCGGCCGGCCACTTTGGCGGGAACGCGTGTCTTATGCCCTTGTTTTCGTGTGAATTTCCTGCATGAGCGGCAGCACCGGTTCCGGTCCCCGCTGTTCAAAATAGCGGCATTGCAAATCGACCCACGCGCGGTCGAAATCCATGCCGCCCTCACTGGCCGAAAACTTTACCGCCCGGTCGGATACCCTGAGATACCCCGCCCGGAACAGATCGATCACGTCGGCCTGCATCTGCGCCAGCTCGTCGACGTCGCTGTTGCCGTAGTCATCCGCCTCTCCGAAGCAGGTGACGGTAAGATATGCCGTCTCTTCGATCAGCCCCGCGTTGGCGTCCCTGCGGCTGATTCGCGGCGCTTCCAGCAGAAAGCAGGGCCGCGTAAATTCCGCCGGGCAGAGATTGCGGTGCAGGTCCCATCCGGGCCATTTTGCAGCCAGCGCCGCCGCAAGCGCGTCGAAAATATCGTTTTTGTTGATCATAGGCTCGCCTCCAGCTCCCGCGCGATTTCGTCCGCCCACGCCTCCGCTTCTCCGATGGCAATGCTCTCGGCCCGCATTGAGGTGTTGGCGTAGAAGTGATACCCGCTGACATAGGACACCCGCAGCGGGGGGCGGTAGTTCTTTCCCCCGCGCGGGGAAGCAATCCGATACCCGCCCTCAAGATAGTTGGTGATTGCGCCGGGGCTGTCGGCCCCGGTCTTTCCCTTTTCGGGCCGCACCGCCGCGTACCCGCCGCCTGTGCCGACATGTACCACCTGCCAGCGGCGCACCCTGCCGGAAGAATCGTTGATTCCCGACGCGGCGATCTGCCTTTGAAGCTCCCGCTGCACCGCTCTGCCGACCCGCTCGTGCAGCTCTCGGCGGCGCTCGGGGATTTCTTCCAGCAGCTTATCAAAACTTCTCTCAAGCCCTCTCAGCCCGATTTCCTGCATCGTTACGGCTCCTTTGTGTTAGCGATCTCATATTCGTTTTTGAACTCATCCAGCAGGTAGCAGACGCGCACCGCGTAGACGCCGCCGTCCGTATTGACCAGATCCCCCGTTTTCAGCGTTACCGCCTTGGGGGTTACCAGCACCAGACGATGCTCCACCTGCCCCTGCGGCTCCCTCTGGACGAATCCGAGATATTTTTCCGTCAAAAACCCCGGGAACAAACAGAGCGGCTTCTGCGTGTAGCAGAGCTTGCCCTGACCATCCTTTCCTTTCTCCGGCCTTGTCGCGGCACAGGCTGCCGGCTCAATCAGCGCGGCGGTAATCTCCGCGTTGGCGGGATTCACCGTCGTGATCGAAGTGAGAAATAAATGCCTGCCCTTCCATCGCAGTGCGTCGTGCAGGGTGAGATCCCCGCGAGGCACTGTGGAGAGCTTTACCGACCGCACCCCTATCCCCACTTTGGAAAAGAGGCTCGCCTTGTCCGTCAGCTCGGCCGACGCCCAGATGGTCCCGCTCTCCCGAAACGAAACGACATCCCCGGATGCCTTAACCCGCAGCAGTATCAGCTTATCCATCGGCGTTTTCATTTGCGTCGCCTCCGTTTTGAAGCTGAATCATCAGCCCGGTTAAATGGCGCTCCAGAACATCCGTTTTGACGTCGGGATTCCGCATCCCATGAAACGACAGATAGACCATCGTGCGGATCGCCTCGTTGGCTGTCTCCAAACGTCCGGTTTGCACCGCCCAGTCGATTCCCGTCGCCCGGTGCAGGCTTTCCAGCGACGAGGCGCGCAGGGCGGAGACGATCCCGAAGGATTCCTCCCCCGCCCCGAGCCAGTCGAGCAGCTCGTCGCTGGATACCAGCTCCGATATCATCTCCGCCATACGCCGTTCCCCCTATCAGGTCGCTGCCGCGATAAAGATTTCACGCTTGAGCGCAGCTTCAGCGATCATCTTCTGCGCATCCATCCGCACAATGCCGCGCACCTCGGTGGTATCGGTTCTCCATGCGCTTCCTCCGATGTTGGTCGATGCAAATTCCAGCGCCTTGCGGCGGAACAGAGTGCCGAACGACTTGAAATCGCCGATGTAAATCGGATATAATAGTCGCCCTTGGTCGCGCCGGACTGGGAGACGGTGCGGCTCGGCAGCAGGTCGTTGTCGGCGTAGGTAACCGGACGGCCCTTGAAGCGGTAGGCGTCAGGCGCAGTGGGATCTGGCACCAGCAAGCCTCGCTTGTTGGCGTCCTCCAGCTCGTCGAGGTGGTTGTAGCTGTCCTGATTGCAGAGCAGCACCGCTCTGCGGCTGTATGCGGTATTAAGCCCCTTGTTCAGCACCTTCTTGATATCCTTGACCTCGCTGCCCGAAGTGATGTTGGAAGCGGACAACCCGTCAAGCAGCGCCAGCAGCAGGGTATTTTCGGTGAGGACCACCTTGGGGGCAAACCATTCCGAAAGATACTGCATCAGACCGGCAGTGTTGTCCTCCATCAGCTCGCTCGACACTACGATGATATCGCCGTACTTCTTAACCGAGTAGCTGACCTTCTCGAAGGACGGCTGATCGTCGGGGCTGATCGTCCCGGTTTCGGCAATCAGGTTCAGCCCTTCAGACGCCTTTGCCTTCTCAACGGCCCGCCAGCCGGTCAGGCCCGAAACAGTCTCGATGTTGAAATAGTCGGACAGGCGGATGAAATCCTTCATCCGGCGGTGGATCATGTTGTCAAATTCAATCGGCACAAGGAATCCGCCGTCCGAACCCGCCGGGCTGCCGCCTCCGGTCGTCAGGGCGTTATAAAGCGGGTTATAGGCTTCCACGCCGCGCCCCGTCTTGACGCTCACGCCGTTTTTCAGCGCGTCGGCAAACGCCCGGACGTATTCGTTGCCCGAGCGGGCGGCGTCGAGAGCGTTCATTTCAGCAGCCTCTTCCTTTTTGGCTTTGAGACCGTCGTGCAGCTCCTTCATGCCCTTGTCTCCGGCGTCGAAGCGGCCCTGCTCGGCGGCGAGCGCCTGCATCGCCTCAATTTCCTCGTTCATGGCGGTTGCATCGGCCATCTTGGCCTTGTACCCTTCCATGTTGCCTTTGTCGAGAAGGTCCTTGGCCTCGTCGAGAAGAGCAGATCTCCTGGTGATCGCGTCATAAAGCTTTCTTTCCATTTTGAAAATCCTCCTTAAAATCTTGCCCGCTCGATTTGAAGCATCACCCGGGCTTTTTCTGTTTCCTCTGCGTCCTCTTTTGCCTTTTGTTCGGCTTTCAGCCGGTCGATCAGCTCACGCGGCAGCACCGGCGCCCGATTGATCAGCGATCTCGCCTGCGCCTTCATTGCGCCTGCGGCCGCGGGCTCCAACACGCCCGGCGCGCCATCCGCGAACATAATTTCGTCAGCCAGCCCGGCGTCCACCGCCTCCTGCGCCGAAAACCACGTTTCCGCGTCAAGCAACGCCGCGATCTCTTCCTCCGTTTTTCCCGTCGAGAGGCGGTAGGCGTTGATAATCGCCCGGTTGGCCGTCTGCAAAACCTCCAAAGCCTTCTCCATGTCGCGGTAGTCGCCGTCGGCGCTCATCTGCACATTATGAACCATCATCAACGCCACCGGCGAGATGCGGCATTTCGCATCCTTCTTTGCCTTGGCCTGCGCGATGACCGACGCCGCCGAAGCGGCCAGTCCGGTGATCTCAATCTGAAGCTCTCCTGGATAATTCATCAGCTCCGTATAAATCGCCGCGCCCTCGGTAACCGCGCCGCCGGGCGAATCGATCTCTACAATAACCGTCCGGCTTCCGCCGCTGTCCGCCAGCGCCCGTTGGACGTCTCTTGCACAGGTGCAGTCAATGCCAAACCAGCGGTAGAATTCCGCGTCCGCGCTCGGTACGATTTCGCCGGTGATCCCGATCACCGGGATCCCGTTTCTTACAGTTTTCCTCATTCGTTTCCTCCTTTCGCTGCGCCGCCCGCGTTTCGCAAGACCGACAGCTCGTCGAAGCGGTCAAGCAGTACAAAATTGAGGCTCGCGTATCGGGTGTCGCCGCCATCGACCTCCGGCATATCCTCCAAAGCCCGGATGTCATTCGGAGAAAACACCCCCGTATCCCGCATGGCCTTGTACCATTCGGCCCTGCTTCTCACGTCGCCTTGCAATTCAGCGAGCAGGTTCCGCTTGACGCGCATCCCCCGCGCAATCTCCGAATCGAACAGCAGCTTAGCAGTGTCCTCCTGATTGCATTGGATTGCGATCGGAGAGATTGTTCCGTTGACGTACTCGATGGAGTTCTGCTCGTTCGAATTGTAAGCCTGCTTTCCCGCCATCAGCTTGTGCAGCGGAACTCCGAAGAATCGGGCGATATCCTCCACTGTCACCGCCTTGGATTCCACAAACTGTGCGTCACGCTGGCTGACCCCGATCGGGGCGTACTGCATCCCCAGATCAAGCACCGCAATGCGGAAAGCCTTGTCCGCCCCGGAGTGAATTTCTTCCCACTCCCTGCGGATTTTGTCCTTGGCTTCCTTGTCGATGTTGCCGCTGAGCGTCAGCACGCCGGAAGGCCGCGCATCCTTCCCGTAGAAGCTGCCCTCATACTACTGCGCCGCCCTCCCGGTCGCTACCACGTCGGCCGCGCGGGAAAGCACCGAAACGCCGGTGATCCCATCGTAGGAAAATGCCTTGTAATGCAGCATGTCCCATTGCGGGATTCTGCGGCGCTCCTTTGTTTTCGGGTTGGTGCAGACATACCAGAGATGCCCGTTGTCATCGAACCGGAGCTGCACCAGCTCTCCCGGTATGGGGAGCAACTCCACCGGGCGCGCCGAATATCCCGAGCGGACGATCAGCGCGAAGGCGTTTCCGCAAAGCAGGCGGTTTGCCTCCATCAGCTTTTTGTAAACCGCGGGGGCCATCAGCTCATTCGGACGCCCTTCCAGCAGGTTCAGCACCGGGTGTGTGTCAAGCCGCCGCTTGTCCCCTTCCAGCATGATATAACTGGGCAGCTTGGCCAGCGAATCGGAAAGAACCTCTACGCAGCGGTTGACCGCCGACAGCTTCATGGCTCCGCTTTTTGAGCTGTCCGGGGCTCTCGTCCGCCATCCGGCGGGGTCATCCATCGTTAAAAACTGCGTCTCATTGCGCATCCTCCGAATACCCTTGTCAAAAATCATCCGCTTTCACCCGCCCTTCCAACGATGACCGCCGCTGCAATCACAATGAGCCCGCCGACGATCATTCCGGCAGGGGGGGTAAATCATCCATGCGCCCTGCGCGACCAGATACCCTCCGGCCAGCGCCAAAAGATCCGGCGCGGCCTTGGGAATGTTTTTTGCAAACCAGTTCAGGCACTTTTTAACCTTTTCCACTTCTTTATCCTCCCTTTCACTCATGCCCGCCGCCCCAGCAGCGAGGCCATCGGGTCGGTGTTCTCTTTTTCAGATGGCTTTTTTGGCACCGCACGCAGCGCCGCCGCCACCGTCAGACAGCATTCTTTTTCAATCGCGAGCAGCATCTGCCGCTTGGAATCCGCAATTTTATCCACAGCGTTGATATTCTTCTGCATGTCGCGCAGCAATTTATAATACTGTCCGGCTTCAATTTCTCCGCGGCCATACCCTTCCCGGAGTTCTTCGATTCCCAGCTCGAACCGTTCGCGCCGCTCGGAAAGCGAAAGACATTCCGCGTAAATCTGACAGTATCGGTTGATGATTCCGGTGTATGCCGCGTCGTCCTTTTCCATCGCGCCCAGCAACTTTTCAGCCGCAGAAATTCCCGATGCGCAGCGGCGTCCGTCTTGACCTCCGGCCGCTCGGAAAGTCGCAGGCCGGAGAGCGTCTGTGCTTCCCCGGCCTGCCTCGTTTTCAGTTCTTCTTTTGTCCGGTGCGACCGCCCTTCCATCTCAAGAACGATCACCGGTTTTGACGGCCGCGCCATCAGCTCACCTCCTTCCGCCTGCTTAGCTTATATGTTCAGAAAAATTTATAAAAACGCTTGACGTTTATGCGCATTATGCGTATAATATAATTGTAAGAAGGAAACGGTATGACGGCCAGAGAACTTGAAAAGATACTAACAGCGGACGGTTGGTATCACAAAAACACCAAAGGCTCGCACAAGCACTTCAAGCATCCCATGAAACCGGGGAAGGTTACCATCCCACAGCATGGCGGCGACCTTGACCGAAAAACCGCAGATTCCATCCTGATGCAGGCGGGGCTGAAATAAGCCCCGCGGGCATAATTGAAAAGGAGGCCCAGACATGAAACTTGTTTACCCCGCCTGCCTTGTCCCTTTTGAAAACGGGGAAGGCTATACCGTCACCGTTCCAGATCTCCCCGGATGCGTTACGGAAGGAAACACTCTTGCCGATGCAATCCTGATGGCCGAGGACGCCGCGTCCGGCTGGGTGCTCGACGAGCTGGAGGACGGAAACCCCATTCCCCCGGCGAGCCGCCCTGACGCAGTATCAGCCCCAAAAGGCGGGTTTGTCAGTCTTTTGGCGCTTGATATGGACAGCTATGCTGAAAAATACGGGGACAAGGCCGTCCGCAAAAACCTGACGATTCCCGCATGGCTCAATACCTTCGCGGAAAAACAGAACATCAACTTTTCAAAGGTTTTGCAGGACGCTTTGATCAGCCATCTCGACCTCAGATAGAGATAGCCACACGTGAATCCCCTCTGAATTAGAACCCATATTCACAAAAGCCGACTCAAGTAGTAAAATAAACACATGAAAAGAAGCGATAAAGTGCGGCAGGCGTACCCGAGCAACCTGACAGATGCACAGTGGGCAGTGATAGAACCACTCTATTCCGG
>Ga0129316_1000677_pt1 | contig 16943 bp, 9 predicted proteins | sample Cm1ome_2_FD_94429 | JGI IMG/M metagenome (GOLD analysis project Ga0129316, IMG submission 94429) | Eastern black-and-white colobus group fecal microbial communities from Wisconsin, USA - Cm1022B metagenome | ecosystem: Host-associated > Mammals > Digestive system > Large intestine > Fecal...
AAGAACCTTATAAAGCATTCTGGGCGGAGAACTGGAAAAGCCCCGAGCAGTCGATTTCCTGGAAAGTCAATACGGACGGTGAAGACTACATGGCTGAAATGATCGTTTCTGTCAACCGGATGGGAGATGGGGAAGAAACAGAATTGGTATTATCCAATGGAACGGACAGTGTTATTTGCCGGATAAATACAACCGGATGGCAGCGTTGCCGGTTCCCCCGTCCTTTACATTTTAATAAGGGGACTTCCGTTTTATCTTTAAAGATTGGCAAACCCGGTAAGCAGGATGATTTTAATGTGTATCTGTACTCGTTGGAAGTCACCCGGCCGGAGACTTATGAGCGGTTGCGGGCGGAAGCTACATCACTTCGCAGTAATACATCCTGGATGGCGGATTTGCCTTATGGCTTTTTCTTCCACTGGAATTCAAAGAGTATGCCTCAGTCAGGAGAGCCGTTAGCCTATGAGGATGCGGTCAATAACTTTGATGTGGACCGCTTTGCACGAACCGTTTACAAATGTGGCGGGAAGTTGATATTTTTTACAACGTCGTGGGCGGAATATTATTTCCCGGCTCCGATACAGGCAATCGATTCTATTTTGCCGGGGCGTACCACAAAGAGAGATTTAGTGGCTGATTTATCTGATGCGTTGGGTAAATACGGCATTCGTCTGATTCTGTATTACCATGTCGGTCATGGAGATAAAGAATGGTGGGACAAGCAGCATTATACACGTGATAATGCAGGAGATTTGTTTACAAATGTGGAAAAGATAGTGGGAGAGATTAGCCAGCGGTATGGAAATCGTCTGGCCGGTTTGTGGATGGATGACGGTATCGGTTATTATCCTAACGGCGCTTCGTTTGAAAAGATTGCTAAAGCCGCCAAAAGTGGAAATAAGGAGTTGGCGATTTGTTTTAATTCCTGGATATTGCCGAAACTGACGGACTTTCAGGATTATTATGCTGGCGAACTGGGTTTGTCTTTGGCCAGTGCCGGTGTTAACGATCCTTCTCTTCCGTTGGATGGGGACGGATTGTTTCACGGTGGCCCTCAGGATGGCTTACAGGCAACTTTCTCCGGAACATTGGAGCCGGGTGACTGGACGCACATTTATAAAGATTCCATTATCGGTGATCCTGTTCTTTCCATTGACGAATTGACGCAGGTAGTGAAAGAATCTAACAAACGAAAAAATCTTCCGATGATTAATGTCCGGATTTATCAGGATGGAACGATTTCTCCGAAATCGTATGCTTTGTTGAAAGAATTGAACAATCGTATCAGTAAAGGAGAATGACCGGAAATTATCGAATATGAAGCGAATGGAGGCTCAGAAATAAGAATTCAATTGATTGAGGGCTGGTTATCTGTTAAAATGCAAGATGAACCGCCCTCTTTTCTTGATAAATGAAAGAAAAAGTAAGATTTTTCTTTTAAATCCTTTGCTCGTACAAATTATTATTCTACATTTGCAGCGTCAAACAAAATAAAGACGATAAGAAAAGATGATGAACAATGTATTACATATTATTCTCGTGGTGGTCCTTCTAGTCATTAGTAGGTAAGGAGAAAGGTGTGTAAGAAGTTGTGAAGTCGTAAAAGATATTTCTTAAGCCTTTCTCCATATAGAGAAGGGCTTTTTTATTGACTAAAAGATAAAAACAGATATGATGAAGAATCCGTTAAGAAGCTCCTATAGCACAGAAGGCAGACGTATGGCCGGAGCCCGTGCATTATGGCGTGCCAACGGCATGAAAGAAGAACAGTTCGGTAAACCGATCATTGCCATTGTGAATTCATTTACCCAGTTTGTACCGGGCCATGTGCATCTACACGAGATCGGACAGCAGGTAAAAGCGGAAATCGAAAAGCTCGGTTGCTTTGCCGCAGAATTTAATACGATCGCTATTGATGACGGTATTGCTATGGGACACGACGGAATGCTTTATTCTCTGCCTTCCCGCGACATCATTGCTGACAGTGTGGAATATATGGTGAATGCGCATAAGGCTGATGCAATGGTTTGTATCAGTAACTGCGACAAGATTACTCCGGGTATGCTGATGGCCAGTATGCGTCTGAATATTCCGACAATCTTTGTATCCGGCGGTCCGATGGAAGCCGGTAATCTGGACGGACGTGCACTCGATTTGATCGACGCCATGATTGAAGCGGCTGACGATTCTATCAGCGATGAACAAGTAGAAAAGGTGGAACGTTCCGCTTGCCCGACCTGCGGTTGCTGTTCTGGTATGTTCACGGCTAACTCTATGAACTGTCTGAACGAAGCGATTGGATTGGCTCTTCCCGGCAACGGAACAGTTGTTGCAACACATGCCAACCGTACTCGCTTGTTCAAAAAAGCGGCGAAGATGATTGTTGATAATGCCTTTAAATATTATCGTGACGGCGATGATTCCGTATTGCCTCGCAGTATTGCCACCCGGCAGGCCTTTCTGAATGCTATGTCGCTGGATATTGCCATGGGGGGATCGACGAATACAGTCCTTCACCTGTTGGCCGTGGCTCATGAAGCGGAAGTCGATTTTACAATGAAAGACATCGATATGCTTTCACGCAAAACACCGGTTATCTGTAAAGTGGCTCCGAGTTGTTCTTATCACGTGGAAGATGTGAACCGTGCCGGAGGTATCATCGGTATTATGAATGAGCTGGTAAAAGCCGGTCTGGTGGACGGTTCCGTGAAACGTGCGGATGGTCTGACTTTGAATGAGGCTATCGACCAATACTGCATTACCTCTGTAAATGTAACGGAAGAAGCAATCAATATTTATAAAAGTGCTCCGGCCCACCGTTTCAATCTGGTGCTCGGATCGCAGGAAAGTTATTATAAAGAACTGGATACCGACCGTGCAACCGGATGTATCCGCGATGTGGAACATGCTTATGTGAAAGACGGTGGTCTGGCTGTTCTGTATGGAAATATTGCACAGGACGGTTGTGTGGTTAAAACAGCCGGGGTAGACGAAAGTATCTTCCGTTTTGCCGGTCCTGCCAAAGTATTCGATTCGCAGGATGCCGCTTGCGAAGGTATCCTGAAAGATCAAGTCGTCTCCGGCGATGTCGTCGTTATCACCTATGAAGGTCCTAAGGGTGGTCCGGGTATGCAGGAAATGTTGTATCCTACCTCTTATATAAAGAGTAAACACCTGGGTAAAGAATGTGCGTTAATCACAGACGGACGCTTCAGCGGTGGAACATCGGGTTTGTCAATCGGACATATTTCTCCCGAAGCGGCTGCAGGCGGAGCGATTGGCTTAGTGAAAGACGGCGATATTATCGAAATTAATATTCCCGAAAGAACCATACATGTAAAGGTGACAGACGAAGAACTGGCCAAACGCCGTGAAGCGGAAGAGGCCCGCGGAACAAAAGCCTTTACACCTCCTTTCCGCCAACGTACGGTATCGAAAGCACTGAAAGCATATGCAAAGATGGTTGCTTCGGCCGATAAGGGCGGTGTACGAATAGTAGAAGATTAATTAGTAACAAAGAGTATTCTTTCCCCTCTCAAGAGGGGAAAGGTTACCATCAGACAATAAATCAACAAATATGGAACAAAAGATAACCGGTTCGGAAGCTTTGCTGAAAGCGCTGATCGCTGAAGGAGTAGATACTATCTTCGGTTATCCGGGTGGGCAGGCGATACCAATTTACGATAGTTTATACGATTACAGAGATCAGTTAAAACATATTCTGGTGCGCCACGAACAAGGTGCAACACATGCTGCACAGGGATATGCCCGTGTTTCCGGAAAAGTGGGAGTAACGGTGGTTACTTCGGGTCCCGGGGCAACCAATACCATCACTGGTATTGCCGATGCGCTGATGGACAGTACACCGATGGTGGTGATTGCCGGCCAGGTTCCGTCTCCGCTGCTTGGAACAGATGCTTTCCAGGAAGTTGATGTGATCGGTATCACACAACCGATTACCAAATGGGCTTACCAGATACGCCGCCCGGAAGAAATTGCTTGGGCCGTTTCCCGTGCTTTCTATATCGCATCGACCGGTCGCCCGGGACCTGTGGTACTGGATTTGGCGAAAGATGCACAGGTGGGTTTGGTAGATTATGAGTATCAGAAAGTGGATTATGTTCGTAGTTACCAGCCTGAACCGGATATCAGGGAGGAACGTATCGAGGCGGCTGCTTCATTGATAAATAATGCCAAAAAGCCATTCTGTCTGGTAGGGCAGGGGGTTATCCTGGGAGGAGCCGAAGAAGAACTGAAAGAATTCTTGTTGAAAAACGATATACCAGCCGGTTCTACCGTATTGGGCTTGTCTGCATTACCTTCGGACTTCCCATTAAATAAAGGTATGTTGGGGATGCATGGAAATGTCGGACCGAACCGCAAGACAAACGAATGTGACGTGTTGATTGCTATCGGTATGCGTTTCGATGACCGTGTAACCGGCGACCTGAAGACTTATGCCAAGCAGGCAAAGATTATCCACTTGGATATCGACAATTCGGAGATCGGAAAGAATGTGCCGGTCGACGTGAAAGTGCTGGGTAATGCCAAGCATACGATTCCGATGATTACGGCTTTACTGGAAGAACGGAAGCGTCCGGAATGGAATGCTGAATTCGAACCGGATGAAAAAGAGGAATATAATAAGGTAATAGAAAAAGAACTCTATCCTACCGAAGGCCAACTAAAAATGGGCGAAGTAGTCCGTAAGGTTTCCGAAGCAACCGATAATGATGCGATTCTGGTTACGGATGTAGGTCAGAACCAGATGATGGGTGTTCGCTATTTCAAATATAAACAAACACGCAGCGTAGTTACTTCAGGAGGTTTGGGAACGATGGGCTTTGGCCTTCCCGCCGCCATTGGAGCGAAGCTGGGAGCGCCTGACCGTACGGTCTGTTTCTTTACCGGCGACGGTGGTATCCAGATGACTATCCAGGAGTTGGGAACTATCATGCAGGAAAATCTGAATGTAAAGATCATCGTTCTTAACAACAATTTCCTGGGAATGGTACGCCAGTGGCAGGAGCTGTTCTTCAACGAACGGTATTCGAATACCATCATGAAGAATCCGGATTTTGTAGCGATAGCCAAGGCTTTTGGTATTGCTTCCCGTGCGGTAGATAAACGGGAAGACTTGGATGAGGCGATTGCTGAAATGTTGAATCACGATGGTGCCTATATGTTGGTTGCCAATGTGGAAACTTGTGGTATGGTATATCCGATGGTTCCGGCCGGAGGAAGCGTGACAAACATGATTTTGGGTGATAAGTAAGGAGGAGAAACTATGAATACAAAACAATTATATACCGTTATTATCTTTTCGGAAAACACTGTTGGTCTTCTGAATCAGATAACTGTTATCTTTACGCGCCGGCAACTGAACATTGAGACGCTTTCTGTTTCTCCCTCTGCTATAAAGGGAATACATAAGTTTACAATTACTACCTTTGCCGACGAGGATACGATCGATAAGGTCGTAAAACAGATTGACAAGCGTGTGGATATCCTGAAAGCCTATTATAATACGGATGAAGACCTGGTTTACCAGGAAATCGCTCTTTATAAACTGAGTACCGAACTCTTTATCAAGATGGGGACGGTTGAGGATCTGATCCGTAAGTACAATGCCCGTATCCTTGAAATGAATGAGGATTGTGTGGTGTTGGAAAAGAGTGGTCATTATGATGAGACACAGGCTTTGTTTAAAGAATTGAGTGAGACGATCGGTGTCCTGCAATTTATCCGTTCCGGACGCGTTGCTATAACGAAGAGTAAGGTAGAACGTCTGAGCGACATGTTATCTGCAATGGAAAAGAAGTTGCAGGAAAAACATGTCTGAGAATAATAAGGAAACATTTTGTAAATAAAGTAAATTATGGAGAAGAACAAAGTAGGAGAATTTCATTTCGTAACAGAGTCTTATCTGATGGACTTCCGGGGACGTATTACAATCCCTATGATCGGAACTTATTTGTTGCATGCTGCTTCTTGCCATGCCGCCGACCGTGGATTCGGATATAACGATATGACCGAAAGGCATACCGCCTGGGTTCTTTCCCGTCTGGCTATCGAGATGACTTCTTATCCTGCCATGTCTGAATCCGTAACTTTATATACCTGGGTGGATGAGGTCGGTAAGTTGTTTACCAGCCGTTGCTTTGAACTGGTGAACGGCGAAGGCAAGACCTTTGGCTTTGCCCGCTCTATCTGGGCGGCTATCGATATGGAAACCCGCCGCCCGACCTTGCTCGATGTGGAGGGCCTGAGTGCTTATATCACCGACCGTCCCTGTCCGATTGAAAAACCGGGTAAAATTGCTCCGGTGGAAAACAACACTTCCGGCGAACCTTACCGTGTGAAGTACAGTGACCTGGACGTAAACGGCCACCTGAACAGTATCAAATACATGGAACACCTGCTCGACTTGTTCGATATCAGTCTGTTCCGAGAAAAAGAGATAAGCCGTTTCGAAATAGCTTATCAGTCCGAAGGAAAGTATGGGATGGAGCTGACTCTCCATAACCAGGAAGTATCCCCCGGTAAATATAATATGGCAATCTGTAACGACGGCAAAGCCATCAGCCGCGCTGCCGTTACCTGGATCTGAAAAACAAATTATTTTATATACATTTTAATAGTAAAAAGAAAATGGCAGTAATGAATTTTGGCGGCGTTGACGAAAACGTAGTAACCCGCGAAGAATTTCCGTTGGAAAAGGCAAGAGAAGTATTGAAAGACGAAACAATCGCTGTAATAGGTTACGGCGTACAAGGTCCTGGCCAGAGCCTGAACCTGCGCGACAACGGTTTTAACGTAATTGTAGGACAACGTAAAGGTGGTAAGACCTGGGAAAAGGCCGTTGCTGACGGTTGGGTACCGGGCGAAACACTGTTCGATATCGAAGAAGCATGCGAAAAAGCAACTATCATCCAGTATCTGCTTTCAGATGCTGCTCAGATTGAAGTTTGGCCGCGCATCAAAAAATACCTGACTCCGGGTAAGGCTTTGTATTTCTCTCACGGATTCGGTATCACTTACAAAGAACGTACAAACATCATCCCTCCTGCTGATGTAGACGTAATCCTGGTTGCTCCGAAAGGTTCAGGTACTTCACTGCGCCGTATGTTCTTGCAGGGGCGTGGTCTGAACTCAAGCTACGCAATCTTCCAGGATGCAACAGGCAAAGCATGGGATCGCGTGATTGCACTGGGTATCGGTGTTGGTTCTGGTTACTTGTTTGAAACAACATTCAAGAAAGAAGTTTATTCTGACCTGACCGGCGAACGTGGTACTTTGATGGGAGCTATCCAGGGATTACTGTTGGCTCAGTACGAAACTTTGCGTGAAAACGGTCACGAACCTTCTGAAGCATTCAATGAAACAGTAGAAGAACTGACTCAGTCATTGATGCCGTTGTTCGCAGAAAACGGTATGGACTGGATGTATGCAAACTGTTCAACAACTGCACAGCGTGGTGCTTTGGACTGGATGGGCCCGTTCCACGATGCTACAAAACCGGTGTTCCAGAAGTTGTATAGCGAAGTTGCCTGCGGTAACGAAGCACAGCGTTCTATCGACACAAACAGCAAGCCTGACTATCGTGAAGGTCTGGAAAAAGAACTGGCTGCTCTTCGCGAAAGTGAAATGTGGCGTGCAGGTGCTGTTGTTCGTAAACTTCGTCCTGAAAACAACTAATAAATGGTGATACATTAATAGTTAAACATTTTGTGATATAAAAACGGCAATCCGGCTTTTCGGGTTGCCGTTTTTTTATGGTTTATGTAATGCGTTAATGGTTAAAAAATGTTTTTGATTGCAACTGTTATTGATTTTTCATCCCAATATGTATGTCATTGTTTGAATGTGGATTTTAGATAAAAAAATCAATTAAATGGTGGTTAAAATATATTTATTAGAGCAATAAATATACATAATTATGCTTGTATTAAATAATGATAAGTTATATTTGCTGATGGAGATACTGTAGTTTGTAGAGTGGAAATATAGAAGAATGTTGTGTGTAATGATCAGTATATCTTTGTTTTAGTTAACTTTATTTTATTGAAATGTATGCCAGTCACTTTTATCTTAGAAAAGTGTAACCTCTAATGAAATGAACGCTATTGTGATTAATTTTATTTAATTAAAGACTTGAATTTAGCTATGTGGACCAACTCAAAACTAATTAGATCACTAATGATTTCTGTATTATTAGGTGCGGCAGGTGCGATTGCTGCCAATCCTACAGGTCCGGAAACGATGGTAGTACAACAGGGTAATAAGGTAACCGGCCTGGTAGAGGACCAGATGGGACCTGTCGCCGGAGCTTCTGTTGTAGTGAAAGGAACCACTATCGGTACGATAACCGATATCGATGGAAAGTTTACGCTGGATAATGTTCGGCGGGGAGCGGTTATTGTTATTTCCTTTGTCGGCCTGGCCACTCAGGAGATCACTTGGAACGGACAATCTATTTTAAATGTAAAATTAAGTGATGCGACACAGGACCTGGATGAAGTCGTTGTCGTAGCCTATGGAACGGCTAAGAAATCAACCTTCACCGGATCGGCCTCCGTTGTAAAAGCTGAAAAACTCGAAAAGATCATGGGCTCCGGTTTTGCGGAAGCATTGCAGGGGATGAGTGCCGGTGTGAATGTTGTGAATGTACAGGGTAACCCCGGAGCTGATGCCCGTGTGGAGATCCGTGGTATTGCTTCCATGTCCGGAAAGGCTGATCCGTTATATATTGTGGACGGGATGCCTTACGATGGAAAACTGAATCAGATCAATCCTACGGACATAGAATCGATGACGGTGCTGAAGGATGCGGCGGCCACTTCGCTTTACGGTTCGCGTGCAGCAAACGGCGTCGTAATGATTACAACCAAGCGGGGTAAATCAGAAAAACCGCGTATTAACTTCCGCGGAGGTTGGGGTACTTCGGATAATGCTGTCAAGAATCCGAAAAAAGCCGATCCGTACCAGCAGCTGGAAAATACCTGGTATGCCTTGTATTATGATGCCCTTCTTTATGACGGCATGAATATGCAACAGGCGGGCGATTATGCTTCGTCACAGGCATTGACCAAACAGGTAAAGGCTACAAAAGATTCGAATGGTAATCTGATTTATGTCACTCCGTTCAGACATATCAATGAAAATTACGTATTGCATGACGGCAATGGGAATCCTTACATGAATCCTAATCTGGAATATGTCTGGGATGAAGATGATTGGGATGTCTACAAAGCTATCTTCTCCCGTAAACTGCGCCAGGATTATAGTGTGGATATAAGTGGTCAGGCCAATGGTGGAAAAACAGCCTATTTCTTCTCCGGCGGTTATCTGGACGACCAGGGATATGGTAACCGGCAGTATTATAAACGTTATTCTTTCCGTACCAACCTGAGTACAGAGTTGTTCGATTGGTGGAAAGTGGCCGGTAGCCTTTCTTATTCGCGTCATCGCCAGAACCTTTCCGGTGGTGCCAGCCGTGCGGCTAACTTTACGACAACTTTGTCTTCACCCTGGTTACGTAATGAAGATAATACCGGTTGGGTCGTTTCTGAAAAAACAGGGGAACGGATGTACAGTTACGGTAAATATACCAATAACTTCTTTGGTGCCCATATCCTGAATAACTCGGGTGATTATTGGGATAATCCGAACGATGACAGTTTCGATAACAATATGGGGCATATCCTGTCTGCCCAGGTAAATACAGAGTTTACTCTTCCTTTCAACCTGAAATTCCGTTCGGCTTTGAATATTGACGATTACTGGTATCGTACCATGCAATATACTTCCGCCGTACATGGCAGCGGACAGACTGCACCTTATGGTATTTCTATACTGGCAGACGGTGGTTATGCCAGCCGTTATAATTTCAATAAACGTTCCACCACCTGGAATAATGTATTGTCTGGTGAATGGATGATTGGTGACCATACGATTTCAGGTCTGGTCGGACATGAGTGGTATACCTGGGACTCCCACTACGAACAAGGTTGGGGTGAAGGTATCATGGAACTGGGTAAATATGAATTATCGAATACCACCAAGAACTTCGGTGTTTCCGGCGGACGTGATAAATACTCTCTGCTTTCGTTCTTTGGTAAGGTCGATTATAACTTCTTGAATAAGTATTACTTGTCCGCTTCACTTCGTGAGGATGGTTCTTCCCGTTTCAGCTCCGATCATCGCTGGGGTACATTCTGGTCGACAGGCGGTTCATGGCGAATATCGAAAGAAGGTTTTATGGAAGACCTGAAATGGATTGATAACCTTTCGTTGCGTGGTAGTTACGGTACGACTGGTAATGATAAGCTGATCGTGCGTGAATCGAATGGTAAGGCAGGGGATGAAGTCCTTTACGGATACCAGGGTACTTATGAAAGTGATGACCTGTATCTGAAATCCGGTTTAAAACCATCTACCTATCCGACACCGGACTTGAAGTGGGAAAGTAATCAGCAATGGAATATCGGTTTAGATTTTTCCGTATTCAACCGACTTAGCGGTACAGTGGAATATTATTCCCGTACTTCCCATGACTTGTTGTATTATAAGGAACTGCCTCTCTCTGCCCAGGTTGGTAGTGCATCCGGGTATAATATGAATATCGGTGACCTGCGTAATAGCGGGATTGAAATCACATTGAATGCGAATATCCTTACAACGAAAGATTTCAGATGGGATATCGATGCCAACATGAGTACGCTGAAAAATGAGGTGACTTATTTGCCTACAGGTCCTTACACTTATTCTGGTACCGCCTGTACCTACAAGATGGAGGAAGGCAAGTCTCTGTATGAATTTATCGCTCCCCAGTACGACGGTGTTAATCCGGAAACCGGAGTACCCGGCTGGTTGATCCGCGATGGTAACGGCGGTTGGAAACGTACGGAAAAGCAGGAAGAAGTAACGACAGACGATTTTGTGTACTGTGGCTCCGCGATTCCCAAAGTGTTCGGTGCTATCACCAATAACTTCCAGTTCAAAGGGATCGACCTGTCGTTCATGTTCTATTATTCTTATGGTTCCAAAATATCGGACTATACATATAAAGAACGTATCATGAACCGTCCGGGCGTCGGTGTGATACAGGAGTTGGTTGAGGACAGATGGCGTCAGCCGGGCGATGCGGATGTGCTTATCCCACGTTGGTCGTACAACCAGTATGGCGCGACGGTAAAATATGCAGATAACTTCGTATTCGACAACCACTACTGGCGTCTGAGAAACCTGACATTAGGCTATACGTTGCCTAAGAGCCTTACCCGCAAGGCCCTGGTAGAAAACCTGCGTGTTTATGTAACCGGTAATAACCTGTTGACTTTCGGTCCTGCCAAAAAACGCCAGACCCCGAAACAGGTATAATGGGTAACAGTTATAACGGTAATGCTGAAACCGATAACGGTATTCAGGGTTCGAGAAGACTGTATATGGTCGGTATTCAAATCACATTGTAAACGTAAAAAATGATATTTATGAAACGATTTATAAATATATCCTTCCTGTCCCTGGTTTTTGCTGGTATGGCCCTGACCGGATGTAACGACGACCTGACAACCAGCTCCTACGTGAAAGTAAACGATGAAGATGTACTGGGGAATGTCTCCCAGTTGGAAAAAGTATTGACTTCAGCCTATAAGCAGCTGTATTTTAATACTGATAAAGGAGACCGTGTGTATGCCGGTCTTCCCGGATTCCAGATGTATGTTGATGCGAGTGGTGCCGACGTGATCAGCCATACTAATATGGGAGGCGATCAGGTAACAGCATACCAGTATTCCAACTCAAAAACACAGGCTGACGGAAATGCCTCAAAAATCTGGTCGATGTGCTATAATGTGATCAACCGTGCCAATATCATCCTGACCAATGTGGATGCCGCCGCCGGTGATGAAACACAGAAAAAACATATCAAAGGCCAGGCGTTGGCGATGCGTGGAATCCAGTATTTCCATCTGATCCAGAATTACCAACAGACCTATGTGATAGCCAAAAGCAAGCGTGGGGTGATCCTGCGTACCTCTTCCGATGATGAATCCCATAAAGGTTTTTCTACCGTAGAGGAAGTCTATACCCAGATTGTGTCCGACCTGACGACGGCTAAAACATTGCTTGCCGATTATAATCCGGACGATATGTGGCTGATTAACTCCAAAATATGTTCGGGAATCCTGGCCCGTGTTTACCTGGTGATGCAGAACTGGGACGGCGCTTACAACGAAGCCAAGATCGTCTACGACCAGCACAGCCAGTTGATGACCCGCGAACAATACCGTTCCGGTTTCGACGATATGATCTCCGGCAATTATGCGGAAGTGGTATGGGCCATGAAATATACCGCCGATAATAACCTGGGCGGTAGTACGCAGTTCAATTTCTGGTATAACCAGGATGCCAGCTACGGCGAGGGTTATGCCGATGGTCCTATCTACTCGTTCCTTGACTACTTCGTGGATGAGCAGTTTGTGAAACTATTTGAAGAAAAAGAAGACCGTTACCAGTTCTGGAAACGTACGAACAATGCGAATACGGAAATCAATACAAAATGGGCTTTCGACAAATACAAGCATTATGGTGAAGACGGCGGAAGCGTTATTCAAAGTGCCACCCGTCCGGAAGTCTGCCTGATGCGCGGAGCCGAAATGCTGCTGATTATGGCGGAGGCTGCTGCCCAAAAGGGTAACTCCGGCGAGGCTCTGAATTTGCTGAACCGTTTGCAGGTGGCGCGTAATGCTACCCCGACAACCAATGCAGGTGGCGAAGCTTTACTGGAAGACATCTATGTAGAACGCCGTAAAGAGTTGATCTGTGAAGGACAAGCCGGTTTTTATGACCTGGTGCGCCTGCAAAAGAGATTGGTCCGTATCGGTGAATCAGTCACCAATCCTGCCGGACATTATGTATGGGGAATGCAGTATCTGAACGGATATAATGCGCTCGATCCGCAACCGATAGGGACGCTGGAGTCGAACGATTACCGTTTCTTCTGCCAAATCCCGCAGATGGAAATCCTGAATAATGATGCGATCTCCGAATCAGATCAGAATCCGTGGAGCGGGCAGTAAGTTTCATCTGTTGTAAAGAAATAAAAGAGAGGGAGGTGTTTATTACATGCCTCCCTCTCTTTTATTTGTAACATTTGATGTTCACTGTTTTACTTTTTGTCCTTTAGCACTTCCTGTAACATGGCCACCTTCTCCTGCTCCGCTTTCAATAAACGTTCGTATAATTCAACGACTTTTTCTAAGGGGTTAAATGTAGGATTATAATTCTGGCAATTAGCATTATCTTGCCAGGTGCCGGAAAAGATATTAATGGAAGTGGCTTCGCCTAGTTCCGTAATTGCTTCTTCGGGTATATCTAATGCTTTGGCAATCTTTTCGATTACTTCCGGCTCCAGATTACTTCTTTTTTCGTATGTCGAAAGGGTTAGTAGAAAATAAATCCGGTTTATCTCTCATAATAAATATCGGAAAGAGTTGCCTGATAATATTTGTACCACAGAAAAAACACATCAAAGGTCAGGCGCTGGCGATGCGTGGAATCCAGTATTTTCACCTGATCCAGAATTACCAGTAAACGTATGTCATTGCGAAAAATAGTTTCTCTTTCAACCGATAATAGTGAACATGATATCAGTGAAACGGTCGATGCAAATCAGAGTCGTATGGAAACTTCACTTCCTGTAACCAAACAGACGGCAAAATCAAAATGATATAAAAATGAATGATATATGAATATTATGAGTGTAAATGGCCTTTGGAGGAAACAGACTTATTTTTTATTTGTTCATTCTAGAAAAGGGAAGCATACATTTATTAACATAACAGATATCTGATATCGACTTTTTATCTCGTTTAAACCGAAGAAAATTTTAGTTTAAACAGATTTCAATTTCGTTTAAACTGAGATAAATTTCTATTGTAGTGGAGTTTTTATTCGTTTAGAGAAGGAAAACACCTCAATTAGTGCTTTTAAAAGAGAAAATCATATGTTTTTAGACAGTTTTTATTTCCAGAGCAACCGCTTTTTGATGTGTGTGTAAAATAGCAATATGTTAATAAATTATGAATAGATGTGGTATATGGGTAACAATCATAGATAATATACATTTTTTGTGATATGAATATTGCAACAATCAGGTCAAAGCGAATAAAGGTAAGTCGGCGAGATTTCTATAAAAACAGATCGACATTTCCCTTTGTCCGTACAATTCCTTCAGCACATACATAAAATATCATTTTGACAATCCTTTAACTTCCAGGAACTCTCCTGACGCTTTGTATCCAATAGTATGTTCTCCGGATAGGACTTGGCTTTTATATCCCAAAAAGTAAATCATCAATAGTAAACAAGGCAACCGCAGCAAAAGGATGTTTCAATATAGAAATATTTGAACTATCCCGTTCCCGTGCTCGACACGGGATCGCAAAAGCACAAACCGTATCCTATATGTATCTTTTGATACTGCCTGTTCTTCTGCGGCCCCGTGTCAAGCACGGGGACAGGATAGTTCATATCTGATAAGAAATGAATCAAATTCTTTTGGTATAGTTTAATCAGTCATAAAAGGAGAGGCGTGTCTGTGAAGGTGTGCTTCTTTCCTGTAGATAACGGGATTTAATCCCGGTAGGGTTTGCCGGAATAAATGAAGAATGTATCTTTGTAGGAGATCGTTAACAACTTAAAAAGATATACCATGAATAAAATCAGTTTGCTGTTTATTTTGTCTGTATTAATCACTTTTTCTGCTTATGCCCAGGATGATATAAAGATAACGCATGCCCCTTATCTGCAAAATCTGGGAGAAAATGAAGTCACTGTTGTATGGACTGCAAACAAGCCTTCGATCGGCTGGGTGGAACTGGCTCCTGATGACGGAACTCATTATTATCAGACGGAACGTCCGAAGTTCTTTAATGCGAAGAATGGCATCAAGCTGACCTCTACCGTCCATTCTGTGCATCTGACAGGGTTAAAGCCCGGCACACGTTATCGCTACCGGGTGTATTCGCAGGAAGTGTTAAGCCATGTCGGCTGGCGGGTGATTTACGGGAATGTGGCGGCAACGTCTGTTTACGGCAAGCAACCGCTGACGTTCCTGACCAGCGATCATGGCAGGCAATCCGTGAACTTTGCCATGGTCAACGATATCCACGGAAAAAGTGATGTGCTGGAAAAACTGGTTTCCCATTGCGATCTGAAAAAGACCGATATGTTTCTGTTCAATGGCGATATGGTCTCTATTTTTAACAATGAAAAGGAAATATTCGAAGGCTTTATGGATAAGGCAACCGAGCTTTTCGCCTCCGAGATACCGATGTACTATACCCGTGGAAACCATGAAACCCGCGGTTCCTTTGCTACCGCATTCCAGGACTATTTCTCTCCGAAACAGGAGCACATCTATTATATGTTCCGCCAGGGACCTGTCTGCTTTGTTATCCTGGACAGTGGCGAAGATAAACCGGATTCGGATCTTGAATATGCCGGCATAACAGTCTATGACCAGTATCGTACGGAACAGGCGGAATGGTTGAAGAAGGTACTTGAAAGCAAGGAGTATAAAGAAGCACCGTTTAAAGTCGTAGTTTGCCATATGCCTCCGTTCGGTGGTTGGCATGGTGAGCAGGAAGTTGCCGAAAAGTTTATCCCCTTACTCAATAATGCCGGTGTCGATCTCATGCTTTGCGGCCACCTTCACCAGTATATGCGGAATGAACCGAAAGACGGTGTTCGTTTTCCGGTTATTGTAAACTCCAATAATACGGTATTGAAAGCGGAAGCAGGCGCAAAAGAATTAAACATCAGGATACTGGACATGGAGGGGAAAGAGGTGGATAAGCTGACAATAACCAAATAAGACATATAGATGGGAGAAACATCCTCCGGCTGAACTATCAAAAATAGGAAGAATAGAATCAGTTTTGAAAATAACCTGTTGAAGCAGAGGTTCTATATTTGTACAATCATAAAAACGGTGATCATTGGTATAACCTAAATAGAATCTTTAATGAAAGGTATTTTCTTTGTCATATGTATGTGTTTTGTCTCGTTTGGAGTATCTGCCCAGGTCAGTGAGTCAGCTTTTGTAAATCCGGAGAATAAATATAAGCCTGTTCCTTTGTGGTTTTGGAATAATGCGACGGTCAATGAAAACGAATTGCTGGACCAATTCCGTCAGATGATCCGAAAAGACGGGTATGGCGGTTGTGCAATCCTTCCTTTCGGGCAAGACTTCAAGCCGGAATATCTGTCAGACGATTATTTTAATCTTTATAGCAAGATTATAGAGGAAGCCAAGAAACTGGATGTGCATATGTCCCTGTATGATGAGTATGGTTTTCCGAGTGGAAGTATGGGAGCCATCAACGCGGATGGGGTACCTCGCTTCATGAACAAATATCCGGATGCCACGATCAAGCGGCTGGACAAAATGGAGTATAAAGTAGCTGTCGGCGAATCATTCGAACAGGTCGTTCCTGCCGGAAAACTGATGTCGGTCGTTGCAATGGACACGCTGACGAAGCATCGGATTTCGCTGGAACAATATATTCGTTCCGGTAAACTCAAATGGAAAGTTCCGGAAGGAGCCTGGAAGATCATGTTTTTCGTCTGTGTGAAAGATGGCGACCCGAATGTGGATTATCTGGACCCTGAAGCCGTCAGGCTGTTTGTAAAAGAAACTCATCAGGCATATTATGACCGTTTCTCTCCCTATTTCGGGAATACGATCATAGAAACTTTTTTTGATGAACCGACCCTGTACCGGGCTAAGGGACGTATCTGGACAGACGCGTTTAACGAGAAATTTATCTCTCGTTACGGGGAATCTCCCGAATTACTGTATCCGGCATTATGGTATGACATCGGGGAGGAAACGCAATCTGCGCGGAACCGTCTGTTTGGCTTGCGTGCCCATTTGT
>Ga0129316_1000683_pt1 | contig 16764 bp, 10 predicted proteins | sample Cm1ome_2_FD_94429 | JGI IMG/M metagenome (GOLD analysis project Ga0129316, IMG submission 94429) | Eastern black-and-white colobus group fecal microbial communities from Wisconsin, USA - Cm1022B metagenome | ecosystem: Host-associated > Mammals > Digestive system > Large intestine > Fecal...
TTTCAAGAGATGCTGAGACGGACACAGTGTCCTTCGTGATGTCTCCGCCTTTGTCCGTACAAGAAAAAAGGGATACTGCGAGCAGTCCCAAGGCAAATTTTTTGATTTTCATAAAACTAATTAAACTGAAGTTTAAATACACTACTGGCGCAAATATACGAAATATGCCGGAATAGTGCAAAAAAATGGGCAGCCTCGCTCGGCCGCCCATCTTATATGACTTATTATTCTACAACCACTTCGGAGCAGAGGATTCTGCCTCTTGCCGAGATGGCGGTAACTTTCACGTATCTTCCGCGTGCATTCAGCTCGTCTGCCAATATGACGTCGGTCCAGCAGTCGAGATATTTGTTAGGCCAATTCTCGTAAGTGACGGTCTTAACCTTCGTGAAGTGGCGTCCGTCGTTAGATACTTCCACCTCTATGCACTGAGGGATGATGACGCCTTCTCTGTAATAGTCGCAGAAATGTGCGCCCACCTTCGAGATGTCCTTCTTCGAGCCGAGGTCTATCACGCACTCCATCTTTCCTCCCTCGAATTCGCACCAAGCCTCATCGTTAGGGTCTTCCCAGCCGAATTTGCCGTCGCTGAGTGCCTGAGGACCGGTTACCATCTTATGCGTACCGAAATCCTTACCCGAGAAGATCCCCTCGAGCATCTTCCAACGAGCATCTCCGTTCATCCAAGCCATATAGTCGTTATAGAGGTCATTGGCATAGATTCTCTGTCCTGCAGGGTATGGTGAACCCGGCTTGTCGAAGAGGCTGTAGACGATGAAGCTGACTACCTTGTCCACTCCTGCCTGATTTACTCCGACCAGCTGTGAAAGCACGCGTCCGAACGCAGCCGGAACGAGCGTAGAGTACCAGTTGTTGGCCTCGCGATCCCAAGTAAAGGTCTCGATGTTAGCCCAGAACTCGATGCCTGCCTTCTTGTGGATTTCGCCCACCTGTCTGAAGTGCTCCTTCATATTTTTCATCGGGAACTGCTCGCGAACGCAGCCTACCTCGTCCTGGTAAGCGATGATGTCCACGTCCAGGTCGCAGATGGACTTTTCGAAGAGCGGGTTCTCAATGTCGGCACCGAACAGTCCGTAAGGGGAGATGAGCACCTTGATGCCCGGAGTCAGCTCGCGAGCGTGTGCGGAAATCTTGTTCACTCCCTGAACGGCATAGTCGCTCAGATATGGGATGAAACAGCCCTCTACCGGGATATACCATCCTTCGAATGAAGGGCGTCTGCTATATAGTTCGGCCAATTCGTCCATAAAGTGGCGGTTCGTCTCGATGACATAAGGGTCGGTGAGGTCGTCCAGCTGGTCACGGGCCCATCCGCAGCCTATGAAGACTTTCATGCCAAGTGAATCGGCAGTGTCCATAATGGCGTCTACGGGGCTTTTCTTGCCTTCAGGATAGCCGTGCTCCATAAATGAACAAGGATACATCGCGCGGCCCTCATTGGCCACGGTCACTATTATCAGGAGGTCTACACCCATTTCGTGCAATTCGCCGATCTTGCAGGCCCATCTCTGGGGGTCGCTCTGGTCGACATTGCGCTGATTCATGTAGTTGTTTCTTTCGTCCTGCCAGAAGAAGTTGATGAAGGTTCCGCTGATAGGTTTTACCTCTGCCTTAGCGGCAAGCGAGGAGAGCATCAATAGAAGAAAAAGTAGCTTTCGTTTCATAAATAATAGTGGATATGTGTTATTCGCTTACAAAAATATGGAAAAATCCGCATTTATTATTAACTTTGATGACTTTTAGATACTTTATTTTAATAATACAATGAAACTAAACAGATTTTTATCGATTGCGGCAGCTGCACTTGCAGTGTTCGCATCTTGTGGGGAGAAAGACAACCCTATCCAGGGAGAGGCTTCTCTTACTATTAAAAGTGAAACGGCTGTGACTGTCGGAACAGAGACCGGAAGCGTAGACATAGAGTTCGTAGCTACACGTGACTGGACCGCCAAATCTGATGCCGCTTGGGCTTCAGTAGACCCAGCTAGTGGTTCGGCATCGTCAGATGCTCAGAAAGTTACCGTTACCGTGCTTCCTAACGACGGATATGCACGTGACGCTAAGATTACTCTTTCCATCGGTACTTTGAAAAAGACCGTATCCATCCAGCAGAAAGGCTCAGGCGCTGCTCCTGACGGAACGAAGGATAATCCTTTCGACGTAGTTTCAGCCATCGCCAAGTGCGTGGAAATCGGCCAGACACAGTCTACCGAGAGCTACTATGTAAAGGGTATCGTTTCTTCCATCAAGAACACATCAGGTGTAGCTCAGTATGGTAACATCGATTTCTACATCTCCGATGACGGAAAGGACGCTAAGGAGACAAGACTTCTCGTATTCCAGTGCCTCTATCTTAACGGCGAGAAATTCACTGCAGAAGACCAGGTTAAAGTGGGCGATCAGGTAGTGGTTTACGGACCTCTCGTAAACTATATGGGAAATACTCCTGAGACAGGCGGCAAGGGCTCTACCCGCATCGTAAAGCATAACGATAAGGAAGGCGAGGCCGGTGGCAGCACGGGCGAGTTCAAGACCGAGCCTAAGGGTACAGGTACCGAGGCTGATCCGTTTAACGCAGCAGCAGCCATCAAGAAGGCGGTTGAGGTAGGACAGACCGCAAGCGCAGAGCAGTATTACATTAAGGGAAAGATAGTTTCTTTCAAGGAGGCGTTCAGCGCTCAGTTCGGTAACATGACATTCTACATCTCAGACGACGGTACTGCTGCACTCGATCAGTTCCTCGTATTCCGCGTGCTTTCTTATAACGGAGAGAAGTTCGTTTCGGGAGACCAGCTTAAGGTCGGTGACGAGGTGGTAGTAAAGGCTGCTCTCGTCAACTACTATGGTAACACTCCTGAGACTAACCAGGGAGGTCACCTTATCAGCGTTAACGGCGGACAGACTGTTTCCGATTACATGAGTATCTCCAATAACTATGCAGAGGTAACTGCTGCTGCAGGTTCCCTCGAGATTACCGTTACTGCAAACCAGAGCTGGAGTGTGGTATCCGACAGCGATTTCGCTAAGGTTTCACCTGAAGAGGGATCTGGCGACGGTAAGGTTAAACTCGAGTACACGGCTAACGGCAAGACCCCTCGCACTGCTAAGATTACCTTCACTGCTAAGGATGGTAAGAAGGCAACCTTTACCCTTCGCCAGCTCGAGGAAGGCGCCGTAGCCGCACAGGAGATTACTTGGAGCGCTGCAGACTGGGAAAAAGTCAGCGATGCTGAGTTTGTATTGAAGCAGAATGGCTACACCATTACCATAAAGAAGGAAAAAGGTATAACAAACCCACTTCCAAAGGACGGTGAATTCCGTGCTTATGCCGGTGCATCAGTTAACATTACTTCCGAGACCGAATTCTCTTTTGTGGAATTTGCCATAACTCCAAAGGGACTTTATCGTCTTCCTGCAATTACTGCCGATAATGGAGAAGTAGCTGCTCAGGCAAAGGGCGACACGCAAGTCGTATGGACCGGAAAGACGAAGTCAGTTACTTTCACCGTAGGTGATAAGGCTATATATGGTTCAGATGATGAGGAAAAGGCCGGACAGTTCTGCTTCGGTAGCATAAATATCAAATAATGAGCTTTTTCAAAAGAATCATAATTCCTATTTTATCGATTTCTATCCTGTTCTCCTGCACGGGGAACGGGATAGAACCCGATAATGTAAAGGTAGAACCGGGTCTTGAGCTCCAGTTTTCCGAAGTTTCAGGGGCAAAGGGCTATATGTTCGTTAATGTAGAGGCTTCGGGGCAGTGGGAACTTAAACTCGAATACGAACAAGAGACCACCGAGCCGTGGGCTTCTCTTTCTCAGACTTCAGGGAATGGCACTAAGAAATCCATAGTGCTTTCTTATCAGGCTTATTCCGGTGCTTCCGGAAGGACTCTCGAAGTGGTACTCTCCGCTTCAGGGAAAGCGATTAGGAAGTCCCTATATCAGGGGCGTAAGAAGAGCGTCGCCATGCAGGCTACGGCCCCGGTAAGCTGGATCGAACTTCCTGAAACAAACGAAAAGGACGGACTGGACTGGGGACTGGTCGAGATGGCATCGACCCCGGGCATGCGTAATTATTCGTATTACTGGGATTACGACAATATGGTGGCGCATTGGGTGGCATATCCTCTCAACAGGGGATTGATAGGCGCCGGAAGCGGAAGAACTGACGCTTGGGGGCTCGACCCTAACCTTCCGCAGGGACAGCAGCCGGTTCTTTATAGGAGCTGGGGCGTAGGCTGGCTCGATCGTGGCCATCAGATTCCGTCGGCTGACCGTCTTCGCGACGGAGACAATCAGCAGACTTTCTATGGAACTAATATGACCCCGCAGATAGGTAAAAATTTCAATCAGGGTATCTGGGCCAAGCTGGAAGGCAAGGTTCGCTCGTGGAGCGACAAATACGACACCCTCTATGTGGTTACCGGCTGCGTGGTGAAACAGAACTCCACACAGGGAAAATATAACCAAGTGGGCGGCTATGTCTTCGATAACGACAGAAAGAGAGTCGCCGTTCCGACTGCTTACTATAAGGCAGTCTTAGGATACAAGGCGTCTTCCAGCACTTATGGATACGGTGGCTATTGTGGTGCCGCGATTTATTATGATCACGAAGATATTTATGACACAGGTATCTATGCTTCGGATCTGATATCCATTAGGGAACTGGAGGAAAAACTGGGTTACAAGCTTTTCGTAAACCTCTCGAAAAAGATAAGCGAGGAGCAGGTAGAAAAGGTCAAGACCCAAGACCCAAGCAAGGTGGCTGTTTGGAAATAATCTAATGACACTAAAATATATGAAGAAGTTTTTAATCTGCATTTTCTGCTCTTTAATGGTTTTCAGCGCCTATGCTCAGAAAACCCAGCAGAATTTCGTAATAGGATTCTATAATCTGGAGAATCTTTTCGATATCTATGACGATCCTGTTAAGAACGATGGTGAGTTCCTTCCGAATGGAAAGAACAAGTGGACACAGGAAAAATACGACATCAAGCAGCGTAACATGGCTAAAGTCATCGCCGAGATGGCTAAGAACAATGGCCGCTGGCACACCATTCTCGGAGTTTCCGAGATCGAGAACCGTCTCGTTCTCGAAGACTTGGTAAGCCAGGAGTCCATAGCCGAGGCTAATTACCAGATAGTTCACTACGACAGCCCCGACCGTCGCGGTGTGGACGTGGGCCTGCTCTATAAGCCTGACCAGTTTACCTATCTCGACAGCGAGTCCATTCCTTTCACTTTCGAAGGTTCTGACATAGATTTCTCCGACACTAACACCGACTATTTCCGCACACGTGACATCTTGATGGTTCACGGTCTGATAGCCGGCGAGCAATTCGCCTTCTATGTGATGCACCTTCCTTCCAGAATAGGAGGCAAGGGAGGTAACCTTCGTTCACGCGGCGCCGAGATAGCTTATGCTCACGCCCAGGAGATGGAGGCGAAGTATCCCGGCATAAAGATAGTTATGATGGGCGATATGAACGACGACCCGTTCGACGAGTCTATGGTGACCTATCTCCACGGAAAGGAGACCATCGCCGAGATGACCCCGCAGGATTACTATAACCCTTATCTTTCTATGATAAAGGCAGGTTACGGCTCTCTTTGCTATCAGGGAACTTGGTGCATCTACGACCAGGAACTCATTAACTATAATTTGGCCGTGGCTCCCGAGGGAGGTCTCAAGATACAGCCTGTGACGAAGGGACGCGGCGTGTGGTACGACGGCGTTATCTTCAAGCGTCCGTTCATGACCACCCAGAAGGGCCAGTACAAGGGCTATCCTTTCCGTACCTTCTCTAACGGAGCATTCGTAGGAGGTTATTCCGACCACTATCCTACATATATAGTAGTAGGCAAATAATTTAAATTTTATATAATGAAAAAGAGACTATTTAGTGCATTCGCAGCTCTGCTTCTCCCTCTCGTGGCATTTGCATCGGACTGGGGTGGAGTAAAGGCGACTGTTGTCAATAGAGCTGGAAGAATTCCTATTCCAGAAGCTACCGTAACCGTTAGCCGTGGTGCCGAAGTAGTGGCATCGGCTAAGACCGGAAGCGATGGTAAATTCGAAATCTCCGGACTTGAAAATGGAGCTTACCACGTGCTGGTGACAGCCGCAGGATTCGCTTCCTCTGAAATTAACCTTAGTGTGGAGGGTTTCGTAAGAGACCTCATCTTCGTGTCATTGGTATCCGAGCAGATTATCGCTGAGGCCGATGATTCAAGCTACGCCGAGTTCGATATGGAAGATTCGGGCTATTCCGACAATCCTTCCATCCTCTTCGGCGCCAACGATCCGTATAATAATATAGTAGGATACGGATTCAGCGACGTGCGTTTCAAGAACAGGGGTTACAACAGCGAAACACAGGACGTGCTTTTCGCAGGAATTCCTCTTAACGACGCGCTCACGGGCTACTCCCCTTATTCTCTGTGGAGTGGACTTAATGAGGCTACCCGTAACAAGGAGACCACCATCGGTATGGAATCTCACGAGACATCCTTCGGTGGATATAACGGTGTGACCAGCATCTTGGGCACCCCGTCGACAGTCCGTCCGGGCCTTCGTTTCAGCGTACTCTCGAATTCAGCGCTCTACCGCCTTCGTCTTATGGCCAATTACGCCTCCGGCGAGATGGACAATGGTTGGAGCTATGCGGTCAACGTTTCTGCCCGTTTGGGAGGAAACGATTGGGTAAAAGGTGTTTACTACAAATATCTTTCTTACTATGCCGGCGCCGAGAAGAAATTCAGCGACGAGCACAGATTGGCCCTTATGACATTCGCCACCCCTGGCGAGAGAGGTGCGCAGAATGCTTCCACCCAGGAGGTCTATGACTTGATGAGGGACAATATGTATAATTCCAACTGGGGTTATCAGAACGGCAAGATGCGTAACGCTCGCGTGCGCAGTACTTTCGAGCCTATCTTCGTAGCCAAGTATACCTACACTCCTAGCACCGAATTGGAATTGAACGCTACCGTTCTCTTCAGAACAGGTCGCAACGGCTATTCTGCTCTTGACTGGTACGATTCGGCTGACCCTCGTCCTGATTACTACCGTAATCTTCCTAGCTATTTCTACGACCCTAATCCGGACTTGAGCCGCTACGACGAGTACCAGGCAGCTCAGCAGAGAGAGGCTTGGTATACCGATGCAAACGTTCAGCACATCAATTGGGATCGTCTTTATAACATCAACTACAATTCCGAAGGCGGACGTTCGAAATATGTTCTTCAGGACCGTCGCACGGACCAGAACGACCTGAACTTCGCACTTACAGGAAAATGGACTCCTTCGAGCTGGCTTACTCTCGAGGGCGGTGCCAATGCCCGTATAAACCGTACCGAGTACTTTCAGACCGTAAAGGACCTTTTGGGAGGCCAGTACTACCTTAACATCAACAACTTCGCGGAGCGCGACTATGCTTTCTCTCCGGCGAAGGTGCAGAACGACCTCGACTATTGGATTAGAAACAACGGTCAGGCCGAGATGGTAAAGAAGGGTGACAAATACGGCTACGACTACTATGCACAGGTGCGTAATGCCAAGCTTTGGGCCAATGCTCTCGTAGATCGCGGTCCTTTCAAGGCCCACATTTCCGCAAAGGTAGGCTACGAGTCATTCTGGAGAGATGGTCTTATGCGTAATGGTCTTTTCCCTGGCGTTCAGGCCGACGGCTCGGACTATATCATAGAAGGCGTGAACCTTTCTAAGGACGGAGACTACCAGACTTCTTACGGAAAGAGCGAAAAGGCCAAATTCCTGACAGGCGCCGTTAAGGCAGGTGCAGAGTACATCCTGATGGGTGGACACAGAATCTACGCTAACGTAGGTTACTTCGAGGATGCCCCTAAGTTCAGCGGAGCGTTCCTCTCTCCTCGTACACGTAACACGCTTGTACCTAACCTTAAGAATAGCAAGACATTCTCTGCCGACGCTAACTATCAGTACAGTAACAGGGGATATAACATCCGCTTCACGGCTTTCTATACCACCATTAACGACCAGAGTAAGGTGATGAGCTTCTACGACGACTCTCAGCACTCTTTCACCAACTTCGCTATGACAGGTATAGATGAGCGTCATATGGGTATAGAGCTCGGCTTCAAGGTGCCTTTCTTCCTTACGAACCTTACGCTTCAGGGTGCCCTCAGCTTGGGTGAGTATGTCTACACCTCTACACCTCGTATGACCCAGACCATAGACAACAGCTCCGTAGTGGTAGTCGAGAATACTCCAGTAACTTACTGGGCATCACATCCGATTTACGCTAAGAAATCCGACGGTACATACGTCATCGACGACGAAGGCCGCTATAAGGTGGCAAAGGAACAGAAGCACTATGTGCCTTCTACTCCTCAGCTCGCAGCAAATCTCGGATTCAACTATCGTCTTCCTTCATACTGGTTCTTCTCTTTGGGAGCTAACTTCTATGCTCACAACTATCTGAGTATGAACCCTCTTTATCGTACGGAACTTGCCGTGGTGGGTCCGGACGACAAACTCTCGTCGGTATCTCGCGAAGAGCACCGCAGGACTTGGCTTCTCACCGAGGAAATCGTGAACCAGGGTCTTAGCGCCGACGAGATCGAGTATATGGCTGCGCAGGAAAGATTTGACCCGGTAGTCATAGTAAATGCAAGCATAGGAAAGTCTTGGTACATCCAGAGAAAATACCAGTTCGGTTTCTCTCTCGAGCTTAAGAATATGCTTAATAACACAGATGTACGCACCGGTGGATACGAGCAGACACGTCTTCTCAAGAGCGGTAGCTACACCCGTTATTATCGTTTCGACTCGAAGTATTTCTATATGCAGGGAGCCAATTATATGTTAAACCTTTATTTTAGATTCTAAGGAGGAGTATAAAATGAAAAAGAACATTGTCTTAGCACTTGCCCTTTGTGCTCTTCTTTCTTCTTGTGAAGAGTTTACCCCGGTATTCACTTCGAAGTATCCGGAACCTTCACGTAGCGAGGATGTATCAGGCTCTCAGGTAGTAAAGCCTGGCGACATCACGGTGACACACACCATTCAGGAACTTTCGAAACTCTACACCCAGGGTCATCCTATGGAGATAGAGGACGATATAGTAATCGCAGGTCGTGTCATCTCTACCGACAAGCCCGGTAACTTTTATAACCAGATCTACATTCAGGACGCGACAGGTGGCATCGAGATTAAACTCGGTAAGAACAGTCTTTATAACGAATACAAATTAGGCCAGAAAGTCTATGTCGTTTGCGGCCCTGGTAACCGTACCGGCGGTCTATCCATAGGTAGTTACGGCTATAAGTCAGGTAACTACGGCGGAAACGGTATGACTCAGCTCGGCGCAGCTTTCGCACAGGGAACTTACGGAACTGCCTACGAGACTTCTTACATCCGTTCGGACCGTGTCATTAAGGACCATATCTATGTGGAATCTCCTCTGGACGCAGAGCCTCAGACTCCGGTAGTTCTTACCGAAAAAGACCTTCCGGCTAAGAACGCCACCCTTTCTGATTGTCCTTACCTCGGACGCCTCGTGACTCTGAAGGGACTTAAGTATGCGGGTCAGGCCTTCGCGCTTCTCTACCTGAGCAGCGACGAATCTAACAAGAACTCTCAGAACCGTGTGTTCCTCTCGGATCAGACTTGGGGAATAGACTCTTGGGCTATGAGCAAGGCCAATTTCCTTACACACCTTCAGCGTGGGGATTGGGACGCTGCGAAGATCGGAAATGCCAATGACCAGAGCTACGGCTCGGTGGCCTCTGTGGATCTCGAGTATCTCAAACAAGCGGATGAGCCTTTCTATCAGAACGTAATGGAACTTAAGGACCCTGCTTTCTGCCGCTCGGTATATTTCTGGGTCTATGGAGTATATCCTGAAAAGGAAGAGGATCAGAGCTTGGTGGAGGAGAGAATGAAACCTGAGAATCTCGTGAAGATGTGGCCTCGCTACTGCTTGGCACAGAACGCAAACGGCTATGCCGTGAGCCAGTATTTCACTCTCGGCGGCACTACCATACAGCTTCGCACGAGTGGATTTGCCAAGTTCGCCGACAGCAAGATTCCTGCATCGGTGCTCAATGGCAGCAAGTCAGTTTCCCTCACCGGTATCCTCACCCTTTATCAGGGAAATGTTCAGTTCATAGTAAATAGTTTAGACGATATCGTAGTAGAATAATAAATGAAAAGATTAGCAGCTATAATTGTGATGGCAGTTTCATTAACATCTTGTCACAGTAATCCTTTTCTCAAACAGTGGAATACCCCATACGGTATTCCACCGTTTGATGAAATACGTACCTCCGACTATATTCCTGCCGTAAAGGAAGGTATAAAGCAGCAAAACGCGGAGATAGACGCCATAATAGATAATCCACAGACTCCTTCTTTCGAAAACACCATCGCTGCGCTCGAGCTTTCAGGCAGCATCCTTTCAAAAGTGGAAGGCGTTCTCTTTAATGTGGCCGAGACTGACCGCACCGAGCAGCTCGACGCCGTGGTGGAAGAGGCGATTGGCCTGTTGAGTGCGCACAGCACCGACATTAATTTCAACAAGGCTCTCTATGCCAGGGTCAAGGCAGTTTATGAGGCAGATCAGAGCGCACTGACCCGCGAGCAGCAGATGGTGCTCAAGAGCTGGTACGAGGGCTTTGAGCGCGAGGGAATTGGCCTGAAGGCCGAGCAGCAGGATGAGCTTCGCGAGATTAACGCACGCGTGGCCGCACTTAACCAGAAGATAGGTAACAACATACTCGCAGAGTCCAACGCATTCCAGGAAAAGTTCGGATTTAGCGTGAGCTCTTATCCTGCGATGATGACCACGACTGCCGACCGCGAGCTTCGCAGGCAGTATAACGAGGCTTATCGTTCGCGCGGACATAACGGAAATGAGTATGACAACCGTGCGCTCATTCTCGAATTGGTGGCGCTTCGCACCCGTAAGGCCAATATCTTAGGCTACGAGTCTTCGGCGGCCTTCACCCTTTCGGACAAGATGGCGTCTAACCCTCAGACCGTGGATGAGTTCCTGAAGGGTATAATGGATGCGGCCAATGTCAGGGCCAAGCAGGAAGTGAAGGAGATGCAGCTCTTTATGGACGCTGACGTCAAGGCGGGTCTCCTCCCTAAGGGCTCCAAGATAGAGCAGTGGGACTGGTGGTACTATGCCGAGAAGGTAAGACGTGCCAAGTATGACTTGGATGAAGATGCAGTAAGCAAATACTTTAAGGCTGAGAACGTGCTTAACGGAGTGTTTACCGCTGCGAAGACGCTTTATGGCGTAAATGCCGAGAAGATAGAGGGCGTTCCGAGCTATAATCCGGATTGCGTGACCACTTGGAAGCTTACTTACGATGACGGTTCGCTTATCGGTATTCTTACTACGGACCTTTTCCCTCGCAGCAGCAAACGCGGCGGTGCTTGGATGAACAATGTCCGCAATCAATATTACGACGCCGCAGGTAACGACGTTAGGCCTATCATCGTGAATGTGGGCAATTTGTCGGAGTATATGAGCATCGACGACGTGCAGACTACTTTCCACGAGTTCGGACACGCACTTCACGGATTGTTGTCGAAGTGTCATTATCCTTCGGTAAGCGGCACGAGCGTTAAGAGGGACTTCGTGGAGATGTTCTCTCAGTTTAACGAGAATTGGGCTTTCCAGCCTGAGTTGCTTGCGCTTTATGCGAAGAACGATGCCGGAGAGGTAATTCCACAGGAGTTGGTCGAGAAGATCAATGCCGCGTCCAAGTTCAATCAGGGATTTATGACTGCGGAATTGGCTGCGGCTTCGATTCTGGATATGCGTTGGCACGAGCTTACTAGCGTGGAGGGCATAGATGTCGACAAGTTCGAGGCTCAGGTGGCTAAGGAGATAGGGCTCATTCCTCAGATTACTTATCGTTACCAGAGTACCTATTTCAACCATATCTTCGGTGGAAGCGGTTACGATTCGGGTTACTATGGTTACCTCTGGTCGGAGGTGCTCGACAAGGATGCTTTCAGCATTTTCCAGAGTTCGCCGAACGGACTGTGGGATAAGGAGTTGGCACTTAAGTTCAAGAGGACTTTCCTCGAAAGGGGTGGAAGTGAGGAGCCTATGGTGCTTTATCACGAATTTGCCGGTCGCGACCCTCAGTCAGACGCCATGCTCAAGGCACGTGGCTTGAAGTAGATAGAATTAGTTAGTATAAGTATATGAACAGAAAAGTACTTTTAGTGATTTTGGATGGTTGGGGCGAAGGCCGTCACGACCATAGTAATGCCATTTACACACAGGGGACTCCGAATATTGACTCCCTTCGTGCCAAATACCCATTCAGCCACCTCCAGGCTTGCGGAAAATACGTAGGCCTCCCGGACGGACAGATGGGGAACTCCGAAGTGGGACATATGAACCTCGGAGCAGGTAGAACCATCTACCAAGACCTCGTAAAGATCAATATGGCCTGCGAAGAGCACAAGCTGCTCCAGAATAAGGAAATCGCAGCAGCCTTCGAGAACGTTAAGAAAAACGGAGGCAAACTCCACCTTATGGGACTCTGCAGCCACGGTGGCGTGCACTCCTCACTCGACCACGTCTACGAATTCCTCGCAGAAGCTAAGCGCTACGGCCTCGATAATGTGTTCGTACACTGCTTTATGGACGGACGCGACACCGACCCTCACAGCGGACTTAGCTTCGTGAAAGAGCTCGAAGAGAAGATGGCAGAAAGCACCGGCAAGGTAGCTACGGTCTGCGGACGTTTCTATGCGATGGACAGAGACAAGAGATGGGACCGTGTCAAGACAGCCTACGATATGCTCGTAGACGGAAAGGGCGCCGAGTTCGAAAGCGCTCAGGCCGCCATCCAAGCATCTTATGACGAGGGTGTTACCGACGAGTTCATCAAGCCTATAGTAATTACCGAAGGCGGCAAGCCTCTTGCTAAGATAGAAGCTGACGACACCGTTATATTCTTCAACTTCCGTAACGACCGCGCTCGTGAGATGACATCCGTCCTTACGCAGCACGATATGCCGGAGCAGGGAATGCACACCATTCCTCTTTACTACTGCTGTCTTACTCCATACGACGCTTCCTTCACGGGACTCCATATCCTCTTCGATAAGGAACTCGTTACGGACACCCTCGGAGAGACCCTCGCACGTGCCGGAAAACACCAGCTTCGCATTGCCGAGACAGAGAAATATGCTCACGTGACATTCTTCTTCAACGGAGGACGCGAAGAGCCTTTCGAGAACGAAGACAGAATCCTCGTAAACTCCCCTAAGGTCGCTACCTACGACCTTCAGCCTGAGATGAGTGCTCCCGAAGTGGCAAGCAAACTGATAGACGTGTTGAAGACCGAAAAGGAAGATGCCATTATCCTTAATTTCGCTAATGGCGATATGGTAGGGCACACCGGTATCTATCCTGCTATCTGTAAGGCAGTGGAGGTCGTAGATAAGCTCGTGGGAGAAGTGGTTAAGGTAGCTGTTGAGCACGACTACGTAGTTCTTATTACTGCGGATCACGGAAATGCAGACTATGCGGTTAACGAAGACGGTACCCCTAATACCGCCCACTCATTGAATCCTGTACAGTTCGTCGTAGTAAACGCAGGAGACGAGGTGAAGACCGTAAAGGATGGTGCTCTGTGTAATGTGGCGCCTACCATCCTCAAACTTATGGGCATCCCTCAGCCAGAGGCTATGACGGCAGAGCCGCTCATCTAAGATGTTCAAGTTTAAACCGATATTGAAAACTCGCGTATGGGGCACCGAAAGCTGGGTTCTTTCGGCTGTCCCCGGCGACGAGTCGGTTATAGCGGAAGGACCGCAGGCCGGGAAAAAGATTACCGATGTCTATCAAGGCACTTTTCCGCTACTGATAAAATTCATAGACGCTAAGAAAGACTTGTCCATACAGGTTCATCCTTCCGACGAGCTCGCCCGTCAAAGACACGGATGTAATGGTAAGACCGAGATGTGGTACATCATAGATGCTGCCCCCGGTGCGCATCTTATAAGCGGACTTAAAACCGCCATCACTCCCCAAGAATATGTGGATCTCGTGCAGCAGAACAGGATTACCGAGGTGCTTCAGGACTATAGCGTAGCTCCGGGTGACGTGTTCTATCTGCCTTCGGGACGCATCCACGCCATAGGCGGAGGTTGCTATCTCGCCGAGATTCAGCAGACTTCCGACATTACCTATCGCATCTACGATTATGGAAGGCCGGGTCTAGACGGAAAGCCGCGCGAATTGCACACCGAATTGGCCCGAGAAGCCATCGATTACTCGGTGCTGCCCGACTACAGGACGCACTACGCCCACGTTAAGGATGCGAGTGTAAATCTGGTTAGCTGCAAGCACTTTACGACAGACCTTCTCGAACTGGACCATCCTTTCGAACTATCGCTGGACGATCGTACGGAATTTATGGTGGTGATGCAGATGAAGGGCCGATGCCTTTTGAAAACCGCTTCCGGCGCATCGGAGCTTCTCCCCGGAGAATGTGTGCTGATTCTCTCCTCGCAAGAGCGCGAAGTGCAGATTACCCCACTTGACGAAACATCAAGCCTTCTGACAACCCATTGTTAGGAGGCTTTACGGCGCTCCTCTACCAGTTCGTAGTCCAGCAGCCTCTGCTCCAGATTAGTGTTAGAAACGCGGATGCGCACCTCGTCGCCCAGGCGATAAATCTTGCGCGTACGCCTTCCCTTTATGCGATAGAGTTTTTCGTCGAATTCGAAGAAGTCCGACTTGATGGAACGCAACGCTACCATACCCTCGATATGGGTAGGCTCGATTTCCACATACATTCCCCATTCGGTAAGGCCGGAAATGTGTCCCACAAACTCCTGACCCACTTTATCTTGCATAAACTCCACGACCTTATAATTCACGCTGGTGCGCTCTGCCTCAGTGGCCAATGCCTCCCTTCCCGAAGCATACTTGCACTCGCTCTCGTAGAATTCCTTATCCTGACTCTTCGCATTATCCAAATATAGGGCTAACAGCCTGTGAACCATAAGGTCCGGGTATCTTCTAATAGGAGAAGTAAAGTGCGTGTAGTCTGCGAAAGCCAGTCCGTAATGCCCTATGTTCTCGGTGCTGTATTTGGCCTTTGCCATCGAACGAAGCGCTATGTCCTTGAATGCCGCCGCCTCAGGTTTGCCGGTAGCCTTGTCCAGCAAATCGGAAATCGCTCCCGCAGCCTTTTTTCCTTCCAGCTCGCCGTTCATTTTGTAGCCCAAGCTCTTCGCGAAATGCCTCAGCGATTCCAGCTTCTCCGGATTAGGCACGTCGTGCACGCGGTAGACGAAGGTCTTTCCGGTCGCAGCCACGAACTCGGCGACGCTGCGATTGGCCAGAAGCATAAACTCCTCGATGAGCCAATTGGCCTCCTTGCTGATTTTCTGGTAGACGTCTATCGGACGCCCGGTTTCGTCGCACAGAACCTTCATTTCCGGTCGCGAGAAGTCGATCGCTCCCGCCTTGCGGCGTTTGCCCTTCAGGATTCCGGCCAATTTGTTCAAGACCGTTATGGCCGTTTGGAGCTCCGCGTCCGGATTCTCGGCGATGCCCTCGATGATGTCCTGGGCTTGTTCGTAGGTGAGACGGAAATTCGACTTGATAACTGTCCTGCCGAACCATTTCTTTCTTATGGCAGCTCTCGGTGTGATCTCGAAAACTGCTGAGAAACAGAGCTTTTCCTCGTTAGGACGAAGCGAGCACAGGCGGTTGCATAGCTTTTCGGGGAGCATAGGCACAGTGCGGTCCGCCAAGTAGACGGATGTGCCCCTGTCTCTGGCTTCCCTGTCTATGTCGCTTCCCGGAGTTACGTAGTGCGACACGTCGGCGATATGCACTCCGACCTCGAAATTACCGTTTTCCAAAGGCTTGAATGAAAGCGCATCGTCGAAGTCCTTAGCGTCTTCGGGGTCTATTGTGAAAGTGAAGGTGTCTCGGAAATCGCGACGCTCCTTAATGTCCTTCACCTTTATCTTATCTGAAATCTTCTCTGCGGCCTTTTCCAATTCGGGTTCGAACCTATAAGGCAGTCCGAACTCGGCGAGAATGCTATGCATCTCGGTTTCGTTTTCTCCTGGGGCGCCGAGTACGTCGATAATCTTTCCGAAAGGAAGGCTTTCGCCCTTATTCCAATGCTCGACTCTGACGGAAACTTTCCAGCCTTTTTCGGCGCCGGCCTTCCTGGCCTGCTCGGGGTCTACCTCTATGTCATAAGGCATTACGCGGCTCTGCATAAGCACCCAAGCGCCTTTGCCGCTGCTGTGGAAGATACCTATGAAAGGTTTTTCACTACGCTCCAGAACATCTACGACACATCCCTCGCGGCGTCCCTCCTTAGTGGACTTGCTCTTCTTAGTCGCAGGCGCCTTCTCCTTAGTCACGCTCACGCGCACCAAGTCTCCGTTAAGTGCACCTCGCGTTTTCGAGGCAGGCACGAATATGTCCTCATCTTCTCCTTCCACTCTCACGAAAGCGAATCCTTCGCGAGTCATTTGTACCGTTCCTATGAACGTAGGAAATATTTTCTTTCCGGGATGACGCTTTTTCTTTCTAAGCATAATGTTTGAAGTCTTTTAATCCTACAAATATACTTAAATTATTGTTTACCCTTAAATCGGTCGCGGGCGCCTCGCACTGATTCAAATAAATTATGTATCTTTGGAATAATCTAATAATCCACTGAAATTAAATCAGTTGTTCGGATTGTCAAA
>Ga0129316_1000691_pt1 | contig 16691 bp, 14 predicted proteins | sample Cm1ome_2_FD_94429 | JGI IMG/M metagenome (GOLD analysis project Ga0129316, IMG submission 94429) | Eastern black-and-white colobus group fecal microbial communities from Wisconsin, USA - Cm1022B metagenome | ecosystem: Host-associated > Mammals > Digestive system > Large intestine > Fecal...
GGCGCAGGGAGAAAAGCTGTCATTTCAGGCGCAGGGAGAAAAGCTGTCATTTCAGGCGCAGGGAGAAAAGCTGTCATTTCAGGCGCAGGGAGAAAAGCTGTCATTTCAGGCGCAGGGAGAAAAAAGACGCGAAAAAGCAAGCCGATAAACCGGAAAAGGCTTTGTTGGACGGGAGCGCCGCCCGTTTACAGACTTTGGAGATCAGGTGGTGCAGGCAAAATGAAATGCGGAGTAGAATTGCAGTGCATCTCGAGATGCACGCCGGTAACGGTTCTCCGGCAGGGCTTGCCGAGCCGGTCTGGCATGATTATGGCTCTCTGTGCCGGGAGGCACGCCGGAAAAGACTCTGGCAGCACTCTGTTTAGGCCATTGGCTTGGTCGGCGGGGTTATATCTCTCCGATGCAGCGGAAAAAGATGAACGCATTGAAATGCGTGGATGAAAAGCACAGAAAAAGCGGAAATTTTTTTGCAGGAAGCTTCCTGTTTCACCCAATTTTCATAAAAACGTCAACAACACATTAACCCGGGCACATAGGATTAGAGAGGTAACAGAGGAAACGACAAAGGGGAGTGTTTCTGTTGAATTTTAAAAGAATGGTCAGCCTTGTGCTGGCCGCAGTTCTGATTCTTGCGGTGGGCGGATGCTTCGGCGCCTCGTCCGGACAGGCAGGGCGGCAGGGCGGCGCACGGGATTCGGGTCATGCAGGCCCTGGAGGCGGTGGTTCTCCCGCGGCGAGCCAGGCGATTTTGGTCAATACAACCCTTCCCGCAGTGGAGGACCTTTCGCTGACCACCGATTATATCGGAACGGTTAAGGCTGCCGAATCGGTGAACGTCTATCCCAAAAGTTCGGGAACCGTCACCGCTGTTTATTTCGAAGCGGGTCAGCAGGTCAATGCCGGGGACCTTCTTTTCACCGTAGACTCGACCGACGCGGAACTGGCGTTGGAGCGGGCAAAGGTCACCTATGATCAGACTCTGAGAAATATCGATGTTGAGGAATCCGGTTCCGGCAATGCACTGACCATTCTCAACTATGAATCGGCCATCGAGACGGCGCGGCAGTCCTATGAGCGGGCGCGGGATAATCTCGACCTTGCCAGCGACGATGATTTTGACATGTCCGAATTCCGCAAGGTCAGGAAACGCTGGAAGGACGCGTCCAAAGCATATGACCGGGATCAGACCGACGAAACATGGTCCGAGCTTCTCGAAGCCGAGGACGACTACTATGAGCTTCTCGACGATTACACCGATTATCAGGATTACGTGACCTCGTTTGAGAATGCCTACACCGATTATGAGGAGGCTCTTGAAAAGTATGAGATCTACAAGAGCCAGCAGGTGGGGGAAAATACCGGCAGCTATGAGCTGCAGCGGCAGGCGGCCGAGCTGACCTATCGATCGGCCCTGAAAGCAGTCGAGGATACCCGGGTTTACGCCCCCATCGGCGGGGTGGTCGAAACCAAGAATATTACCCTTCATGAGAATGCCTCCACCCAGTCCTCGGCGTATACCATTTCCAATAAAGATGTAATGTCGATCGAATTCAACGTCTCGGCCGACGGTGTTTCCACCCTGAGCATCGGCGATACCGTCACTGTCACCAAGGGAAGCGGTACCTATAAGGCGACGGTGGTTGAAATTGATTCCAAGGCAAACTCGGTCGGGCTCTTTCCTGTGACCGCCAATCTGGTGGACGACAGTCCTCTGCTTTCGGGGATTTCGGCAAAGGTCACCGCGGCCACCCGGAGCGCCGAGAGCGCGCTGGTCATCCCGATCGATACAATTACATATGACGCAGACGGAAGCCCCTACGTTTTGGTCTATGAGGACGGAAGAGCGGCCCAAATCTATGTGACCCTCGGCATTACCACCCGTTCCTACGCACAGGTGACCGGAGGACTGACGCCTGATTCCCGGGTGATTACCACCTGGCATCCCGATCTCGCGGACGGGGTGGCGGTTTTCCTCAAGAGCGGGGTCTGATGCGATGAACAATATTTCGAAGATTGCCCTGCACCGTCCGGTTGCAGTGCTGATGTGCGTCGCCTGCCTGATCGTCTTCGGCATTTCGTCGGTCATGTCGATGGATATCGAATCCACGCCGGAGATGAATATGCCGGTTTTCATGGTGATGACCCGTTATTCCGACGTTGGACCGGAGGAAATCGATTCGCTGGTCACCGACGTTGTTGAGGCTGCTCTTTCCGGCGTTTCGGACTATACCTCGATGACCTCCCGTTCCTCCGAGGGCTCGTCGATGACGGTGCTCAAATTCGATTACGACATCGATATGGACGAAAAACGCACTGAAATTGAGGATGCGCTCAATAACCTGCGTCTGCCCGACGACTGCAACGACCCGACCATCATGGAGATGGGGATGGATTCCGATTCGATCATGTCCCTTTCGGTCCTCGCATCGGGAAACGACAACCTTCTGACCTACATCGAGGATGAAGTGGTGCCTGAGTTTGAGCGGATTTCAGGCGTATCGGACGTCGAGGTCATGGGCGGCAAGCGGGAATATGTCCGCATTCAGGTCAAGGAGGAGGAGATGACCCAATACGGCCTCTCCCTCTCGTCGATTGCCTCGGCGATCTCCGCGGCGGATTTCACCACCACCGCCGGCACCATCAACCGCGGGGAGGTGGAGATGTCGCTGCTCGGCAGCGCCGACTACGATACGATGGAGAGCCTTTACACCATCCCGATCTCCCTCTCTACCGGTGATATCATCTACTTAACCGATGTGGCTGACATTGAGTTGGCGGAAGAAAAAAACAGCTCGATCAGCCGGCAGAACGGGCAGGAAAATATCCGCATCTCGATTTCCAAGAACCAGAGCGCCAACACCATTTCGATCTGCGACCAGATCGCCGCGGTGGTCGATGATCTGAACGCACAGAATCTTGGGCTGACCATCGAAATCACTGATAACAGCGGTGAAACCATCATGGATAACATTGAAAGCGTTATCTCTTCGCTGATTCAGGGTATGGTGATCTCCATGGTTGTCCTGTTTCTGTTCCTCGGCGAGCCGAAATCTTCGATGATCATTGCGCTGGCCATGCCGCTCTCGGTCTTTGCCGCTCTGGTCATGATGAGCATTTACGGCATGACCATCAACATGATGAGCCTTGGCGGCCTCGTTGTCGGCATCGGTATGATGGTTGACAATTCGATTGTCGTGATGGAGAGCTGCTTCAAGGTGCGCGGCACCGGACGCAGCTTCATGGAATCGGCGGAGGAGGCGGCCCGGATCGTAGCTTCCTCGATCATCGCCTCGACCATCACCACCATCGTCGTGTTCCTGCCGATCGCCCTGATGGAGGGCATGTCCGGCCAGCTTTTCAAAGACGTAGGCTTTACTATTGTCTTTTCGATGAGCGCTTCCCTGATCTCGGCCCTGACCGTCGTGCCGCTGCTCTTCGTCAAGCTGCGTCCGGTCGAGAGGGATCAGGGACTGGTCGCCAGAACCGTCCACGCGGTGGAAAACGTTTATGTCAAAAGCCTCGACGTGGCGCTGCGCCATAAGGCGCTGATTGTGCTGCTGGCGGTGCTGATGCTCGGCGGAACCGCGCTCATGTTCTCCGAAATCGATATGGAACTCATGCCGAATATGGACCGCGGCAACATCAACCTTTCGGTCACGACCAAAACCGGCCTCAATCTGGAGGCGACCGATGCGATTATGACCGAAATCGAGTCGATTGTGTCGGAATATGACGACATCGACCAATATTCGCTGCGCAGCCGGGGCGGTTCGGCGACCCTGAGCATCACCCTCAAGGAGAACCGCTCGGTGGATACCGACACAATGGTGAAGCAGATCCGGCAGGATACCGCTCATATCGACAACTGTTCGATCGAGGTTTCTCAGCGAAGCGGCATGTCCTTCGGCGGCTCTTCGGGGGTTTCCTTCTCGATCCGGGGCAGCAGCCTGAGCCTTGTGGAAGAGGTTTCGGAGGAGATCAAGGAGCATATGCGCGGCTATGACGGGATTATTTCGGTGAGCACCAGCCTGTCGGACGGGGATCCCCGTGCCGAGATCGTGGTCGATCCGGTGCAGGCCGCCGGGTACGGCACCACCCCGTCCGCCGTCGTTTCACAGGTCAAGAATATGATCTCGGGGATCAAGGCCACCACCCTGCAGGAAGGAGATACCGAATATTCGGTCGAGGTCCAGTACCCGGAAGACCGGTTCCATGATGTTTCCGACCTGCCGGGCATGATGATTTCGATCGGCGGCGCACAGGTGCCGCTGACCGATATGGCCCAGGTGGTCTATGGCAATGCGCCTTCGACGATCAACCGCACCGACGGGAAATATTCGGTGACGGTCACCGGCGAAGTGGGAACCGGCGTTTCGGCCACCCAGCTGACCAACACCATCCGCAGCGGCATCAACAGCAGCGTCACCTTCCCGGAAGGAGTGACGCTGGCGGAGGGCGATACGATGCGGATGATGCAGGACGAATTTTCTTCGATCGGATTTGCCCTGCTGACGGCCATCTGGCTGGTCTTTGTGGTCATGGCGGTCCAGTTTGAATCGATGAAGTTCTCGATCGTCGTCATGGCGTCGGTGCCCTTTGCGCTGACCGGCGCCTTCGCCGCGCTGCTGATCACCGGGCAGTCGATCAGCATGACCTCCCTGATCGGCCTCGTCATGCTGGTCGGCATCGTGGTCAATAATGCCATTGTCCTGATCGATTACACCAACCTGCTGCGCAACGAGCAGGGCCTGGAAATCAACGCCGCCCTGAAGGCGGCGGGCCGCAGCCGGCTGCGGCCGATCCTGATGAGTACGCTGACAACCATCCTCTCGCTGGTGCCGATGGCGCTCGGCATCGGCGGCAAGGTTGAGATGATGCAGGGAATGGCCGCGGTCGTCATCGGAGGCCTGAGCGTTTCGACTCTGCTGACCCTCTTCCTCGTCCCGATCCTCTACCGTTCGTCCGAGCGGCTGAGTAAACGGCTTGCCGAACGCACCAAAAGGCGCCGGATGCAGAAGGGCGATTACAGCGGCTGATTGTTTCCCATAGTTGCGGAAAGGGCCTTCTCCACAGGGAAGGCCCTTTCTTCGTGAGATCTTTCTTTTTTCGGAATGAGGTGCTATACTGGGTACCATCAGGAAAAGGAGGACGCAACAAGAATGCTGTTTGCCGCACAGGTGTTTCTCTGGCTGATGTTTTACAGCTTTGCCGGATGGGTGTATGAATCCATCCTTTGTTCAATTACCGGCGGAAAGCTGGTCAACCGCGGTTTTCTCAACGGCCCCATCTGCCCGATCTACGGTTTTGGCGCGCTTACCATTATCTTCGTGGTGGGACAGTCGGAGAGCAGCCCGGCCGCGGTGTTTCTTTCGAGCGCGGTGCTGGCCTGCACGCTGGAATACTTCACCTCCTGGGCGATGGAAAAGCTCTTTCACGCACGCTGGTGGGACTACAGCTCGATGCATTTTAACCTCAACGGCCGGGTCTGTCTCGCAGGCTTTCTGGTTTTTGGAGCATTTGGGTTGATTCTTCTGGAGTGGATTCAGCCATGGCTGGAGGCGAAGGTGAACGCCCTCGGGGAGCCTTTGACCTGGGGGCTGACCGGCGCCTTCCTCGCGCTGAGCATTTCGGACGCATTTGCCACGGTGCGCCATGTGCTGCGGCTCGACGAGCGGCTCGGAGAGGTTCAGGAGGAAATGGAGCGGTTCCTCACCGAGGCGCGTGCCCGCGGGGAGCAGTGGGCGCTGGAAGCCAACCTTGCGGCCGGTCAGCTGCGGCACAGCACCCCGGAGCAGCGCGCCGCATGGCGCGCCGAGCTGCGCGGGCGCTTCGAGGAAGAAGCGCGGGCTCATACCGAAAGGATGCGCGCTTTGATGGACCGCCGGCTCTTTCAGGACCGCCGTCTGTCCGAGGCATTTCCGAATCTGCGCCATGACCGCGCCGACGCCTGGGAGGAGCTGAAAAGCCGTCTGAAAGGCGCGGGACGCAGGAAAAAGAATTCGGGGGATCAGGAGGACGGTCATGCGGCTGATCTGTGAGCGCTGCGCCGCTGTTGCGGTGGACTATCAGGAACGGCTGCTGCCGCCGATCCGGGGACGGGAGCGGCTGATGAAAAAATCCGCCGAGCTGCTCGAGGGACTCTCCCTGCTGTCTGTTCCGGTGCTCTTTACCGAGCAGTATCCCCAAGGACTGGGAAAGACCGATCCTGCATTGCTTGCCCTCGCGCCCGGCGCGCCGGTGATCGAAAAGACCAGCTTCGGAGCGGCGGACACCCCCGTCTTCTCCGCGGCGCTGCGCCCGCTTGGCCGGGATCAGATCATCCTTTTTGGGATTGAAGCTCACATCTGCGTCCTGCAGACGGCGCTTGGACTCAAAGAGCTGGGATACACCCCCGTTTTTGCGGCTGACTGTATCTCCTCCCGCGGGGAGGGGGACTACGCTTTCGCGCTGGAGCGGGCCCGGCAGGAGGGAATTCTGCTGACAAGCTGCGAAGCGCTTCTTTTTGAGCTGACCCGCGCGAAGGAGCACCCCCGTTTTCGGGAAATTTCGGCATTGATTAAACGCTCGGAGCTGTTTTGAACGACGGCAATTCCGGCGAAATAGAAAGGAGCTTCCCCATGATTACCTATCAGGATGTCCTTGACGCTCAAAAGCGAATCGCGCCCTATGTGCTGCGCACTCCCCTGCTGCGGATTCCCATCCTCGACGGGCTGCTGGGGGGCTGTGAGGTCTATGTAAAATCCGAAGGATTACAGTATACCGGCTCCTTTAAGCTGCGCGGGGCAACCAACTGCCTGCTTGCGCTGAGTGATGAGCAGAAGCGCCGCGGAGTGGTCTGCGCTTCGAGCGGCAACCACGCGCAGGGAGTTGCCTGCGCGGCACAAAGGTTCGGAATTGACGCGGTGATCGTCATGCCTGAAAACGTCAATCCGGTCAAGCTGGCGGGAGTGAAATCCTTCGGGGGCAAAGCGCTCTTCTGCGGAACCAGGTCGAGCGAGCGGGATGCGAAGGTAGCCGAGCTGGTCCGGGAAGAGGGACGCACCGAGGTCCACCCCTTCGCCAACGATTTTGTCCGCGCAGGGCAGGGGACTCTGGGGCTGGAAATCCTCGAGGATCAGCCGCTGATGGATGCCGTTGTTCTGCCGATCGGCGGAGGCGGACTGATTTCCGGTGTGGCGACCGCCGTCGAAGCGGTACGGCCTTCGATCCGGGTGATCGGAGTCGAGCCGGAAGGAGCCTCCCGCTACCGCCGGAGCCGTCGTGAGGGCAGGCCGGTCCGGCTGGAACAGGTTGACACAATTGCCGACGGCACCCGTACCGACCGCGCCGATCCTGTCAATTTTGAGATGATTGAGCGTCTGGTGCCTGAGCTTGCCGCTGCCTCCGATGATGCAATCCGTCTGGCGATGAAAACATATGTGTCCAAGGCAAAGATTGTAGCCGAGCCGTCCTCTTCTCTGGGGCTGGCTGCGGCTCTGGAGGGCCGAATCTCCTTCGCAAAGGGCGAGAAGGTCTGCTTCGTCGTCTCGGGAGCCAACAACGATCTGAATCTTTTGGCTGAGGTCATACAGGAATCAAAATAAAAGAGAGAAGGAGCGCCCCCTGCCGCGGCAGGGGGCGCTCCTTCGTCTGAGCTGTCCTCACGACCAGCACCATCGGCTCCGCTGGTGTGGATCAAGGCTTCCGTTTCATGCGGTTTTCAAATTGCATGAAACTGCCGTTAGAACGGCGGCCTGTTTATGGGTTGTGGGGCTGCGCATCCCCCGGGGCAAAATGGCAACGTCCTCCCGCCTAGGCGCGCCGCACCGGGCAGGCATACAGACGGAGATAAAGAGGAAACGGGTGCGTTTACCCCATGTAGCGCAGGCTCCGCGCACTCGCTCGGGGGCAAAACGGCAACGTCCTCCCGCCTGGGCGCGCCGCACCGGGCAGGCATACAGGCGGAGAGAAAGAGGAAACGGGTGCGTTCATCCCATGTAGCACAGGCTCCGCGCACTCGCTCGGGGGCAAAACGGGGGCCGGCGCGTGATAGATTTTGTCGGCGCTCGTACGCTGTTTCAAGGATCTCCGGCGGGATATGCCTCCCTTTTTGTGACAGACCCGGAACTCTCCTTGTAGGGCAGGCCGGTATCGTGGACCTCTTAAGGCTGGTGCAAACCGCATGCTCCCGCGCGGCTTTGATTATGGAACCAGCGCAAGACGTTCCCCGATCGGATTGTTGATGAAATAGTCGACCGAAAAGGCGAGCATTACCCGGTTGTAATCGTCGAGCTGGATGGCGGCGAGCTGTTCGTCGTCGGCCTGCATGGGGTCGACAAGGGTGATCTGCCCGTAATGGACCGCAAGGAAGGGCAGGTAGGCAGTAGCTGTTTCATCGCCAAAGATGAGCATCGATTCCTCAAACGGGGAAACGACCGAAATATCGAGCCTCTGCCCCACCCCGCCGAGCAGAGCCGAGACAGGGGAACCGAGAAGGGCAAGATGGGTGGGAAAAAGAGAGTAGTAGTTTTTGGTCTCTCCATTGGCGGTGTGGGAGAGAAGGTACTGCCGGTCATAGCGGGAAAAGCGGTAGAAGGTCACAAGGTCCGGGCGGATTCCCCTGTAGTTGGAACGGAGGTAAAGATCTCCGTAATAATCCTGCTCGAGGTGTTCGATTTCAAACTGGTCGAGAGGACGGGCTGAAAGCCCCAGCCGGGAGGCGAGCGCACTGTAGAGGTAATAACCTCCCAGCCCGGTAAGATTTGATTCGGTACGGTAGTAGGTATACTGGTCCTTGGCTGCAAAAAGGGCGGAGTAGGCATCGACGGTTGTAACCAGTCCGGCCAGATCGGAGTAGGTATCTGAAATCAGGGCCTTCTGGTTGTAGAGAACGGCATTGGCGGGCAGCTCCTGCTGTTTGATCGCACAGGCGGTAGGAATCAGCATCAGCACTGCCGGAAGGTTGCGGCTGGTGAGAAATTGATCGATTCCTGCGACATTTTCGCTGGCGGTGAGCCGGTCGGCAGGAAGGATATTTTCCAGCAGGTAGTTTTCCGTGATAAAGATGCCGTCCTGCTCCTTGGCTCCCACGCCGAGAAGAAGGGCCGGTGCGATCTGTTCGAGCACCGGAATTTTCTGAAGCTGTTCCTTCACGGCCTGGTTGGACCATGCGGTCAGGCCGGAAATCCCATCGGGAAGGGAGCCGCGGACGAAGGCCGAAGCCGCGGTCAGAGCACAGACCAGCAGAATTGCACCGGCAAGGAAGAGGGAAGCGGCGTGCTTGAGCATGGGAGGTCACCTCACATTCCAAAGAAGAAAGGATGTCGCCACAACCAGAAGAGCGAGATGTCCGGCCGAGGAGGCAAGCCACCACAGGCGGGGAAACCGCCGCTCGGTCAGCCGGCCGAGCCGGTCGAACAGGCTGGAGGAAAAGAGCAGGCCGATGAGCAGCAGAACAATGTTGGAGCGAAGCAGATAAAGGGTGGTGCTGTTGAACAGTTCGGGACCGCCGATCCCGAACATTGCGCCAAACATCTCAAGCCGCTGCCCAAGCCCGACCGGCAGCAGGAGAAGATAGGCGGGCAGGGTCAGCAGAAAGGTGATCACCCGACCCAGCGGGGGGAGCAATACCGGGATGCGGCAAAACACGAGGCCGTCGAGCAGCAGCAGGGCGCAGAGAGCGAGGCTCCAGGGCAGGAATCCGCCGGTGGGGTCGATCAGAAGTCCGAGCAGAAGCGTCGAGACCATCGAAACGAGAGAGGCACCCGCGCACGATTGTTCCCGGCGGGCGCCGGGCAGAAACATGCGGCGGAGAAAATCCTCCAGCGGCATGTTGAGCCGGTAGACATATTCCCGCAGGCCGAGCGCTTGCAGAGGATAGTAGACGGTGCGGGGCAGATCGATCGAAAAGATCAGCCCGAGGCCCTGAGCGATGTCGCTGAAGCCGGAGAGCACGAAGTAAAGCCCGAGGACACAGCAGAGGGCATAAAGCCAGCTGGTGGCCAGCGCGATTTGGTTGGGGTCCAGGTGGGAGAGGGTGCGGAAAAGAGCGATAAATTCCCCGGAAATCGCCACCTGTTTGGCCACGCCGGAGATCAGCAGCATGACCCCGCGTCCGATCCCGGAGAGGGAGGGGCGGGGAGCCTGAAGCGAACGGAGCACCCGTTCCCCGTAACCTGCCGGCCCGAGAGGGATTCTGCCGAAGAAAAGAACGGCGGCGGCATAATCGGCGGGGGAGGGGGCCGCCCCGCCGCGACGGATGTCCACCAGCATTCCGACAGCGGAAAGCGAGAGAACACTCAGTCCGGTCATGGAAGGCAGCCCAAACTGCGGCAGCAGAAGCCCGAAAATCAGGATGACCGCCGCATGCTGTGCGATGCAGAGATCGAGCAGACGGGGCCTTTCGGCGCGGAGCGCATCACGGTGCAGAAGGGCGCAGTCGGGCAGCAGGGTGAGAAGGAGCAGCAGCAGGGTCCGGCGGTCGATCAGGAGAAGGAAAAAGACCGAAACCGTCAGAAGGGCGAGCGGCTTTCTGCGGTTTGGCACACAGTAGTAAGCCGCCGCTGCAACGGGCAGCAGCAGAAACAGAAAGCCCAGATCGGTCAGCTGCATGACGATTCCTCCCGCGGTTGGTCAAGCGATGCGGTCCGCTGCAGAAATTCCTCGCGGGTGAGCAGGGTACCGAGCAGGTCGAGCATCGCGGAGGTGGAAAGACGCTGCGGCAGCGAAAGGGACTGCAGCAGCCTTCTGCGCCGCTCGGCACTGTCCGGCGCGCCGGTCAGCCGCGCATCGAAGAGGTCGGCGCGGGTCAAGCCGCTGGATTTTTGGACCTCTTCACATCCGATGCCGGCGCGGCGGAAGGCTTCCAGCAGAACGCTTTCCTCCATGCCCTCCACTCCGAGCAGGCCCTCGGCGGAAGGGGCGGCCTTGCGCCGTTCCACCCCTCTGATTCCGGGAATATAGACCTGAGTGAGCCGGGCGTCCCTGCCCAGCGCGCTGCGCAGAAAATTGCGGATGCGAAATCCCGCCTGATCCGAATCGGTCAGCAGAATCAGGCCGGTGGTGCGCGCCAAATGACGCAGGGCCTCCAGCATCTCCTTATCCTTGAAGATGCGGAAGCCGCCCGTTTCCAAAATCACCCCATCGATGACCGAGGAAAGGCGAATTCGATCGTACCGCCCCTCGACGACGATGGGGCGGCGCACCTTCAGCATGGCTCCCCCCGCAGGGCGAGCATCGAGCGGACCACCGCCGTTTCGAGCAGTACCCGTTCGTCGCAGGAAGCGCTTTTCAGGGTGGTTTCCGCCTCGCAGAGAATCTCGCAGACCCGCTGCACCCGCTTGGCGTCCAGCCCGCTGGAATCCCGCAGGGCATTGGCGGCCTTCCACGCGAAGCGGTAGGAGAAGTCGGCGGCGAGGTCCGCGCCGTTCTTCCCTGCGGAACGCGCGGCACAACCCCTCGCAAGATCGGAAAAGGCTCCGCCAAGATTTGCGAGAATCAGAGCGGCGGGCTGACGCGAGCGCAGCAGGGCGTCAATCTCATCGAGCACCGGCTGTGGGCGGCGGCGCAGCATCAGCTTTGCCACCGCATAGAGGTCGGCCGAGATGGTTCCCGTGCAGAGGGTGCGGATCATTGCGGCAGTGATCGGGCGGCCCTGCGCGTAGGCGCAGAGCTTATCACATTCGTTGAGAAGTGCCGAGAGATCATCGCCGCAGCGTTCGATCAGCAGGTTGGCCTCATCTGAAGAAAGCTCGCAGCCTTTTTTTTGGCAGCGGTTTCGCAGGGTGGCGCGCAGCTCGGCAGAGGTGCGGCGGTTGAGGGTCAGCACCGCCCCGGCGGCGTCGGCCGCGGCGTGCAGGCGCTTGGCGTTCTTTCCTTTTTTGAGGTCGAGGGAGTCCGCCTCGCAGACAAGCAGCAGGGTCGAGTCGGGCGGGATTTCTCCGAGCAGGGCACAGAGCGCTTTGCAGTCCGGTTCCGAAAGCTGCTCCGGGGCAAGATCCGCCACCTCGGTGACCCGCCTTCCGCCGAACATCGAGAGAAGAGAAACGGCGTCGGCAAGCGCCGGGAGGTCGAGCCGCTTTCCGTCGAAGCGGTCGGGGTCCGCTCCGTCGTTGCAGAGACGTGAAATCAATTTTTTGCGGTAAAGGGAAAGCAGGGCGGGTTCATCCCCGAACAGGAGATAAACGCCGCGTGGTTCACGCAGCGAAAGCTCCTTTTTGACCGCCTCTTCATTTTGCAGAATCATGGGATGTCCTCCAAGCGGACGCGAAGATGCGCGATGGTTTCCCCGAGCGGCAAGGCCCGGCCGTATTTTCCTATTATAGCACATTCCTGTTCGGATTTTAACAGGGAGGCTTCGGAAAATACAATCCGGTATCCGCCGCCTTCCCGGAGCAGTTCCGCCGCGCCGAAGAGAAGCGCCTCATCGGGAGGTCCACAGGGAATGAGCCGGGCTGCGCTGCAGAAGCGGCGCAGCGCCAGAGAATCGGAGGAAGCGACCCGCCGCTTCCCGCCGAAGCGGCCGAGCAGGCGGAAAAGGGGAAGCTCGGCCCGTTCTCCATCCGACAGGAGCACCCCGTCGATTTGCTGGACCCCGAGACGCGTGAGCGCGTCGGCGAGGGCGTCGGCCTCCCAGATGTCGGCGGGAGTGCCGAGAACGACCGCCCGTGTGCCCCGCGAAACCGAGACAGCGCCTTTTTCGGTGATCAGAAGGTCGACATGGCTCCGGAAAAGGGCCGCTGAAAGGACCGCTGCGGTGAGAAAAACGGCACACCATCCGAGCAGCGCAGCCCGGAAAACGTCCCTGCCCGGGCGGCGGGCCAGCAGCAGAACCGCAAGGCACAGCAGTCCGGCCAGCCCCGCCGTCTGCCAACAGAAGGAGATTCCCATCTGTGCGAAGGGCAGTGCAGAAAAGAATCGTGCGGTCAGGATCAGCAGCAGCGCCAGTCCCCGGCAGGCGGGCAGCAGAATGGCGCAAAGCCCCGGAAAGGCAAAGGAAAAGAACAGGGACAGCAATCCCAACGTCATCATCGGGGCGATGATTCCCACCACCAGAAGATTGGCGGCGATGCCCAGCAGCGGAAAAAGCCCGAAGGTGGCAAGCAGTACGGGGGCGGCGCCGGCCTGTGCGGCGAGTCCGGCGGAAAGATTTGCCGCAAGCCAGCTTCGCACTGCGCCCGGGGCTTCCCCGGCGAGCAGGCGTTCGATCGGGGCTGACAGAAGGGCAATCCCTGCCACCGCACCGAACGAAAGCTGAAAGGAGGCGGTCAGAATCGCGCCGGGATTCTGAACCGCCATCAGCACGCCCGCCACCGACAGGGAGGTGAGGGTGTCGCCGCGTCTGCCGAGCAGATCACCGATTTGCGCGAGGGTAAGCATCACCGCGGCCCGTACGACCGAGCTGCCCGCTCCGGTCAACAGTGCGAAGCCCCAGCAGAAGCCGATCAGAAAAAAGGCGCGCCGCCGTTCCCGTACGAACGGGGCAAGAAAAAGCCAAACCATCCGGCTCAGGATAACAAGGTGCAGTCCGGACACCACCAGCAGATGGGAAAGCCCGCTGCGCCGGAAGCTCACATTCAGCCCGGCGGAGAGCCGGGAACGATCACCGACCAGCATTGCCGCGAGCACCGCGCCGGTTTCTCCCGGGGCAAAGGTATGGATGCGGTCCGCAAGAAAGGCGCGCCAGCGGATCAGGCGGGCGGTGAAATGAGGGGAGTCAAGAGGATCGCCGGGAATCAGCCGTACAAGCCGGAGACGCACCGGATCGGAAAGCAGCTCCCGCTCCTTCGGAGGTTCGGGGCAGACCGCCTCGCACCGCAGCGTCTCTCCCGGGGAAAAGAATTCCTCCGTATAGCCGCTCACCACCGCCTCGGCTGCGGCGCGGCCCGCATCAGATTCCAGCACAGCGCGCCCTGAGTAGCGCCGGTAGGCTCCGCGCTGCACCGCCTTCTCGATAGTGAGGGTGACCGAAACCGGGCGGTCCGGCGCGAGCAGCGGCAGCAGGCGGGCCTGGGCGAGCCACCTGTGGCACAGGACCACTGCCAAGCCGAGCAGGGAGAAAAGGGCCAGAAGCGGCAGAAAATGCCGCAGGCTCCCCCGCGAGAGCCACCCGATGCAGAGGACGCCTCCGGCGGCGCAGGGGAGGACCGCCCATCTCGGCAGAGTCAGCAGCAGCCAGACGGTGAGCAGAAAGGCGCATCCCATCCAGAAAAGCGGCCTTCGGACGGCACCGAATGCGGACAGGGGCATCCTGAGCGCGGCAGTTTGGTTTTGAAAGGCTTTCATCGCATCATCCCGGGAAAGTCGGTACGAAAGAGCAGATAATCGACGCTCACCTGATAGAGATCGGCCAGAGCAATCAAAATCTCGAGCGGCAGGGCGTTAGCCCCGTTTTCATAAGCCGAATAGGCGCTTCGGCTGATCTTCAGCCGGTCGGCAAGCTCCTTCTGAGTCCAGTCGCGGTCCTCACGCAGATCCCGTATCCGTGTTCTGACCAACCGATCACCTCCCTGTGGATTATGCACATATTATAAATGACATAAATTCTGTCACGGTTTGTTTGACAGGATTTATGTCGAAAAATGGCGAAATCAGAGAAGATGTGCCGCTTTCGCCGCCTCTGCCGGTAAGGATCGTTCTATTTTGGCGGCGCAGGTACGAAATATTCAGAAAGAAAAACCCTTCCGCCCGGAATATACGGGCGGAAGGGGAGCGGAAGCAGGTACCGAAATCAGCGGAAGAAGAGAGGCAGGGGCGAGAGAAAGAGAATATCGTTGCGTTCGGCTGCGCTGCCTTCGGCAAGAACCGCGGCGCAGGCGGCAATCTTTCCCTTGCTCTGCCGGACCAGCTCTCTGAGTGCGTTGAGGGATTCACCGGTCGAGATGACGTCATCGACAATCAGCACCCGTTTTCCCGCAAGGGCATCCATGTCGTGCCGGTCAAGATAAAGCGTCTGACGGTTGGCTGTGGTGATTGATTTTACCTCGACTGCCACCGGATCGCTCATATAGAGTTTTTTGGCCTTGCGGGCGGGATAGTAATTTTTCCCCGACTGGCGCGCCATCTCATAGGCAAGGGGAATCCCCTTGGATTCGGCGGTCACGATGACGTCGAAATCAGGCACGCGGGTAAGCAGTTCCTTCGCGCAGGCGACGGTCAGCTCGACATCCGAGAACATGATGAACGCGGCGATCGACATTTTTTCGTTGAGCGGGCAGATGGGAAGCTCCCGCTCAAGCCCCGCGACCTTGAGACGATAGGTTTTTTCCATATGTTTTGTCTCCTTTGATCCATGGGGTCAGCCGGGAGGCCACCCCAGATTGCGTCCGGCCAGCAGGTGGAAGTGAAGATGTCCCACCGTCTGCCCGCCCTCCTCGCCGCAGTTGGTCACAACACGGAAGCCCTTTTCCAGCTTTTCGCGCCGGGCAATTTCAGCGATCACCTCATAGATATGCGCGACGACGGCGCTGTTTTCCGGGGTGATCTCAGCCGCCGAACCAATGTGCTGCTTGGGGATGACAACCGCATGAAAGGGAGCCTTAGGGTCAATGTCGCGGAACGCCAGCACCTGTTCGTCCTCATAGACCTTGGTGCTGGGAATTTCTCCGCCGGCAATGCTGCAAAACAGACAATCCATAGACAAATCCTCCTTTTTGATGGCTTTGGAAATGCAGTGTATTCGATCGGACGGCCGGGTCTCCTTCCATGAGCAGGCTTGACGGTGTGCCTGCGGAAATCGCCCCGATCTGCCGGCACGCGGCAGGAAAGCCCGGCCCGAATCCGGTCAGTCCTTTTTGACCTGTTCGGCCAGCAGCTCCGGCGCCTTGGCGAGCGCCTCGTCTACCCGGAACACCTCCGAGGTGCCGCCCATGGCCGAATCGGGCTTGCCGCCGCCCGAGCCTCCGACCAGAGCGGTCAGGGCCTTGACGAGCTTACCGGCGTGGACGCCCTTTCCGATGGCGTCCTTCGAGGCGGCCACGAGGATGGCTGCCTTCTTTTCGCCGGCGGCGGTAAGCACCGCTACAATCGCGCCGGGGCGTTCCTTGACCTTGTCGCCGAGGGTGCGCAGCGCGTCGGGACGGGCGTCGTTGAAGGAAGCAGTGACCAGATGAACGCCGCCGATCTCCTTGGCATTGGCAAAGAGTCCCGCAATCTGGCTGTCGGCAAGCTTCTGGCTCATCGAATCGATCTGGCGGTTGCGCTCCTTGAGATCGCTTTGCAGAGCGGCGATCTTGGAGGGAAGATCGGAACTGCTGCCGGCCTTGAGCAGTTCGCAGCAGGCACCGAGGTCTTTCTGCATTTCGCCGATATGGCGCAGCACACCGAGGCCGGTGACCGCCTCGATGCGGCGTACGCCGGCGGCAACCGACGACTCCCTGAGGATCTTGAAGAGACCGAGCTTGGAGGTGTTGTCTACATGGGTGCCGCCGCAGAGCTCGATTGAGCGTCCGCCGATATCGACCACCCGGACGACATCGCCGTATTTTTCAGAGAAAAGCGCCATCGCGCCCTTTGCCTTCGCCTCATCCTGACTCATTTCGGAGACGGTGACCGGCAGGCAGTCAAGAATCAGACTGTTGACCAGCATCTCGATCTTCATCAGCTCATCGGAGGTGACGGCGGCGAAATGGGTAAAGTCGAAACGGCAGCAGTCGGCGTCAACCAGCTGTCCGGCCTGGTGCACATGGCTTCCCAGCACCTCGCGCAGCGCGTAC
>Ga0129316_1000698_pt1 | contig 16489 bp, 17 predicted proteins | sample Cm1ome_2_FD_94429 | JGI IMG/M metagenome (GOLD analysis project Ga0129316, IMG submission 94429) | Eastern black-and-white colobus group fecal microbial communities from Wisconsin, USA - Cm1022B metagenome | ecosystem: Host-associated > Mammals > Digestive system > Large intestine > Fecal...
ATCGTCTATGCCAAATACAGAGGAAAGGGCTTCGGCGGTCAGGCGCTGGATCTACTGTGCGGTGCGGCGAAAGAGAACGGCGTTTCTGTTTTGTATGACGATATCGCCATCGACAACCCGGCCATATCGCTGTTTCTGAAGCATGGATTTCAGGAAGAACGCCGGACGGAAGAGAAGATTTATTTGCGAAAAGAGCTGTAATAGAGCAGAAATATTGTAGGGGGCGATGCCTTCATGGCCCCGAGGGCCAGACAATAGGTAGGTACATATCTCGTACCAATCTATCGACCAACCTTCGGGACGATGTGGGCATCGTCCCCTACAGTTGAATACGGTTGCCGCCTATGAAACAAGGTGACCGGTAGGCAAGTTCCGCAGGTGTTGAAACTGGGCACGCGGCGTTAGTTTTGCGCTGACATCCAGACGATCACAGCGCACTCCGATGCTTCCTGCAACCTGTACCCGTTTTCCCTGTAATCCTCATTGTCAAATGAAAACAGGAAGAACCCGGCCTCGCCATGGTCGAAGATCATGGCGCTGAGCAGAATATCCCGGTCAGGGGACAGGTCGATGGTTTTGGCTCCGGACCATTCCAGACTGTCCAGCAGGTAGCTGTTTTCCGGCAGGGAAATGGCGGCGGTCAGGGGGTCCGCGCCGGAGTCGGTATCGACCTGAATTTGATAGGCTGTGGTTGCGTAGTCCTTTGTCCCTCGATTCAGGGACAGACGGACATTCTTTGTGCCCTGGGGAATGTCCAGAGGGATGCTCTGGGTGCAGGTCCCGTTTTCCCAAAGCTCCGCGTGAATGGTCACAGCGGTGTTGAAAGCGGAGGTGTGCAGCTGAATATCCGCAGTCTGCGGAGGATCAAAGGGCGTGTTATGATAGCTCTTGAGCTTCATATAGTCGCCGACTCGCACCGGATTTGTGAGGAAGCAGGCCGCCACGGCCAGACAGATGACAATTGCCGCCAGCACGGCACGGAAAGTGGGCTTCCGGTAGTTCAGGATGCTCTTGATCCGCTGCTTGACGCTGGCCTCCCCAAAGGCCAGGGGACAGGCGGTAATGAACCGTCCGGGCACGGAGCAGGCAAGAAGGGCCTTGGAATATGCCTGTTTATCTGCCGGGGGCATATCCCGGATAACTTGCTCATCACAGGCAAATTCCATATCCCGGCAGAACAGCCCGTAGGCAACCCAGACCATGGGATTGAACCAGTGAACGCTCAGCAGCAGAAAGCCCAGGAGTTTCCACCAGGGATCCAGCCGCGCGATATGGGCGCGCTCGTGAGCAATAACGGGTTCCATGTGCTTCCCCCTCATATCCGAAGGAAGATAGATTCTTGGCTGCACCAGCCCCAGAACGAAGGGAGAGGGGATACGGTCACAGAAATAGATGTTGCTTTCATAGGGAATGCTTTCTTTTGTTCGCCTGCGTACCTGGGCATAGCTTACCGCGGCATACAGAAGCATGACACATGCGCCGCCTGCCCAGATGCCCATGGCTGTGGGCAGATAAACGTTGGGGGTGTGAAGTGTGGCGGTGGGGCCGTCATCCGTGGGCGTGGCCGCAAAATAGGGGATTTCCGCCATGGGCTTCTCGGATTTTTGATTGTAGCGGACGTACTCAAGCTGCCCGTTATGAAAGACGCCTACGTGATTGAATACGGAAAGACCGCTGGAAAGGGTGAAGGGGCAGCATAGCCGCAGGGCAACAAAGAGCCAGAGAACGCAGATGTATTTTTTCGGAAGCTTCCGGAAAATCAGCCGCAACAGAATCACAACGCCAATCAGAATGGCGGAGGCGGCGCTCATATTCAGAAGTGTTACAAAAGCGCTGTACATATCTCTTACTCCTTTCCCATCTGTCGGATCATTTCTTGAATCTCGGCAAGATCGGCCTCAGAAAGCTTTTTCCGCCGGGTAAAGGCCGCCAGAAAGGCGGGCAGAGAGCCGCCGAAGATGTCCGTGACAAATTTCTCACTCTGGGCCGAGGCATACTCCGCCTTTGTCATCCGGGATGTGACCGTGCCGTTTTCATTTTGGAAAATGCCTTTCTCGCACAGCCGTTTCAGAACGGTGTAGGTAGTGGATTTTTTCCAGTCCAGTTCCCGACCGCACAGCTCCACCAGTTCTCTGGAAGTAAGGGGCTCATGCTGCCAGATAATATCGGCAAACCGCGCTTCCACAGTGCCGAGTTTCAAATCGTCCATATGAATTCCTCCTTGGTCTATACTTTGTAGATTCATAGTTAGTCTACAACATATAGACCAATTTGTCAAGAGTGTTAAGAAAGAATTAACCTTCGCATGCTTGACGTTTTGGCACATGAAAGGTACAATCAAAGCAGAAAAGGAGGGTGCTGTCATGGGAGAAAAGCACAAATGGACACCGGAAGAAGTCCAGCTGTGGTACAGAGGCCAAAGGACCCACAACTATTCTAACCCGGAGGACACCAACTGGGTGGTCCGCAAGCCTAACGGTTTGGGCTGGACCATGAATCTTGCAAACACAAAAACCTGGTGGTTTCTGGCGGGGGTCGCCTGCGTTGTCATGCTGGTGATCTGGTTTACAAGCTGGCGCGGCTCCATCGGAATTATCGGCGGCGCGGACGGCCCTACGGCCATCTATGTGTCGAGCGGCAGCAGCACACCTACAGGCTACCCAACAGGCAGCGTCCAGCGGCCTCAGATCATGTACGGCGGGACGCTTTACCTTTACTCTGCCAACGGCTTTGACGAACCCCTGCCGGAGGGCTTTGCTCTGGTTGGCAGCGTTCGGTGCGTGGATGATGCCAATGCGCCGACCCGGGACTTTGCCGGCAGCCTCGTTGAGGTGGGACAGAAGATCTATGCTTCGCCGGAGAATAGCAGCATCTATGTAGAATATACGGACGGCTTCGGGGAGTTTGTGCCGGAAGAGACAGAATAGACGGAAAATGTGCTGTGGCACCCCGCTGCAAAGAATCTTTGCGTGACATTTCGGCCCCTGTGTGCTATCTTGGGTGCAAAGGAGGCGGAGAACTATGCGTGATATCGGAAAGAACATCCGGCAGGCCCGGGAGCGGAAGGGTTACAGCCAGGAGCAGCTGGCGGAGCTGCTGTTTGTGACGAGACAGACAATCTCCAACTATGAGACGGGCCGGTCCCGCCCGGACGTGGAGACCCTTGTAAAAATATCCCAGCTGTTGGATGTGGAAGTTACGAACCTTATTTACGGACCTCAGCAGGTCACCAGTCATCGCTGGTCCTTTTGGATTCGGCTGAGTATCGTTGCCGCACTGCTCGGCATCTACCTCTCGCTTACGCCATTTTCCCGGCGCTATGCGGAGCTGTACTATAACAAGATCCCGGAATGGTACAGAATGCTGATCCTTGTACCATGCATATACTTTTCTCTGGGGCAGCTGTTTCTGGATGTGCTGCGGCGGATCTGGAAGCCCAAGCCCCTCGCCGGGGCAAAAATCATCCGTGGGGTCTGTGTTGCCTGGATCGTTTGCTACTGTGCGGCGCTGCTGCTTGCCTTTTTGCAGCTGTATGCGGAGCGTTTGGAATATACATGGCTGGTGAAATGCGCCTACACCTTCCTCGGTATGGTCCCGGGGTCGGGATTTGCCAGGTATTGCGGCATGACCTGTGCCTTTCTGGCCGGAGGCGGGCTGGTGCTGGCGGAAGACAAGTGAACAATGCAGATTGCTATCAAAAAAGCCGCCCAACCGGGCGGCTTTGGCGTTAGGGAAGCTCTGATTAAATCGCCAAGAGCTGACGGCGAAAGATTTTGTTTCCAGGCAAGGTTTGGAAAATGAGGGAATACTGTATGTATTTCCCATTTTTCAAACCGCAGACTGGAAGCAAAAGAACCGCCGCTCAGCCGCAGACGATTTATTCAGAGTTTCCTTAGGTTACATGGTAAACTGAATTCCGCAGAAGGCGGCGTAGAGAATCAGCAGCACAATGCCCTGATACCGGGAAAGCTTCCTGGATTTCAAGGCGGGCAAGGTCAGAAACGCCATGACGAAAAGCATCAACGGAATATCCAATACCAGAGAGGCGTTGACGCCGAAGAGAGTGCTGGACTCCGGAATATAGAACGGAGCCAGTGTCATGGACATACCGCTGACCAGAACCAGATTAAAAAGATTGGCACCGATGACGTTGCCCAGGGACAGAGCGCCGTGGCCCTTTGCCAGGGAGGTGATGGCCGTGACCAGCTCGGGAAGACTGGTACCCAGAGCTACGAAGGTCAAAGCAATGACGGATTCAGGCACACCCAAAGCCTGGGCAATCAGGGTACCATTGTCCACCAGCAGATCAGCGCCCACCGCTACCAGAGCAGCGCCCACCACCAGCAAAAGGATGTCCTTGCCCATGGTGTTCTTAGTGGCTTTTTCCTCAATCTCTTTCGTTTCCTCTTCTTCCGCGGCGGCTTCAACGGGGTTCCTGAAACCCTGCCGGACAGTAACCACCAGGTAGACAACAAAGATGGCCAGCAGCAGAATACCCAGAGGGCGGCCGAAGTACCCGGTCACATAGGTGTTGACCACGTAGATCGCGGCAGAGCCGAAGAAAAACAGCACGGGGGTTTTCAATGCCTTGGTGTCTACAGGGCCGGGGCGGACAGCCACGGTGATGGCGGCTATCAGAGCGGTGTTGCAGATGATGGAACCAATGGCGTTGCCGTAGGCGATTTCTCCGTGGCCCGTCAGGGCAGAGGTGGCAGAGACCATAACCTCCGGCAGAGTGGTGCCGATGGAGACAACGGTAGCACCGATGATGATCTCGGGCACATGGAACCGCTCGGCAATGCCGGTAGCGCCGTCAACGAACCAGTCGCCGCCCTTAATGAGAAGGACAAGCCCCAGGGCAAACAGCAGTACAGGAATGAGCATTCAGTAACAACTCCTTAGCGTTTGATGGAATATTCTACAGGGGTATCCGCGGGCATATCCAGCAGCTCGGGATTCTCCAGGAGCTTCTTGACCAGCGCTACGGTTCCGGAGTAGTAATAGCCGTCGGCGATCCGCTCGTCCAGAGTGATCCCCAGAGGGATAACCTCTTTCAGTTCCTCGGTGCCGTCAGCATAGTGGAACATCTTCATATGCTTCTTGCCCAGAACGATGAAGCAGGAGTTGGTGCCCCAGTTCACCAGATGGTGATAGCCTACCTCCAGACCGATAGAACCCAGATTGGACAGAAAGATGGCCGCATGGTTGGGGTCGGAGCCAATGAGACTCTGGGGAGCCCAGCCGCGCTTGTCCAGCCAGAGAACGAAGCCCGTAACAAGATTGATGGTCCACTGGGGCAGTTTGGACAAGATGTCCATGGCGCCGGTGGAGGTGTCTTTCTCCGTATCACTTTTGGTGACGTGGATGACCTTCATAATCTTCTCATGAAAGGAGTCCATGGTCTCTTTTTCACCGATCTTGAAAAGGGCCAGAGCTTCCTCGGCCCGGTCGTCGAATTTCTTCTTGACGGTAAAGGCAACGGTAATGTCATTCCGCTGGTATACCCGTTTGTTGCAGACAAACCGGTTCATCTTGGGCCGCAGCACAAATGCCTTGCCGATGGCGCAGGCAATAACGTGGAAGAAAGTGTATTTATCCTCGGTCAGACCCTCGTTCTTTTTGACGAGATAGGTTTCCAGTGGCTTATAGTCAATATCTACGCTGATATAGGCCTCATTATCTGCCCGGTTGGGCATGATGCAGGGCATAATCCGGTTCATGCTGGGCAGATCCTTCAGCCATACCGCATCAGGTCGGTCGCCCCATTTTTTCTTTTTGGTCTCAGGCATAATAATTCCCTCCGTATGGTCATAAGTGCCCCTATTGTAGCAGAATCTGGTATCAATTGCAAATAAAATTTCCGACGGCCTTTTTGTCTCCCTTGTGCTATTATGACGGCAGATTTACCGGGGAGGCGCGGGTGTTATGGAAAAACAATCGTCCCAGCTGCGGCAGTCCATCTTTATGGGGCTGCTGCCTGTACTGCTGATTGGCGGCGTGGGAAATCTGGCGGAAAAGGCTGAAATGCCTTCTTTTTGCACAAAGGACAGTGCCGTAAGCGTTTGCCTGACAGACGGAACGGAACTGGCTTTGGATGCCTATTTGCAGCGGGTGCTTCTGGGGGAGATGCCCATATCTTTTGAGAAAGAAGCCTTGAAGGCCCAGGCGGTGGCGGCCAGGACCTATACGGCAAAGGCCATGGCCGGGGGAAAACATGGGGGAAAGCTCTGCACGGACAGCACCTGCTGCCAGGCTTTTTGCGACGCCGCGGCATTTGCCTCCTTTACGCCGGAGGAGCGGGAAAAAGCTGCCGACGCGGTGCGGGAGACGGACGCACTGGTTCTGACTTACGACGGGGCGCTGATCGAGGCGACTTTCTTTTCCTGCTCAGGGGGCCGGACGGAGGATGCCGTTGCGGTGTGGGGCACGGACTATCCGTATCTTCGCAGCGTGGAAAGTCCCGGGGAGGAGGCCGCGAAATATGACACGGACAGCCGTCTGGTTTCCAAAAGGGAACTGGAAACGGCACTGGAGATCACATTGAGCGATAATGCCGCGTCCTGGACGGGCGCGGTACAGCTGACGTCCGGCGGTGGGGTGGAGACAATTGAACTGGGCGGCAAACGTTTTCTGGGCGTCTATCTGCGAAAGGCATTGGGATTGCGCTCTACGGCCTTTACCGTTACGCCGGAGGGGGATGCTCTGCGTTTTGATACCCGGGGCTATGGCCACCGCGTGGGGCTGAGCCAGTACGGAGCCAACGCCATGGCGGCGGATGGGGCAGACTTCCGGGAAATTCTCAGACACTATTACCCTGGAACGGCTTTGTTAAATTATGGTGAATTTGTTGAAAATTGACCCGGATTATGGTAGAATACAGGCAAAAATAACGGGAAGGTGATTCTATGCAGCTGAATATTGACGGAAAGACCATTCAGGCAGAACCGGAGCAGTCCCTGAAAGCACTGGTGGCGAAGCTGGGCCTTGACGCGCCAAAGCTGTCTCAGCGGCCTCTTGCGGCCCGGATCGCGGGCGAGGTCTTTACATTGAATTATATCCCTCTGCGGGAAAAGGACGGGGAAGGAGACCGGCCTTCCATGCGGCGGGCCATGGCCGCTTCCGGCGGAAATATTAAACTCCTGCGCTACGGTGATTCCGCCGGCAAGGAGGTCTATATCCGCACGGCCCAGTTTTTGATGTTCCTGGCATTTCAGCAGCTCTGGCCCAAGGCCCGGGCTGTGGTGGGCTGCACCTTGGGGTCCAGCGTATATGTGACCGTTGAGGGCGCGGAAAATTTTTCGGCGGAACGACTGAAAAAGCATATCCAGGAGCTGGTTGCCCGGGATATTCCGCTGCTTCGCAGACGGGTGTCCCGGGAGGAGGCCATTGCCCGCTACGCCGCTATGGGGCGACAGGACAAGGCCCGGCTTCTCTCCTGGCGCAGCCTGCCCTATTGCAGCGAATATACCCACGGAGACTACACGGATAGCTTTTTCGGGGAAATGGCCCCCTCTACGGGCTTTTTGACGGTTTGGGACGTACTCAGCGCCGATGGAGGCTTTCTCTTCGTCTTTCCGGATGATCTGGACCCGGACAGATTGGCGAAGCTCAGCCCCATGCCCCAGTTTTTCAGCGTGTTTTCCGAGGGAGAACGCTGGTGCCGCCTGATGGAATGCCAGAACGTGGCAGACCTGAACGAACTGACGGTTTCCGAACGCATCCGGGAACTGATCCGGGTCAATGAGGCCCTCCATGAAAAACGCTTTGCCCAGGCGGCGGATCTGGTTAGCAGCCGGGGGGCCAGGGTGGTCCTGCTGGCAGGCCCCAGCTCTTCGGGAAAGACCACTTCCGCCCACCGTCTGGCGACACAGCTGCGGGTCTATGGCAAAAAGCCCGTGCTTATGAGCCTGGACGACTACTATATCGACCGGGACAAGATCGCCCCGGGGCCTGACGGCAAGCTGGATCTGGAGCATATCAACACGCTGGACTGTGACCTGTTCCGAAAGGATATTTCCGAATTGCTGGCGGGGAAAGAGGTGGAGCTGCCCACCTTCAATTTCAAAACCGGCAAACGGGAGTGGTCCGGCAAGCGTCTGATGTTGGCGGAGGACTCTGTCATCATTGCCGAGGGCCTTCATGCCCTGAACCCTGCTATGCTGCCGGAAAGTGTGGATATGCGCCGGATCTTCCGGCTCTATGTCAGCCCGCTGCTGCCGCTGAATCTGGACGACCACAACCGGATCCCCACCAGCTATCTGCGGCTTCTGCGCCGGATCGTCCGGGATTACGAGACCCGGGGTTCCTCTGTGCAGCATACCCTTTCCATGTGGGAATCCGTCCAGCAGGGGGAGAAGCGCTGGATATTCCCCTTCCAGGAGAATGCGGACATGATCTTCAACAGCTCCACGCTCTATGAGCTGGCGGTGCTGAAAAAGCATATTTACCCTCTGCTCACCGCCGTTCAGCCGGAGGACAGCTGGTATGACGAGGTGCGCTACATCGTCAGGATTCTGGACTTTATCCGGGAAGCGGACGTGGACGACGAGATCCCGCCCACAAGTATTGTCCGGGAGTTCATCGGCGGGAATACGTTTTATCGATAAAAACAGCAGGCGCATGGTGCGAAAATACACTATGCGCCTGCCAAACTGCCCAAAAAAGCCTCGCAGAGTTTGCCGACGATAGTCGGCAAATAAAGTCAAATCATTTTCTGCCGGGGCGTGTACCTGGCAGAAAATACTTCTCAGGCCGTTAGTGTGCGAGTTGTCCGCTGCAAGCGGACAAGGAGTGCATGCGACGGACTGCAAAAGTCTGTCGGAAAACCCCGAATGGGGTTTTTCGACAAGCTCACAGGCGCATGGTGTGAAAATACACCATGCGCCTGCTTCCTTAGAGAATGTAGTCCGTCACGCAGTCATACCAATGCACGTAGGTAATGCCGTTGACGGTGAGCCGGTCATTTTCCGGCAGCTGTGCACTCCAGAGTTTGCCGTATCGGTCAAGGGCCCAGTCGTCCCGGTTGTACCGGCGCCAAAGAATGGTCCTGCCGTTTTGATCCAGAAACTGTTCCGTGATAACGGCGCAGCCGGGGCTTTCGATATCCATGACGCATACGGTGTCATAGGCCTTCCCGTTGATGGTGACGGTGTATCTCCCAACAATATCCAGAAGGAATTCCCCGTTTTCTGATGTAATGGTGTTCCCGTCCCGTTGGATCAGGCCCTTGGGGGAAAGGCTGACCTCCCTGCCGCAGTTGTCAGCGCCGTAACCCCAGTTCAGCATGAATTCCTCGCCGTCCAGAAATGTGAGGTAATTGCGCACGCCATCGTCCGTCCGAAGCGCCGCCAGATAGCGGCAGCGGGTATCCGTCAGCTGGGCGACAAAGGTACGCTGAATGGTGTCCTTTCCGCCGGGGCGGGGATCCTCCGCCGCGGTCAGCTCCACGCCCTCAATGCCGTGAACCCTGGCCCTTCCGGTCACCTGAGTATGGTAAATATTGGCGCATTTCCGGGAGGGCATATCGTACATGCCCCAGGAGAGCTTTTCTCCAAGCCTTGGGACAAGAAACCATCCCTGAAGTTCCTCCCATCTGACGGAAAAAGGCGGCTGCGCACCGGATACAATGGTATACGGGGGCAAAAAGTCGGGCAGTTTTTTCATAGATGTATCTCCTTTCACTTCCGTGAAAACATATGGGTATTGGTTTTTGAAATTTCGCTTTGCCGTAAAGAGCCTGCTTTTTACGGTCCCAATGGGGATGGACAGCTTTTCCGCGATTTCGGCCTGGGACAGCTCATCCCAGAAGAAAAGGGAAAGAATCTGCTTGTCCTTTTCATTGAGAAGTCCAAAGGTTTCCTGAACGGATTCCGCGGCGAAAGCACCGAAGCGGCTGTCGGCCAACTCACCCAATGCGTCCAGGGAGACTTCCCGCCGCAGGGCGTTTTTGCGGAAATAGTCTGTGCATTTGTTCCGGGCAATGCTGAGGAGCCACGCCTTGAAGGCGTCCATGTTTTTCAGCTGCGGAAATTTCTGATAGGCGGTCAGATATGTTTCCTGCAAAATATCGTCCGCGTCGGTCTGGTTGTCGATGCGGAAGCGGACAAACCGCTCCACACAGGCATATTCCCGTGCCAGCAGCGTTTCAAACAGCGCCATATGTTCACCTCCTTGTGTTCTGGAATAAAACCGGTTTCAGCTATATAGACGAAAGTCGAAGCAAAAAGGTTCATTGGAACATAAAAAACCCGGCTCAAAAGAGCCGGGTAAGATTCGATTTCAGGCCACAGGCGGGCAGGGGTACTTCAGAATCAGGGAGATAATCAGGCACAGGAAGATGCTGGAAAAACCCGTTACCATCCAGAAGCTCCTTCTGCGCAGCAGCTCGCCGGTGATGAACAGCCAGCCCACGGACAAAACAGACGCCAGAATGGACAGCGTTGCCGTAATGACGCGAAGCACATTCAACCCCTTGGAGGAAAAAATCAAAAAAAGAATAAAGACAAGAGCGTCTCCCAACAAAATCTCTGTCATTAGTTTTTCCAGCGCGCGATAGCGATTTCTCTTTGCCACGATTGATCCCTCCAGCGGACATTTTTCTAGAAGTATCTTATCACACTCTGTCGTAAATTGCAATCATTTTGATACAACTTGTATATTTTTTTATTTGTGCCTTGCACAGATGGCAAAGAAATGGTATAATACCCCAAAAGTATGTCAATTTGTTTGAAACAGCGGGAGAGAAGCGGTTCCCGGACTGTTTGAGGAAAAGGATCGAGGCTATGTCGGAACCCCAGTATCGGCTGGAGGGCATCGTCCATACCCGCGCGGAGGCGCGGGAGGATTTTGAGGGCCCTCTGGATGTTATTTTTCTGCTGCTGAGCAAGAATAAAATTGAAATTCAGGATGTGTCCATTACAGCTATCCTGGAGCAGTATCTGGCCTATCTGGACGAGATGAAGCGGCTGGATATGGAGATTGCCAGTGAGTTCATCACCATGGCGTCCCACCTGATGCTGATCAAGACCAAGATGCTCCTCTCTGCCGCCGAGCAGCAGGAGGCGGAGGACGAGTTGGATGTTCTGCGTCAGGGGCTTATCGAGCGCCGCAGGCGGGAGGCCATGGAGCAGATCCGTCTGGCCGTGACGGAGCTGGAACCGCGGAACGAGATTGGCCGGTGCCTGTTTACCAAGGAGCCGGAGCCCCTGAAAAAAGTTGGCGGCTACCGCTATCAGCATGAGGTAAAGGATTTGCTGCGGGCTCTGGAGATGATTTCCGAGCGCAGCCAGCGCCAGCTGCCGCCGCCTACCCAGAATTTCAAGGGTATCGTCGGCAAGGAGCCGTATCCCGTGGCGAAGAAATCCGGCGAGGTGCTGCGCCAGCTGATCCTGCGGGGCGTGGAGCGGCTGAAGAGTCTCTTCCGGGGAAACAAGACCCGGTCCGAGGTCGTGGCGACATTTCTGGCCATTCTGGAGTTGTGCAAGACCAACGCCATAACGTTGGAAGACGATGTAAACGGAGAAAATCCCAATGTCCGGCTGTTGGACAGGAATTACGCGGAAGGAGAGACAAGCTGATGGAGCAGGAAGAGCTGCAGCGTGTTATTGAAGCCATCCTCTTTGCGGCGGGAGAGCGGGTAGAGATTTCCCGGCTGGCCCAGACCCTTGAGGTTGATCCCGGAGATATTGCCAAGGCTGCGGACGCTCTGGCGAATCAGCTGGCCTTTGATCGTCGGGGTATCCGCATTCTGAAGCTGGAGCAGGGCTACCAGATGGTGTCCTCCGGCGAGATGGCGGACTATATCACGAAGACGCTGGAGACCCGAAAGCCCCCGAAGCTTTCCTCATCTCAGTTGGAGACCCTGACCATTATTGCCTATTATCAACCGGCCACCAAAGCTATGGTGGAGCAGATCCGCGGCGCGGACAGCTCCTATTCCGTGGCCGCGCTGCTGAACAAAAAACTCATTGAAGAGGCGGGGAGACTGAACGTTCCCGGCCGTCCCATTCAGTATAAGACCACGCCGGACTTCCTGCGTACCTTTGGATTGCAGTCCCTGGAGGAGCTGCCGCCCATAGATAAGATTGCTTTCGGGGAACCCATTGAGATTCCGGAGGAACAGCAGGAAGCACCGAAGCAGGAGGCCACTTGATGGGCTGGCTCATTGCGCTGGCTGTTCTGGTCCTTCTGGCCTGCCTGCCCCTTGGTGGCAGCGTCCGGTATGACGAGAGCGGGCTGCGGGTACAGCTTCTGCTGGGGCATATCCGGATCACCATTTATCCGGTGCCCGACTGGCTGGACAGATTGCTCCACAAGTCTCCGAAGGAAGAAAAAAAGCCAAAGACACCCCAGCCAAAGGCAGGGCCGGAAGCTCCTGCGGAAACCGGGGGAGACTGGAAGCGCTTCCTTCCGCTCCTGCAAACCGGGCTGGATTTTCTGGGAGATTTCCGGCGGAAGCTGCGGGTGAACCATCTGGTCCTTCACCTGACGCTCGGGGGCGACGACCCGGCGGATCTTGCCGTGAAGTACGGCAGAGCCTGGGCGGCTTTGGGCAACCTGACGCCCCAGCTGGAGCGGGCCTTTGTAATCAAAAAACGGGATATGGAAGTCCGGTGCGATTTTCTTTCCGAAAATACGAAAATCACTTTTGCCATGGATCTGACCATAACTTTGGGGAGACTGCTTTCTCTGGCTGTGGTCTATGGGATTCGAATGGTCAAACAATTTTCATCCTCGAGAAATAAGGCGGTGCAAACAAAATGAGTGAAAAACTTCCCAATATGCTGGAGAGCACCATTGCGAAAATTCGGGAAATGGTGGATTCCAATACTGTGGTGGGCCAGCCCATTGAAACAGCGGACGGCGTGACGATTATCCCTGTGTCCAGAATCAGCATTGGTCTCGGCGGCGGCGGCTCGGACTTCGTGTCCTCTAAGTCTCCCACAAAGGATCCCTTCGGCGGCGGTGTGGGTGCCGGTGTCAAAGTGGTGCCTGTGTGCTTTCTTGTGGTCAAGGACGGCAATGTGCGCATTCTGACCGTTGCGGAGCCTGCCAACACCACGGCAGACCGGATCGTGGAAATGGTCCCGGAGACTTTGGACCGAATCTCCGCCCTTTTTGAAAAGAAAAAGGATTAATTTGTTCCATTTCGGGCAATCTAACCCCGGGGTGAGAATATGAACGTCCTTTTTGCCAAAACGGCAGCTGTGCTCCTGGCTGCCGTTTTGCTGTTGCCTGTGAAGGCGCAGGCGGTTTCCGCCAGACGGGCGGTGGTTTTGGAGCCTGTGACCGGGCGGCAGCTGTTTTCCCGGGCTGCATCTCAGCAGGCCCCCATGGCCAGTACCACCAAAATCATGACGGCGCTGTTGATCTGCGAGCAGTGCAATGTTTTGGACCGGATGCGCATTCCTAAAGAAGCGGTCGGCATCGAAGGCTCTTCTATGTACCTGAAGGAGGGCGAGGTGCTGACTGTTCAGGACCTTTTATACGGACTTATGCTTTCCTCCGGCAATGACGCCGCGGTGGCGCTGGCCATTTACTGCGGCGGCACAGTGGAGGGCTTTGTTGGCATGATGAACGACAAGGCGAGGATATTGGGGCTGCGGGATACCCATTTTGCCAACCCCAACGGTTTGGACGCGCCGGAGCACTATTCCAGTGCCGCGGATCTGGCGGTCCTGGGAGCCTACGCTATGGAGAACCCCATTTTCGCAAAGACCGTATCTACGAAAACGGTCCAGGCAGCGGGACGGTATCTGCGCAACCACAATAAGCTCCTGTGGCTGCTGCCCGGGGCGGAGGGTATCAAGACAGGCTTTACCCGGTCTGCCGGGCGAATTCTGGTTTCCAGTTCCCAGCGGCAGGGAAGGCGGCTTGTGGCGGCAACCATGGATGCTCCGGATGACTGGCGGGACCATCAGAGCCTTCTGGAGGCAGGCTTTCGGAATTATCAGGTTGAGCAGCTTCTTGCGGCGGGGGAACAGCTGGGTGCGCGCGTTGTGGCTGGCGGAGAAGGAAAGGCGCGGATCCTGGCCGCTGAGGATTTTTTCTACGCGCTGGCTCAGGGCGAGCGGCCCCAGATTGTTTTGGGAGGTCAGGACTTTGCCTATGCCCCGGTGACAGAGGGGGCGGACGCGGGGACGGCCTATGTGCTGCTCTCCGGAAAAATTATCGGTAGAGTTCCCACTGTCTACGGGGAGACCGTAGAACAGATTGTATCGGAAAAGAAACCGTTCTGGCAGCGGTTGCTGGAAAGATGATTGGAAAGGAGCGCCCCTATGGAGCGTTTGCAGAAAATATTGTCCGCCCGGGGCCTTGCCTCCCGGCGGGCGGCGGAAGAATGGATCAAGGCGGGCCGGGTAACGGTCAACGGTAAGACGGCGGCTTTGGGTGACACGGCGGATGCGGATACGGATGAAATCTGTGTTGACGGGAACCCACTGCCCCGGCAGGAAAGACTGGTCTATCTTGTACTCCACAAGCCCAGAGGCTATGTGACGACCCTGCATGACGAGAAGGGCCGCCCGGATGCCGCACAGCTGGTGGCGGACTGCGGCGCGCGGGTCTATCCCGTAGGGCGGCTGGATATGGATTCCGAGGGCCTGCTGCTTTTTACCAACGACGGCGCTTTTGCCAACCGGCTGATGCACCCAAGCCATCAGGTGGAAAAGACTTACGAAGTTCAGGTCAGCGGCTATGCGGCGGAGAGGTTGACGCTTTTGCGCCGTCCCATTGTTCTGGACGGCTATCGGATCGCTCCGCCGGAGGTTCATCTGCTGAGAAGAGCTGGAGACAAGGCGTGGGTTCAGGTGGTGATCCACGAAGGCCGCAACCGCCAGGTCCGCCGGATGTGCCAGGCGGCAGGTCTTACCGTTCTGCGCCTGAAAAGGACCCGGGAGGGAGATTTGTGCCTGGGAGACTTACCCCTGGGGAAATGGCGCAGCCTTACGGAAGCGGAAATTGAGAATCTTAAAAAATAGTTAGGCTTTCCATGCTTGCAAAATGCTTTTTACTCTGCTAGAATTACAGCGTACGGTTACATAACCGAATAGAGTGCAAAATGGAGGTATCACCTTGAGCAGTGATATTCTTTCAGCGTTAAAAGACGATATGTCCGGGTTCTCCAAGGGGCAGAAGCGCATTGCCCAGTATATCCTGGAATCCTACGATAAGGCGGCCTTTATGACCGCCAACAAGCTGGCCCAGAGCGTTGGCGTGTCCGAATCCACGGTGGTTCGGTTTGCTGTGGATCTGGGCTTTGACGGCTATCCCAGTATGCAGAAGGCCATGCAGGAGATGGTCCTGAACCGGCTGACCTCCGTACAGCGCATCGAGGTCGCCAACGACCGGATGAAGAATCAGGACGTGATTTCCACAGTCTTCCACGCGGATATCGAAAAACTGCGCCAGACGGAGGAGAATGTCAGCCGGGAGGAATTTCAGAACGCGGTGAATGCCATTCTGAAGGCCAAGCGGGTCTTCATTCTGGGTGTTCGTTCTGTGGCGCCGCTGGCCAGTTTCCTGGGCTATTACCTCAACTACATGTTCAACAATGTCCATGTGATTACCGGCGTCAGCCAGGGGGAGATGTTTGAGAAAATCGTGAATGTGGGGCCGGAGGATGTGGTCATCGCTTTCAGCTTCCCCCGCTATTCCGTCTCCACCACCAAAGGCGCCCGGTTCTGCTGCTCCGCGGGTGCCACGGTCATCGGCATTACGGACAGCAAGCTGTCCCCTCTGGGCCAGTGCTGCGACCATGTTCTGGTCGCCAAGAGCGATATGGTGTCTCTGGTTGACAGCCTGGTGGCCCCTCTGAGCATGATCAACGCATTGATCGTTGCCATTGCCGCAAAGAAGGAAAAAGAAGTCGCCCATACCTTCGAGACTCTGGAGCGGATCTGGGACGAATACGATGTCTATGAAAAGCAGGTAGCGCCCGATGACCAGTGATATCCTCGTCATCGGCGGAGGCCCCGCTGGTATGTTCGCGGCCATCACGGCGGCCCGGGATGGGGCGGATGTGGTGCTTTTGGAGCGGAATGATCGGCTGGGAAAGAAGCTCCTGATCACCGGAAAAGGCCGCTGTAATGTAACCAACGACTGCACTGCCGAAGAGGTCCTGCAGAATACCCCCCGGAACGGCCGCTTTCTTTACAGCGCAATGACGGCATTTCCGCCGGAAAAGACCAAGTCTTTTTTCGAAGGCTGCGGCTGTCCGCTGAAAACGGAGCGGGGTAACCGGGTATTCCCGGTGTCCGATAAGGCCGGGTCCATTCTGGACTGCCTGAAAAGGGAACTGAAGAATGCGTCCGTCACGCTCCGGACGGGCCGAGTCACGGAGCTGCTGACCCGGGAAGGAAAAATATACGGCGCCAGGGCAGATGGAGAGACCTATTACGCCCGCGGAGTGATTCTGGCTGCCGGCGGCGCTTCCTATCCAGCCACCGGCTCCACGGGAGACGGTTATGCTCTGGCCCAGTCAGTGGGGCAT
>Ga0129316_1000701_pt1 | contig 16446 bp, 17 predicted proteins | sample Cm1ome_2_FD_94429 | JGI IMG/M metagenome (GOLD analysis project Ga0129316, IMG submission 94429) | Eastern black-and-white colobus group fecal microbial communities from Wisconsin, USA - Cm1022B metagenome | ecosystem: Host-associated > Mammals > Digestive system > Large intestine > Fecal...
TAAATAAAGCATTGTTGGAATCTCCAGTAAATTACAGGGGGGGGAAAATTAGCTAATATACAGATTCTTAGATTCTTTAGTGCATTAGCAGTATCTTTATTTCATGTGGGATTTCTTGATTCTTTAGGAAGAAATTATAATGTATGGTTAGTTAACGGAGTATTTATTTTCTATGCTATCTCTGGTTATGTTACAATGCTCTCTACAGAAAGAGGTTGTGAGAAGTTTATGCTTAAGAGATTAATAAAAATATTCCCTCTTTATTGGTTCTTGACCATTGCTACTTTTATAGCAATGAAAACAAAACCTTCTCTTTTTCCATATGATCCTACATTGATAGATCTGATAAAGAGCATGTTCCTTATTCCATATAGTCACCAATCTACAGCTACAGCCAATGCTATGTATCCAATTGTTAGTATGGGACATACCATACAGACTACAATGCTATACTATTTGGTATTTTGGATTGTGGCTAAAATTTCTTATAAGAATAGAGGTTTGTTGAGTTTATTTGTAGTAATAGTTATTATGCTGTGTGGTATTCTTCTAAAACCAAGCTCTGCGTTTATGAAGTTTTATTTGAAACCTGACATAATATATTTTACAGCAGGTATTGCAGCATACTATATATGCAAATACAAAATAAGTGAAAAGAATAATTCTAATTCTCTGTTATTAATTCTTGCAGCAATGTTGTTTATAGCTACTATGTGTTTTAATAATAGATGGGTATTGCTAACGTTAATTCTTCTATTAATGGTTTTTGTTATTCAATCTGGGAAATCGCAAATAATGCAATTAAGTATTTTCAAGAAATTGACTATCATGGGTAACTGGACTTTCTCTTACTTTCTTATACACCTTTATATTTTGCGTTTTGCAGAGTTTTTTGGTGGTACAATGATTAGTGCTAAAGCTATTGTATGTGACTTGATCGCCATTATAATAGCATGGGGTATTTCTTATATACTATATGAAATTATAGAAAAGCGATTTACAAATATGTTGAAAAAACGATTATTATAAAATATGTACAAACTTTTTTTCAAAAGATTAATATCTTTTACTTTAGCATTGTGCGGACTTGCCGTATGTGCTATTCCTATGATTATCATTGCTATTATTATTAAGTGTGATAGCAATGGACCTGCTCTGTTTAAACAGGTGCGTATGGGTAAGAACATGAAGCCATTCACTTGCTATAAGTTCCGCACAATGTGTCAAGGTGCTTTCGAAAAAGGTGGTATTGCCAGTTCTGAAAGTGATAGCCGCATAACAAAGGTTGGTGCCATATTACGTCGAACAAGTTTAGATGAGTTGCCTCAAATGTTCAATATTCTAAATGGAACAATGGCTATTATAGGTCCACGACCGATTCTTGATTTCGAGTTTGAACCATATAAATATAATGAGCGTTATGTTCATAGGTATGATGCTCTCCCTGGGATGTTTTGTACGGTTGATCTTGAATTGAGGGCGATAGCAGATCGAGAAACACAGTTTGAAATGGATTCTCAGTATGTTGATGATATGTCGCTAGCCATTGATGTCAAAACATTTTTTGGTATAATATCAACTGTTATACATGGAAGGAATGTTTATAAAGATGGTAAATAATATAAATATTATGAATAGTCAATACAATGGACATTTATGTATAGTGTTTGCACTGGAACATTATAACCCGCTGAATATGATTCGAGCTTTAGGTGAGAATGGTATTAATCCAGTTTATATCTCGGTGAAACGTCGCTATGAAGTAGCTGCAAAGAGTAAATATATATCAGCATTGCATCGAGTAAATACTGTTGAGGATGGTTTTAATTTGCTAATGGAAAAGTATGGCCATATAGCAGAAGATACAGGCAAGAAACCTTATATTGTATTCTCGGATGATAAGTCGGTAGGTTATTTTGATCTTCATTATGATGAGTGGAAAGATAAGTTTATCACTTATAATGCGGGACGTACAGGACGTATCAATGAGTTTATGGATAAGTATAATATCCAGCAACTTGCCAAAAAACATGGTTTTAATGTACTGGATAGCTATGTGATCAGCAAGGAAGATACGCTTCCAGAAAACTTGTGGTATCCCATTATCACAAAGGATATTTCTCCTAATTCAGGTTCGTGGAAAGGTGATGTTTATATTTGCCAAGATGAGAAGGAACTAAAAGAGGCTATCATTAAGATTGAGAGTCCTCTGATTATGATTCAACATTTTGTTGATAAACAGAATGAAATGGCTTTGGAAGGTTACACTATCAATAAAGGTAAAGAAATGCAGATAATTACCGAGATGAAGTGGAAGTACCTCATTCAAGGTTATTATAGTCCTTATCATGATGTAAAGATGTTTGAGGATAAGGAAATGGAAGCGAAACTTCAGGCTATGTTCGAGGAAATAGGTTTCGAGGGGGTGTTTGAGGTCGAATTCTTGATTGACAAGGATGGCACTTATTACTTTATGGAAATTAATTTCCGTGCGTCAGCTTGGAATCCTACTTGTAAGTTCGCTGGTATGCCTTTGCCTTATCTTTGGATTAAAGGTATGGAAAATGGGTATATAGACCCCGCTGATCGTAAAGAGTTTGAGCCTTTTACTTCAATGAGTGAGGTGATTGACTATGCTAAGCGTGTAGAGGGCGGTATGTGTTCAATTGCTGAATGGCTACGCGATTTTAAGGATGCGAAATGTGTGTATATATATGACAAAGATGATCGTGGCCCTTGGGATGAAGTAATTAAGAATTGGGATAGTTTTAAGTAGTTAAAAATATGGAAAAATTGTTGTTTACGGGCGGTACAGGTTTTCTTGGAAGAAATATAAAACCTATACTGGATAAGATGTATAGTGTAACTACTGTTGGTATTATGGATGCGGATATGATAAAGGCTAACTTTGTGTCAGATATACCCAAATTGCCTGAATACTATGATGTCGTACTACACGCTGCAGGAAAAGCTCATTTATACCCAAAGACAGAAAAAGAGAAAAAGTCATTCTATGATGTGAATCTTACAGGAACGATTCATCTGTGTGAGGCATTAGAAGTAGTTGGAGTTCCAAAAGCTTTTATTTTTATTTCATCTATGAATGTATATGGTGATAAGCCCGGAAATATGGACACAGAGGATAGTCGGCCTCTGGTAGGTGATTCTCCATATTCGGACAGTAAAATTAAAGCAGAGGCCTATTTGACTGGGTGGTGTAAGAAGCATAATGTTAAATTAGGTATTCTCCGTCCTTCATTATTGGCAGGAAAGGATGCTCCTGGAAATCTTGGCGCGATGATACATGGAATAAAAACTGGAGCGTATCTTAGTATTGCTGGAGGCAAAGCTAGGAAAAGTATCTTGATGGTAGATGATATAGCTTATCTAGTACCTTTAGTTGCGGAAAAGGGTGGTGTCTATAATGTATGTGATGACCGTAATCCTTCTTTTGGAGAATTAGAGGCTACTATTGCTAAGCAATTAGGCAAGAGAAAGCCCATAAGTGTACCTTATTGGATGGCAAAATGTCTTGCAATGCTTGGGGATATGTTTAGTTTTATCCCTATTAATTCACAACGTTTGGAGAAAATTGTGACATCAGATGTTTGGAGCAATGAAAAAGCCAAGCGAGAATTGGGATGGAGACCAATGGATGTATTGGATAACTATAAAATATAAGAGAATTGACACTAACAGAATCTGTTGTACTGCAACTTGTTGCTCGTTCTATAAATGTACATTATGATTTGGATCTAACACTTTTTAAAGATGTTAATTGGAAACAAGTGTTCCAAATGACGAAGAATCAGGGTGTTGCAGGAGTTGCTTTGGATGCTATTGAATATTTACCTTTGAATTATCGCCCGCCAAGAGAGGTGTTTATTCAATGGATAGGTTATGTATGCTCTATGGAAAAAGCTTATTTGTTTCATAAGAATGCCATATATTCATTAGCAGATTTTTATTATGAAAATGGTTTCACTATGATGTTGCTTAAAGGATATGGATTGTCATTATGTTGGCCCAAACCTGAGCATAGACCTGTAGGTGACATTGATATATTCTTAGGTGAAAGAAACTCAAATCCAACTTTTGGAAAAAAGAATGTATGGAAAATAGGTGACAGAGTGATAAAAGAAAAGCTTGGAATAGATATTGATAATACACATCATCACCATTCTGTATTTTTATATAATGGAATATCTGTTGAAAATCATTTTGATTTTATAAATGCTTATGATCATAAGTCAAGTAGAAAAATTGAAGAATATTTTAAACAGACCGTAAGAAAAGAATACTGTCAAACTGATGTGTGCGAAAAATTATATTTCCCATCTTGTGATTTTAATGCTTTATTCCTTTTAAAACATTGTTCAGGACATTTTGCGTCAACAGAAATTAGTATTAGGCAAGTATTAGACTGGCTGCTATTTATACGAAAATACAACAAATCTATAGATTGGGAACTATTTTATTCTCAACTAGATGCTTTTGGGTTAACACGATTTGCAAATATTCTCAGTTCTATTGGGGTTGATTATTTAGGAATGCCAGTTGATGCTTTTTACAAATATGAGAATGACAAAAATCTTGTGAAAAGGGTTCTAAATGATATTCTATCGCCAGAGTTTTCTGAACATGAAACTGGCACACTGTTGAGTGGTTTATGGGTTAAACCGAGACGATTTTGGTCCAATCGTTGGAAGCATAGATTGTGCTATAGTGATAGTTTTGTGTCAGGATTTATATGGACAACATATGCCAAGTTATTAAAACCGAGACATTTTAGAGTTTAGTAGATGCCTGATGGGAACAGCTGCTACTAAGTTCAATTTGAAAAACAATAAACGATAATTCCCAAGTGAACATATTATTTAGTTGAGAGAAAGAGAGTATAATTATGAAATATTTATTAGTTGTAGCGCACCCTGATGACGAGACGCTTGGCGCTGGTGCGTCAATGTGGAGATGGACGCATAATGGAGATGTTGTAGATGTGTGTATTATGTGCACGGAAGCGAAAGCGCGTGCTTTTCGTCCGGAAGACAATGAGTTGGAAGATGACACTAATGCATCTAACAATTTTCTTGGAGTAAACAAACTTTATGAAGGTGTATTCCCAAATATTGAGATGAATACAGTGCCACACTTGAAGTTGGTGCAGTTTATTGAAGGTGCCATCCGCGAGAGCGAACCGGATGTTGTTATTACTCATCATCCTGCAGATACGAACAATGACCATTTGCAGACTTCGATGGCCTGTCAAGAAGCTATACGTCTTTTCCAGCGCAGACCGGAAGTAAAGAGAGTTAAGGAGTTTTGGTATATGGAGGTTCCTTCTTGCACTGAATGGAAAATCAATAACGCTATGGCGTCGTTCAATCCAAATTGTTATGTTGAAGTGGGCAAAGATGGACTTAATGCAAAGATTAAGGCTCTTTCGATGTATCGCGGTGTGATGCGACCATATCCTCATCCGCGTTCGACTGAGTATATCTCAGGACTTGCCGCGATGAGAGGAGGGCAGTGGGGGTTAATGTACGCTGAGGCATTTGAAGTAGTGCTAAGGGAATATTGATGGATTATAAAATGGTTATGATGAGTCAAAATGCAGAATTAATGGATGCTGTCGCTGCTTGGCTCAATGTTAAATATGAAAGTATCATATTTTAGATAGTTTTATGAGTCAAGAAGAACTTATAAAGTCTGCCTATGATTTTTACGAGGAATTGAAGAGCGTTGAAAATGGGAGATATCTCTCTTGGGAGTACTGCTATTATATCTTTTCTCAAGCGAGAAAGCCTGGTATGCCGGATATTGAACTTTTATGCCTACATCTGTCTTTCTATCTGGCAAGTTGGGGTATGTATCGAGGATCCTCATTTATATTGCAAAGGGATTATCTTGTTCATAAGGCTGCTGTGGAAACTATATTGAAAAAGAAGTATAATCGCCTGCATGGATGTGAGGTGGATACACTTAATGAGAATTTGTGTTTATTATTTGCATTGAGTGAGGAACTTAATGGAATCTATGGAGATATACGATAACAAGTTTGCGTCGAGATGGGCAGAGATAATCCGGTGATGCCGGTTTCAGACACACTTATTACGAAGATACTTTTGGGTACATTGGGATGCGTTCCGGCTTATGATAGGTTTTTTATAGAAGGAATAAAAGATACGAAAACCGCAAATAGTCAGTTTAATTGCAAATCAATGGAGAAGATAATAAAGCATTACAAAGAAAATGAAAAGTTTTATGAGCCTATTCGCGAGAAAATGGTAGTAAAAGAGTGCTGTAGTTATCCTCCAATGAAGGTCGTAGATATGGTATTCTGGAATTATGGATATAAGAAAAGGCTAGAACAAAAAAACGAATAGAAAAGCAAAAAGTAACTTTCGGGCATCTTGCAAAAAATGAATAGCGTATATGTGTATGTAACTTTTCCCCATAAATTGGCTTATCTTGGAGGTCGGTTTGCATTTACGAATTGGCCGTGGTCAGATGACTGTGCCGGATTCTCATATAGCGCACCATAGGCCCGTTCAGAAGCTATATGAGGAGTTATTGGCAGATGTCCCAGGGGTTCATATCCATAAGCAGCCGGCTGATGCGCGCTTCGATGCGAATTTCTGGCTTTGTGCGGCTACATTGGCCCCGGATGTGCATATTAAGGGGCAGGAGGATGCTTATAAGGAGGTTATCAAGACTGCAGTGGGTGGCGCTGCCGGTGTGATTCACGCTGTGGATTCGGCGACGACTGATTGTCAGTCAAATGCGAATGTGGAGGCGTTGCGTGTGTTTATGCTGAATAAGAAGATAGAGGCTCGTCCGACGTGGAAGCCTATGCATAAGCAGCCTGTGTATGCCGGTGCTCCTGTCTATACGAATGGCGTGGAGGAGGATTTGTTTAAGGTGGGCTTTTGTCTTCCTGCGGGGCCGTATGTTTCTGATGAGGATGTGAGGTATATCGTGGAGTGCATTAAGGAGGCGATTGTAAAGTAATCGAGGTTATGGTAATTGACAAGAAACTCATCAACTAATTATTCGATCAGGCGGTAATCAATCCCCGTTTGAGAATCAATTATGACCTGCGCAATAGCGAGACGGATGGCTCGCAGCATATGCTGAATGCAATGATGCCAGGTACATCTGTCCCAATCCACAGGCATCCACACTCATCGGAGAGCATAATGATAGTGTGTGGCTCCGTAGATGAAGTATTCTACGATGATAACGGGACAGAAAGCGAGAGAATCCATCTCGATCCTGTATCATTATCCTTCGGCTGTCATGTGCCATAGGGAACTTGGCACTCTATTGAAGTCTATGAACCGTCCATTATCTTCGAGGCGAAGGAAGGCCGCTACGGTCATGACGGAAGTGAATACCTCCATCCAGAGAAAACTCCGGAAGCATATCTCGCTTCTATAAACAGTGGAAATGAACTGAAGAAGATGGTGGAGTACATTATTGGAGAAGAGATTAACTCAGGCAATTCAAGCAGGTTAGTGGCTAAAACTGTTGCTGAAAGGTTGGGTGGCCTCCGTTCGCGATGTACAGAAGATTATGGATGAACTAAATTATTGATAGTATGAAACGGTTTTTAAAGGCAATAGGGGAGTCCATTTCCTTCCTCTTTGTTCCCCAGACGGGCAAACACATAATGGAGCAGACGCAAAGCTACGCATCAGATGAAGACAGAGTTAACTCATCATCTAAGTAACCGAGCTGAGCGTGAAAATAGAAACACGCTGATTTCCATTGATGCCACAGAAGGACAATGGAAATCAGTATCATTTATTTCAAAGCACTAGCATGTCTATTGGTCTCTATATCCTTATTATTGTAGTCATCCTCTTATTAAGTTGGCCGGGAGTCTTCGGGTTAGATTCCCTGCTAGCTCGCTGTGCCTTCAGAAGGATTGTTGGTAAAGCCAAAGATTATTTGGATGCAGACAAACTGAAGGAGATGTTCAAAAAGTATATGGAGAATCGCCGTCAGAAATGGGCGTTCAAGGCTTATATTGGAGTTGTGACAATCATTATAGGCGGCGGAGGCTTTATTCCTCTCATAAAGGCAAACATAATTGCTGCCAACGAGAAGGGTATGATAGACTTGCATTTTTGGATAGATAACAGCGTACCAACAGTATTACTAATAATTGCATTGGTGTTGGTGACGCTTGGTTATTTTGCATTTCTTTATTTCACAAACCGCAAATACAAGGACGACATTTTTTCATCTGCCGCCAAAGTTATCAATAGAGAGTTAGAATTTGTCCCTACTCAAGACTGGTTCAAGGATAAGTCAGAACTTGGAATCAAGAATCTTGGAAGTCAAATTGACCTAAGCATCAACTTCAAATACGAACTATTTGAGGACGCATTCGCTTCCACTTGCCGGGATGAAAGAGTGGCGCGATTATTTGTGGAAGAGCGCTCCAAATTGTTTTCTGATTTCATCCGTATCAAAGATGTATACAAAGATCAAATAGATGATGCTACACTTACGGAAGTAGAATATGCCGTTAGCCATATAGTGGATAGCCTGTCGTTGAAGCAATTTGATGCGCAATGTATGGAAACGGTATTGCAGGCCATTGACAAGGTTGAGACCATCTTCCGTCAAGCCATTATTGACAAGAAGTTGGATTACGATGACTATCACTACACTAATATTAAGTCGGACTTAGGTAAGATACGAATTCACATAAAGAATGTCTGGGTTCAGAGCATCAAGGGACAGTCGCTGATTGTCTACGGCAAGGGAGGTTCTGGTAAAACTCACCTCTTGGCCAAGCTGGTGCAACGCAGAATAGAAGAAAACCAGCCCACGTTATTCTTCCTTGGAAGGGTAATTACTAACACCAACGCTCCGATTGAACAAATCCTGAATTGCCTGGATGTCAAATGTAAGAAGCAAACTTTCTTTGCAGCATTGGACAAATACGGAAAGCAGCATGGACGAGTATTGATAGTGGTTGATGGAATAAATGAGGGAGTCGGATTGTCACTTTGGAGAAATCATCTTCTCAATTTCTTAAATGAGATACAAGCATACGAGAATATTGGTATGATTGTGTCTGTGAGAACAACCGGGGGAGATAATTGGATTGACAGCTTTATCAAAAATGAAGGGCTTCCTTCTTATCATCACCATGGCTTTGAGAAGAATGTTTCAGGGGCTATGGAATACATGTTCAAATCCTATTCGGTTCCTCTCCCAGTGTGGCCAATAATGAACAATGAGTTCAAAAATCCAATGCTTTTGATATTATTCTGTCAAGCACACAAAGGAGATCAGACTCCTCCAAAGCATGAGACGAGGATGGAGATTATAGAACACTACATCACTCATTTCAACAAACGTCTGTCCGAAGTGTTTCAATACTCGTCCCAGGTTCTTCAATCTATTCTTCATGAGATAGCAGATAAGATGATTGCAGATGGCGATCGTTGGAAAATGTCACAGCAGGATGTGCTAGACATCTTGTGTAACAATCAAACAATCAAAGGCCAGGCAGACAAATATCTGACGGCTTTGGTTGATGAGGGAATTCTTAATGAGTACAATTTCTCAGAAGAAGAGCCATATTACACTTTCGGCTATGATACGATAGGAGCTTACCTAATTGCTAGAAGCATGGTTGAAAACAATGTTATCAGCGGCTCTTATTTGAATGATGAGGCTGTGTTTGAAGCTTTGACGGATATTGTGCCTGCAAAAACGGGAAAAGAATTGTTTGAACTACTAAAAGATGACGATTTGTGGTACAATTCATTGGATTATTTCGTGAAGGGATTACCAATGCGTACAAGCCTTACTTCAGCAGGAGAATCATTACTCAAAAGTTATGTCGATGACCAGCAGTGGCTTGATGTGTTTTATATTATCGCAAGTGTTCCCTATATCAAGAAATGGCCGTTGAATGCTAACGTGTTGGATGATATATTGAAACCGTTAAGAATGGTGGAAAGGGATGCTCTGTGGACGACTTATATATCCGGAAATACCATTGCCAATGATTTTTTAATAGAATTGGTAGAGTGGGGACAATCGGTTTCAGATGACGTGGTAGCCCATTTGGATAAGGACATGTTGATTCTTATTTGCAGACAGCTTATCTGGACACTGACTACAACTAATCTGGCCCTTCGCGATAAAACAACGCGCGCATTGGTCAATTTGCTTAGGAATCAACAAAATTGCCTATTACAATGTATAAATGACTACTACAATGTCGATGATGACTATATCGTAGAACGGTTGTTTGCTGTCGCTTTTGGATGTTGTACGGGCAGTCAGGCCAAAGAATATGTGACATTGATAGCGCAAACGACCTACAATTGCCTTTTCAAGGATGGAGAACCAAGGGAAAATATACTTGTAAGGGATTACGGGAAGAGTATTATAGACTATGCCTTGACTTTAGATTGCCAACTGGATATTGATAAGAATAATGTCACCGAGCCCTATAGCAAAATTAAAAAGAACGTGATGGTTCCTACAGAGGAGATCTTGAAATACGAGCTCGATTATGATGATACTGAAGACAAGGAGTTATACATTGCTCAGAACAATATCATGGTTTCAATGCGGACTGAATACAGTTCAAGAGGTATCTATGGGGACTTCGGACGCTATACATTCCAGTCGCTCCTGGATAACTGGGACGAGGATATAGAACAGGTTTCAAACTATGCCATCAAGTTGATATTTGAGGAAATTGGATATGATGCGCGGCTGTTCAAGAAGTTTGATGGACAACATTCCAGCGAGTTGCGGCTCAAGAACACCATTGAACGAATCGGTAAGAAGTATCAATGGATAGCAATGTATAAAATTGCCGCCATCCTCGCTGACAACCATTACGGTGAGGAAAGTAAGCATAATTGGAGAGGTGATATGACAGTCATGGCCAGGAAGTTTGACCCCACTTTGTTTATGAACCCTGATGTGCGTGACTATATAGATGAATTACCAAAATACAGAGTGCCAGAATACGATTTGTCTCCAGGCTCTGACCACGAATGGATGAAGAGTTGGAAGAAGATGCCAAGAATTGAGGAGTATCTTGAGTATAAAATGGGAGATAAGAGATGGTTAAATCTATATTCTTATAATACTATCTCGTCAAGTGCCTATTGTAGTACGGCATCAATGAAAGATAAGAGCGAGCGTGAGATTTGGACATACATACAAGCATTCATAGTGGACAAAAAAGATTGTATGAAGATGTGTCGCACTATTGATAAAGTAGGTCTTGACGGTAGGTCATCGTCTGAGAATGGCGAAGTCGATTCCATCTACTACAGAGAATACTATTGGTCGGATTATTATAAGAAAGAAATAGAGGAAGAAGGTTATACTAACCGGGAGTATACCGTTGGGACATTGTCAACCGGTGTACAAGTACAACCCTCATATTTATTATATACTATTAGCGAGTATTCAGATGCTTCGTTGATGGAGGCTCAGGAAGTGATAATGCCTTCTCCTTATTTGTACGAAGGACTCGGAATGAAGTTTTCGGTTAACAACGGAGTATGGATCCTTCCGGACGGTAGTGTGGCGTGCTATGATAGTAGTTGGGTTCATGGTGAACATGGCGGTCTATTTATCAGAAAAGATTTACTAATGGATTACCTGAAACGGGAGGGAAAGTGTCTTGTGTGGCCTGTCCTCATGGAACGTACATATAAGCCATCTTCTTCATATTGGCCTAGAATTCAAGCTGGGGGCTATGTATGGATGGATGTTAAAGGGAACTTCCATCATAAGTTCCGTTCGTATGAAGAGAATTGGAGGGACAAGTGGAAAAAGAAGGCTGAAAAATCAATGAAGAGGCCTATTAATAGGGTAAAATTGTTCTTATATGATTATGGACTGCTTAAAATGAGTGTACAAGAGGCGGTTTGTTTAAGTATGGAGTTTGATGACGACAAAAAGAAGAAGTGTCACCGGAATCAGAAAATGCAGTAAAATCGGTAACAGGAGTACAGTAAGATCGAAAACTACATATTCCGGAGCATGTTCGGTCAACGCGAGATGTTGAAATAGTCCATTTATAAACTGAAACAAGTCTCAAAATCCGGTGCCCATTTCCTTATATAAGACAGGGAAAAATGAAGTAAAATGACACTGAATGCTGTCAAACACATATTAATAAGTGCCGGGGAGTCCTATGCCTATCCATCGGCATCGGCATTCTTCGGAAACTGTTGTTTGTTTGCGCGGTCGTCTGGTGGAGGAGTTTTATGACGAGCGGGAGCAGATATGCACGGATGCAGTCGAGTTGTCGCCCAATGGGGCGGCTGTGGCTTTGAATATACCGATTGGCTAGTGGCATACTGTTCGAGCACTTGAATTCTGGACTATAATCATAGATGTAAAGATGGCCCTTATGAGCCACAAGGAATGGAGGATATATTGAAATAAAAATTGTTCGAGAAATATACATTGAGTATGAAGATTCTTGTAACTGGCGCGAAAGGGTTTGTAGGAAAGAACCTGTGCGCGCAATTGAAGAATATCCGGGATGGCAAAGCTCGCAATTATGGCGTGACAATCTCGGATGTGTATGAATATGATCTGGATTCGACTCCGGAAGAGTTGGATGCGTGGTGCGCTTCGGCGGATTTCGTGTTCAACTTGGCCGGGGTGAATCGGCCGCAGAACCAGGACGAATTTATGCAGGGTAACTTCGGGTTCGCCTCGACGCTGCTGGATACGTTGCGGAAGCACGGGAATGCTTGTCCGGTGATGCTTAGCAGTTCGCAGCAGGCTTCGCTGACTGGGCGTTTCGGCAATTCCGAATACGGACGCTCTAAGAAGGCAGGGGAGGAGTTGTTCCTTCGTTATGGCGAGGAGACGGGCGCTAAGGTGCTGGTGTATCGCTTCCCGAATCTGTTCGGCAAGTGGTGCCGGCCGAATTACAACTCGGCCGTAGCCACTTTCTGCAATGCGGTGGCCAATGACCTGCCGTACACGGTGAATGACCCTTCGGTGGAGTTGGAATTGCTTTATATCGATGACCTAGTGGATGAGATGATAGCTTGTCTGCGAGCCGAGGAGCATCGCTGTGAGTTCGAGGGGCTGGATGTGATTCCCTCTGCATCGGGACGCTATTGCTACGTGCCTGTGACGCATAAGGCTACACTTGGGGAGATCGTGGACCTGCTGAATCAGTTTGCCGCGCAACCATCGACCTTGATGATTCCGGAGATTCCTACGGGGTCATTTGCCAAGAAACTGTACTCTACATATTTGAGCTATCTGCCGCAGTCGAAGGTGGCATTCTCGCTTAAGATGAATGTGGATGAGCGGGGGTCATTCACGGAATTGGTGCACACCCATAATGCCGGGCAGGTATCCATCAATATCTCCAAGCCCGGCATTACCAAGGGACAGCATTGGCACAACACTAAGTTCGAGCAGTTTATCGTGGTTAAAGGCCACGGACTCATCCAGCAGCGTAACCTCAATGACCCTGAAGGCAAGGTTTTAGAATGGGAAGTCTCCGGCGACATTATCCAGGCGGTTCACATGCTCCCTGGCTACACGCACAATATCATCAATCTGTCCGAAACCGAAGATTTGGTGACGGTGATGTACTGCAATGAGGTGTTTGACCCTGGCAACCCGGATACTTTTTTCGAACCGGTGAAATAGGTCTGTTTTCGAACGAATTGAGTAAATTTGCACAGAGATTTGAGTAAAATGATATTTTAATATGGCACAATTCAAGAATAACGGGAAGCTGAAGCTTCTCATCATCGTAGGAACAAGGCCGGAGATTATCCGTCTGGCGGCCGTCATCAATAAATGTAGAGAGTATTTCGACTGTCTGCTGGCACACACTGGGCAGAACTATGACTACAATCTCAATGGGGTGTTCTTTAAGGACCTCAAATTGGCAGATCCGGACGTGTATATGGAGGCCGTGGGTGCAGACCTAGGCGAAACAATGGGTAATATTATTGCTAAGAGTTATCAACTGATGGTTGAGGTTCAGCCGGATGCAGTGCTGGTTTTAGGTGATACAAACTCTTGCTTGTCGGTTATTGGCGCCAAAAGGCTCCATATCCCGATTTTCCACATGGAGGCCGGCAACCGCTGCAAGGACGAATGCCTGCCGGAGGAGACCAATCGTCGCATTGTGGACATAATTTCAGATGTAAATATGGCGTACTCCGAGCATGCTCGCCGGTATCTGGCGGACTGCGGACTGCCTAAGGAGAGAACTTATGTAACTGGTTCCCCGATGGCAGAAGTGCTGCATAATAACCTAGAGGAGATTGAGGCCTCGGACATTCATGCTCGTCTTGGCTTGGAGAAAGGACGGTATATTTTGCTATCTGCTCATCGCGAGGAAAATATCGACACTGAGAAGAACTTCCTGTCATTGTTTAATGCAATTAATCAGATGGCAGAGAAGTATGACATGCCTATACTGTACAGCTGCCATCCTAGGAGTCGTAAACGTCTTGAGGCTTCAGGCTTCAAGCTGGACAAGCGCGTCATTCAGCACGAACCTCTTGGATTTCATGATTATAACTGCCTCCAAATTAACGCCTTTGCAGTGGTGTCGGATTCGGGCACTTTACCTGAAGAGTCTTCGTTCTTTACTTCGATTGGACATCCGTTCCCTGCCATCTGCATTCGTACATCCACCGAGCGGCCGGAAGCTATCGACAAGGGTGATTTCATCATCGCCGGTATCGACGAAAAGTCGCTTCTGCAGGCGGTAGATACGGCTGTCGAGATGAACAAGGCTGGTGACCACGGCATTCCTGTGCCGGATTATGTGGACGAGAATGTATCCACTAAGGTCGTGAAGATTATCCAGTCCTACACGGGCATTGTGAATAAGATGGTGTGGAGGAAGTTTTAACCTATTCGATTATTGTTTATAGGTGTGGCTAATCACAAATAGTTAGTTGACGTATTTTCTTAAAAATGGTAAGACTGCAAAAAACAAAGACGCTTCAAAATACGTTGAACGCTTTCCGTCAGGAAGTTATAAATGGTGTGATTCAGTATAGGATAGAGAATAATACAAAATGGTCAAAAAGTGCCGATGAAAAAGACTATCCTAAGGTTATTACTGCATGCGAGCATTCTTCGGTCACCGAACCTGGCAGAAGTGAAAGAGGTAGAAGTAAAGCGTCTCGTGTGCCATCTTTGCATAAAGACATAACAAAAGCACTTGAAAATGTTGCACCTCCTGATGTGATAGTTCCGCAGACGAAGGAAGGCTTCCATTATGGAACTTGTGCTGAAGATGATGCAGCAACAAGAGTGTTAAATGGCTTGGACAAGAAGAATTTGCAAATGCCAGCACTCAATGAGCTGAATTTCATTCAACCAATAAGGCCAAGAACCTTAGAAATAGTGCCATGTTGTGTTGTTTGTGAAGATATTTTCGGATAATCCACTATGTATAATTCTCAGTATCAATACACCCATGACATTGATTGGTTCTTTATGAACGGAAAAATGCCAATTCACGTTGCTTCTAATGGTGGTCTGTTGCCAAATAATATATATAAGGCGATAGACCTTCAAAATCTGCAAACAAAGGTGGAAGCTATGATTCCTACTTCGAGATTTCAACTTAACAGTAATGCCATTGAATATTATGTTCGTAGGAACTATGATAATTTGGATGACGAGTTTTTCGAGAACCTTGAATTTCCTGCATATCCAAAGGATATAGATTTTCCTGAAGATACACCGTCATGGTTAAAAGCCTATGCATGGAGTTTTGCAAAGATGGCACAACGAGGATTCTATTCGTTTGACAGAGATATGAATACTGGCCAATATTTCCTTGTGGCAATGCCTACTCTGGAAGTACTTATGCCAGAAGATGTACAGAACCTCATGTATAAACTGCCAGTAGAATATGCCATGGGCATAGTTCCTTATAGTAATAGCCAAATAAAACAATATCGGATTGTGTCTTCCATTGATAGTTATGAAAGATTGAAAAATGGAAAGAATAATCGAATGTAGGCTGGATAAGGATCATTGTATAATGTCAATAGTTCGTTAGTTCTATAAAAGTTACGCCACGGCGCGGACGCCGTAGAATAAAAGATCTTTGAAATCAATGTTCTAAGTACATGACAAAAAACAAAAACATTGGTTTTAGTTGGTCTGAAGGGATTGAAGAGGGTGTCAGCGATGAAGTTCAGACCGTACTTGACAAGGATAAGAGGAGAATCAGTATGAGTAAGGATAGTGAACCACACATTATGTCGCTCTTTATGTAAGCGGAAATCGCTATCTTTATTAATCGTAAAGAAAAGTCCAACTTGTTAGACAAAGAATGAAAGCGAGAATTATATCAATCACAATATCCACACTTGCATTAGTGTGTAGTATTGTTGCAATATGCCTTATTGCCCCTCGTAAAGGGGAACTATCTTTTGA
>Ga0129316_1000704_pt1 | contig 16388 bp, 12 predicted proteins | sample Cm1ome_2_FD_94429 | JGI IMG/M metagenome (GOLD analysis project Ga0129316, IMG submission 94429) | Eastern black-and-white colobus group fecal microbial communities from Wisconsin, USA - Cm1022B metagenome | ecosystem: Host-associated > Mammals > Digestive system > Large intestine > Fecal...
AAATCGTATATTTGTAGTCTGATTAGTTACAAGTAATAGAAACATTGACTTAAATGAAAGAGAAGAAGGAAATTACAGCTTATTCTGTAGGGGTGGGACTGCTTATGACAGTCATCTTTTCCGCGGCAGCGGCATATTTAGGACTTAAGGTCGGCCAAGTATTCGAGGCGGCCATTCCCATATCCATAATCGCAGTCGGTCTGACCGGCGCACTGAACAAGAAAAACGGATTGGCCCAGAACGTCATCATCCAGAGCATCGGGTCTTGCTCGGGAGTCATCGTGGCAGGTGCCATATTTACCCTGCCGGCCATCTATATTCTGGGGCTCGACGTGAATTTCACGCAGATGTTCCTGTCGTCGCTCCTGGGAGGCTTCCTGGGCATCCTGTTCCTAATCCCGTTCCGCAAGTATTTCGTGAAGGAGATGGACGGCCAATACCCTTTCCCTGAAGCCACGGCCACCACTCAGGTGCTTATGAGCGGCGAGGAAGGCGGAAACAGCACCAAGACCCTGATTACGGCAGGTCTCATCGGTGGATTGTACGATTTCGTCATCTCCACATTCGGAGCTTGGGCCGAGACCATCAGCACCACATTCACGCACGTGGGCCAGGTAGTGGCAGACAAGGCGAAGGTAGTCTTGAAGTTGAACACCGGCGCCGCAGTGCTTGGCCTGGGATACATCGTGGGCTTGAAATACGCATTCATCATCTGCTGCGGCTCGTTTCTGGTTTGGCTCGTAATCATCCCGGGAATGAACCTGCTCTTCGGAAACCAGGTCATCGACCTGATGGGTACGGGCATCGCGCAGACCGTCGGAGAGATGTCGCCGGACATGATTTTTAAGGAATACGCCAGGCATATAGGCATCGGAGGCATCGCGACCGCAGGTATAATTGGCATAATAAAAAGTGCAGGAGTCATAAAGAGCGCCGTCGGTCTGGCGGTGGGCGAATTCTCGCGCAAATCGGGCGCACAGACGGCCGTGGACGAGAAGGATAAGGATTTGTCGATGAAAATCGTGGTGGTAGGAGTCATCATCACCCTGCTTGCCATCTTCACATTCTTCGCTTTCGGCGGTGTGGTGGACAACATCTGGCAGGCTCTGATAGGGCTTTTGATCGTCGCCATCATCTCTTTCCTCTTCACTACCGTAGCGGCCAATGCCATCGCGATCGTGGGCTCGAACCCGGTCAGCGGTATGACCATTATGACGCTGATTATCACCGCTCTCGTGCTGGTAGCAGTGGGTCTTAAGGGGAACGGCGGCATGGCGGCTGCGATGATTATCGGCGGTGTGGTATGCACGGCTCTGTCTATGGCGGGCGGATTCATAACCGACTTGAAGATAGGCTACTGGACCGGAACGACCCCGGCCAAGCAGGAAACTTGGAAGTTCGTGGGTACGCTCGTGGCAGCGGCTACCGTGGGTGGCGTGATGCTCGTGCTCAACAAGACCTACGGATTTACCGGCGAGGGTGCGCTCGTAGCCCCTCAGGCCAATGCCATGGCTGCCGTCATCCAGCCTATGATGAACGGCGGCAACGCGCCTTGGATTCTCTATGGAATCGGTGCGGCCATCGCACTGCTGCTGAATTTCTGCAAGGTGCCTACATTGGCATTCTGTCTGGGAATGTTCATTCCTATAGACTTGAACTTGCCGCTCCTGCTCGGTGGAGCCATCTCTTGGTGGGTAGGTAGCAGAAGCAAGGATAAGGAATTAAATGAGGCGAGGGTAAAGAAAGGAACGCTTATTGCATCTGGTTTCATCGCCGGTGGCGCCTTGATGGGCGTAGTTTCAGCCGTACTCAAATTTGCGGGTGCGGACTGGTTCATGTACGATTGGAACAAATGTGCCGATGGTGCGATCTGCAGTGGCGCGGAGGCTATAGCCATCATCCCACTGGTACTACTTGTAATTTATATGATAAAGGCATCTTTAAAAAAGATTAGTTAAATGAAAAGAATACTCGCTTGTGTTTTAGTATTATTGTCCGCCCTGACCGTCAGCGCGAAGGATTACACTCTATCCAGTCCTTCGGGGAACATCTCTACGATAGTGAGGGTGGATAGTACCACCACGCTTTCCGTTATCGTGAAGGGCGTCACCGTAATGCAGGACTGCAAGGTGGCGATGCGCCTGACGGACAGCACGGTTTTAGGCGTAAATGCAAAAATCCGTAAAGACACCAGGGGGTCCAGAACAGAAAACATAAGCGCTCCGTTCTACAGACAAAGCGCCTTCCAAGCCTCTTATAACTACCTGAGCCTCAGGTACGACGGCAACTACACTCTTCAGGTGAGGGCTTATAACGACGGTATCGCCTACCGTTTCGTGACCTCCTTCCCGGAGACCATAGCGGTAGTGGACGAGACGGTTCAATTCAACTTTACGGATGCCTTCGAGAGCATAATTCCGTGGAAGCTGGATGTTTCGGCCGACCCTTACGAGTCGAGTTTCGAAAACCAGTACGCATTCCAGAAAATCGGCGAATATGGCGAAAATAAGGACAGACTCGCGTTTTTGCCTATCGTGGTGCGTAACGAAAAGTGGGGAAACATATTGCTTACCGAATCGGACGTGGAAGACTATCCGGGAATGTTCGTAAAGCTCAGCGACAAGGGATTCAAAGCCGTGTTCCCTCCGGTTCCTACTAAATACAAGACCTCGGGCAGAGGTGTGGAAAGACCAGTCAGCTATTCTAACATAATCGCGAAGACTTCGGGCTCCCGCAGTTTCCCGTGGCGAATAATCGCTTATGCGGAAAGCGACTCGGACCTTCCTGTTAACAATATGGTCTACCAGACGGCCTCGCCGAGCAGAATCGACGAGATCGAGTGGATAACTCCGGGACAGAGCGCTTGGGATTGGTGGAATGCCAATCTTCTCTATAACGTGCCTTTCAAGGCCGGCATAAACACCGACACCTACCAGCACCACATCGACTTCGCAGCCGCCAACGGACTGAGGTACGCGATATTGGACGAGGGGTGGTATAAGGACTTGAACCCTCTCACCACTTCGGACGATGTGAATGTCAAATACCTGTGCGGATATGCGCAGGAGTCGAACGTCAAGCTGCTCCTGTGGATTTCGAGCTCGCTTCTCTTCAATAATGCCGAGGAGATTTGCTCGCACTACGCAGATTTGGGGATTGGCGGATTCAAGGTCGACTTCTTCGATGCGCAGGACCAGAAGACCGTGAATCAGATATACGAATTGGCCGAAATAGCTGCCAAATACCACTTGGTTCTGGATTTGCACGGAATGTATAAGCCGACGGGGCTGACCAGGACCTTCCCGAACTTGCTGAATTTCGAGGGAGTGTTCGGTCTGGAGCAGCTCAAATGGACGAGTGCGGACGATGCGGATATGCCGCTTAACGACGTGCTGATTCCATATATAAGAATGGCCGCAGGTCCGGTGGATTACACTCCTGGTGCGATGAGGAATGCCCGCCGCGAGGAATTCAGGCCAATCTTCTCTCGCCCTATGAGCCAAGGCACCCGCGCACACCAGATCGCGCTCTATATAGTATATGACGCTCCGCTGGTGATGCTTTGCGATTCGCCTTCGGCTTACGAAGAGGACAAGGCGACGACCGACTTCATCACGTCTATCCCTACTACCTTCCAGAATACCACTGTGTTAAGTGGCGAGATAGGCAAGAGCATAGTGACGATGCGCGAAAAAGACGGTGTATACTATATAGGTGGACTTACGAACTGGAACGAAAGGGATATAGACATTCCTCTCGATTTCCTGAGCGAGGGCACTTGGAAGGCTCGTATCTATAAAGATGGCGTAAATGCCGACGTTACGGCTACGGACCACGTCATAGAGAATATAAATGTCGATTCATCTACTTCTCTGGAGCTTCACATGGCTCCGGGCGGCGGATTTGCAATTATAATTGAAAAATGAGAAAAACAGTTCTTGTTTCAGGCGGTGCCGGCTATATCGGCAGCCACGTAACGGTAGAATTAGATGCTGCCGGCTACGACGTCATTATCGCGGACAACTTTTCAAACTGCGATAAGACTAACTATGAAGGTGTGTGTCAGATTACCGGAAAGGCGCTTCCTCTGGTGGAGATGGATTTCTGCGATTTGGACGCGGTAAGAAAGCTCTTTAACGAAAACACCATCGACGCGGTAATTCATTTCGCTGCCTTCAAGGCCGTAGGTGAGTCCGTGGAAGACCCGCTCAAGTACTACACGAACAACTTGAATTCTTTCCTTAATATATTGACGGTTGCGAAGGAGCACGGATGCAATGTCCTGTTCTCTTCTTCGGCTACCGTTTACGGAGAGCCAGAGCACCTTCCGGTAAGCGAGTCTTCGCAGAGAAAGCCTTGCACCTCTCCTTATGGCAATACGAAGCAGATATGCGAGGATTTCCTGAGGGACTGCGTAAAGGCATATCCACAGATCAAGGGCATAGCGCTCAGATATTTTAACCCTATCGGAGCACACCCTTCAGCTCTTATCGGAGAATTGCCTCGCGGAGTGCCTCAGAATCTGGTTCCTTTCATCACCCAGACCGCTGCCGGCAAGCGCGAATGCCTCAGCATCTTCGGAAACGACTATCCTACCCCTGACGGAACTTGCCTTAGGGATTATATAGACATTACCGACTTGGCCAAGGTCCACGTCTGCGCCGTGAGCCGCATGATAAACGGGGAGATGAAGAAGGACTACGAGATTTTCAACGTGGGTACGGGAAGACCTCTTTCCGTTATGGAATTGGTTACCATCTTCGAAAAGGTTAATGGTGTAAAGGTCAATCACAAGATAACCTCACGCCGTCCGGGAGACGTATGCGCGGTATGGTGCGACCCTTCCCTCGCCGAGAAGGAACTCGGCTGGAAAGCTTGTCGTCCTATTGAAGATACTCTACGTTCCGCTTGGGAATGGCAGAAACATTTAGAGAGCAAATAGGCTGATTATATTCAGCACTACTTTGCTCGCCTTTTCCATAGACTGGATGGATACCCACTCGAATTTCCCGTGGAAGTTAAGTCCTCCGGCGAATATATTCGGACAAGGCAGACCCATAAATGAAAGATTTGCTCCATCAGTGCCGCCTCTAATAGGCTGCACTTTTGGTTTTATGCCTTCCATCTCCATAGCCTTTATGGCTTTCTCCACGATATGATAGTGAGGTTCCACCTGCTTTCTCATATTGTAGTATTGGTGTCTTATCTCGACAGAGGCCGTACCCTCGCCGTACTTGGCGTTTATGAAGTCCACACATCTGCGGAGCTCCGCCTTCTGAGCCTCGTGCTTGTCGAGGTCGTGCTCGCGAAGAATATAGGAGAACGTACAATTCTCCACCGTGCCCTTATATGATATGATGTGGAAGAATCCTTCGTAATCGGAGGTGTATTCAGGGCGTTGCTCTATAGGGAGAAGCGAGTTAAGCTCCATACCTATTAAGATGGCGTTCTTCATCTTACCCTTAGCATAGCCAGGGTGAACGTTTCGTCCCTGAATGGTGACGGTGGCTGCTGCCGCGTTGAAATTCTCGAATTCCAATTCTCCGACCTCGCCTCCATCCATAGTATAGGCATAGTCGGCGCCGAAACGTGCCACGTCAAACTTGGCCACGCCGCGTCCTATCTCCTCGTCCGGAGTAAATCCTATGCAGATAGGACCGTGCTTGAATTCGGGATGGGTCATTATATATTCCACCGCATTCATAATCTCGGCCACGCCCGCCTTGTCGTCCGCTCCCAGAAGGGTGGTTCCGTCGGTAGTAATCAAGTCCTCTCCCTTATGACGAAGCAATTCCGGAAAATCCTTAGGGTCCAGATAAAGTCCGTCCACGCCCTTGAGCGCTATGGCAGAGCCGTCGTAATCGTGAATAATCTGAGGCTTTATGTCGGCGCCGCTCGCATCGGGAGATGTGTCCACGTGAGAGATAAAACCCACTGCAGGCACATGCGCATCGACATTTGACGGGATTCTAGCCATCACATATCCATACTCGTCCAGTGTAGCCTCCACTCCCATAGCGAGAAGCTCGTCTCTAAGCATAGACAGCAGGTTAAGCTGCTTCATCGTACTCGGCTGAGTCTGTGAATCTTCGTTTGACTGAGTATCTACCGATACATAGCGCAAAAATCTTTCTAACAAATTATTCATTTTTCTTTTGTTTTTCGTAATACTCTATATACTTGTCGAGAATCTCCTTCTCGCGACGTTCCTGTTTCTGACGCTCTATAAGCTCCTTTCTGGTCTTCTCGCGCTGCTTTTTCAGTGCCTTTTCCTTCTTCGCAGCCTCTCGCGCCGCATCTCTCTCGTCCAGTCGGGCCCAACGCTCCTCGCGCTGCTTCCTCCACTGCTCGAACTTATCCTTAATCTTCTGAATGAAAGACTTCTTCGACGACAGGCTGTCCTGCAGCACATCGACAGATGTGGAATCCACCTGCGTCGCCAGCGAATCTACCTTCGTAACAGCCGTAGAATCCAGTTTCACCATCGTGCTGTCCTTGACGGCCAATGTGTCCACGACGCTATCGTTCTTCCCTTCAAGCGCCTGCTGTTCACGCTTTTTCCGTGCCGCATCCGCACGCGCGCGCTCCCGCGCATCGATAGACGCATAGACGGATTTTATGTAGCCGGGGAAGTAGATGTCGGTCTGTTTGAACCGGGCACGAGGACGCTCCGCATACATCTTACGCTGCGAAGGGCGTATAGTCAGAGTGGTTATGTCCTGCTTGCCAGTAGGCCGGAGTTCCGGAATCCATCTGAAGCCCTTAAGATAGCGCTCCTGCTGAGGGAATTGTACCACAGGGTAAGCATCGTTCTTCGGAGAGTCGTAATAGTAGATCCTGTCTATGTTCCCATTTACGAAATTGCCTGAAAGCATCTTGCTTTCCACCTTATTGACCGTGGCCAGACGGTCATTTTCCCGCAAGAAAAAGACTGCCGTAGCACCTCCCAGAGCATCGAAACGCCTAAGCGCCGATGTGGAATCGAAAAAGGCCATGATCTCGGCACTCTTTATCTGGTCATAAAGAAGACTGTCTTCCTGGGTCACCACGAATGCATTCGACATAAGAGAAGCCCTGTCTACCCTGCCCTTCTTAATGAGAACGGCCAAGGAGTCGGAATAATATTGTCTACTTTCCTCGTTCCAGATTACCGGGTCCTTATAGAAACGGGCTATGCTGTCCAAGTCGCTATAATGCATGGAGTCGCATCGTACCTGAATGTCGCGACGGAAAATCTTCACGTTTCCGCGGGCGAAGGCGAAACCATACTTGGTAGTGTCCACTGCCACGCTGACGCTATCTGCCGTCACATTTAGGCTATCAAGTGCTACTTTTACGCTATCCGCTGCTACTCCCAGACTATCCACTGCCACGCCAATGCTGTCCTTCGGCGCTGCCACGTTATCCGCTTTCGGCGCACCCGTTTCCGGTTGTGCATTCGGCGCTTCCGGCTCTGCCGATTCACCCGCAGGCTCATCTACGGCCTCCGGCTGCTTTTTGGAAGCAGCATCAGGTTTCAGCCCCGGGCGGGTGCCCGCTGCCTTCTCCAATGCCTCGGCTTGGGCCTTGGCCGCTGCCTCCGCCGCCTTTTTCCTGTACTCGCCCACCGGGTCCGTCATAATCTCGGAGATGCGCGCGGTCGAATTGGCCAATTCCGACTTAGGTATGTCGCAGTGTCTCAGCGTGTAGTACACGAGGGTATCGGCGCCGAAATAGAGCGTGTCCTTTTGCGAAAGCTCGTCTTCCGTCACTATGGCCACTGCGGCTTCCTTTCGCAGGGTCACCGTCGAAAGGCTGTCCTCGTAGAAGAGGTATCGGGATACGGCCGTGGTGTTATGCAGACTGTCCTGGAGCTGGATGCTTCCCTTCATCAGGACATTGTTCGGGATTCTGTAGAAATAGAGCGAGTCGCACCAAGTCTCCTGTTTGTCGGTAGTGCCGTGGACGTCTCCCGTGAAGAAGAAGATCTCGTCGTTACGTTCGTACCAGCCGGAAGAGGCGGAGAGCATATTGTCGTCTTTCCAGAAATCTATGTAAGTGCGGAAAACCGCCTTCTGCGAATCGGTGTGATAGTCAAGCGCTTGGGTCTTGATGAAGACGGAGTCCGTGAACATGTTCACGTCTTTTTCGAAAGTGAAGAGTTTCGCCTTCGAGCTATATGTTCCGTCCAGACTCTCGATAATCTGGCCGTCCTTGTCCTTCATAGAAGCGCCTTTCGAAAACACGGCCACGCTGTCCGCCGTATTGTAATCGAGAAAATGCGTTCTTAGGATGTTGTTTTCCTTATCTCGAAGCTGAACTACGCCTCCGCGGAACTGCGCGAGGTTATCGTTAACATAGTAGTCCAGTTTTTCGCTAGTCAGTTCCGTGCCTTCCTGCGAGAGGCGCACGTTACCCTTAGCGTTGATGATATTTTCATCGACCCTCCAGTAAGCCGTGTCGCAGATAAGAAGAGTGCCATTATGCAGGAAAGTGGCATCGACCGCCTTACGGAATGCCTTTCCATCCGCATCGGTGATTATGTTTACAGACTGGGCCTTTACCAAACGGACATATTTTTCCTCTTCGTCAGCACGGGCGAAAAGAAAAAACGAGATGCTGGAAAGCAGGGCAAGCGCTATTATTATTTTCTTACTTTTTCGGCCCATTCGCTTCTTGAGAACTCACAATCCGCAAACATCGGATCGATTACGACATAAGTCTTCTTAACTTTTTCACTTATAAAATCATTTATGGCCTCGTTCTGCTTGATGAGCTGAACTCGATTAAAGAGCACATCGTAGTCTTTCTCGAATGTGGCAGCATGTGCCGGGATGATTTTATCGAGCCTGATGATCTTATAGACCAAGTTACCTCCATCCGTAGAGAAAGCGCCACGGCCTTCGTTATCGGTAGAAGTGAAAGGCTGAGAAATCTCGCCCTCTTTCAATGTAGAGATAGCCTTATAGTCAGCGGGTTTCATCTGGTCCACCTCGTAATATGACGAGCCGGTGTTCGGGTCTGCCATCTGGCCGGAATTGGTCCTAGTAGGGGCATCTTGGCTGTATCGCAGCGCAGCCTTCTCGAATGTTATGTTTCCTGCCTGTATCTCGGTTTTAAGGCTGTCCAGAACGGCATATCCCTTCTCCATATCCTCGGTCGTGTATTCCGGCTTTATGAGGATGTGTCTCGCGTGGAACATATCTCCCTTTTTACTAATCATTTCGATGATATGGAATCCATCCGGGGTCTCTACTATATTCGAAACCATACCTGGCTTTAGAGCCATCGCCGCATCCGAGAACGAGGTCCAGAAAACGGACTTGTTCGCCATTCCCAGATCGCCGCCCAGACGTGCGTTGCTCGGGTCCTGCGAATACAGACGCGCCAGGGTCGAGAAGCGCTCGCCGGCCACGATTCTCTCGCGGATGCCCAGCAGTTTTTCTTTTGCTGCCAATTTGGCCGCATCCCTGTCCGGATAGATGCAGATCTGACTCATCTGGTACTGCGCTGGAATCTGTGGGATGTTACGGACGTCTGTCGTGTCCATAAACTGCTTCACGTCATAAGGAGTGATTTCAGGAATTTTCTTCGCTATCTCCTGCTGCTCCTGTTGGGTCAAGGACATCTCCTCGAGCTGCCTGTTCCACTCTTCGCGCAGTTTGCTGACAGATTTGCCGAAATACGCCTCCACGGCCTCTTCGCCACCCAAATCGTTCAGCAGGCTGTTCATACGGTCCGTGAGATTAGCCGCGACCACCTCGTGATTGACCTTCAGCGAATCCACCCTCGCCTGCGAGAGAATGAGTTTACTGGCCAATATCTGCTCCAATATGTCGCATCTGAGCGATTTGTCCGACGAATATCCGCGCGTACGCATCATCCTGACTTCCTGCTCGATGTCCGAAAGCATTACGAACTCCCCTCCGATGACGGCGACCGTCTTATCTGCCAATCCGTCATATTTCTGCGCTCTACCGCCAAGGCAAATCAGCAGGCAGGCAATTACTGTTAAACTTCTCTTCATACTTAGTAAATTACAAACTGACCTTTATCCGAGGCCGCATTAAGCAAGCTTTGTTCCAAAGAAACCAGGAGCTCGCGTTTTCTATCACTTAAAATATATTCCCTGATGCGCTCCTCGCAGAACTCGTATGGAGCCACACCCTTTCGCTTGATATCTCTTATGTATGCCGTCTTGATGTCGGACATCTCCGCATTCTCGAATGTTATATAGTTATTCTTCAAACGGGAAAGCATAGTGAGATAGTCCGTGTTGAACTCCTTCGCAAGCGCCGAAGCGTCTATCCAGCTCTGCGACTTGTCGAAATAGCGTATGGCGCAACTCCTGGCGAGGCTATCCACCTCCACCACGTCGGAAGGCCTGTTGGACGACATCTTCTTAATTAGGTAATCCTTATGTTCCGAGGTCTTTACGATGTCGAGATAGCGCGCTTTCACGATGGGGCGCTCCAGTTCGAAAAGGCTCTGGTGGGCTTTATAGAAATCGAGCATCTGCGCCTCTGTGATCAAGGTATCGAGTCGCTCATTAACGAACTGCTGCTCATAGCGATATCTTAGAAGCGAGCGCTTATAGGATTCCAGCTCGGCAGAGACGTCCTGATCGGCTTTCGAGAGCTGACTCTGTGCCATATCGCTGTAGATTTGGCCCGAAGCCCAAGAATTTATGTACTGGAGGGCCAAGTTAGTGCTATCCGCACCGGACACGCCGGACGGGATGTATTTCCTCAGTTCCGATTTATATAGTTTATGCTTTCCGACTTTCGCCACCACCTCGTCGTCGTGTATCAGGGACTGAAACGAATTACAAGATGTTAAGGCTAAAAGGGAAAGAGCAAATAGGAATATTCCGCTTTTTCTCATAACCTACAAATATAACATTTTTTTCTTGCATATTTATTTTTTAAGATTTTTTGGAATTTTCAAAATCTCTTGCTATCTTTGCGTTCCTTTTGAGGAATTGAAATACCCATTGAGATATGGTGTAATGGTAGCACTACAGATTCTGGCTCTGTCAGTGAGGGTTCGAATCCTTCTATCTCAACTCTTTTCAGGATGGCGGGGTAGCTCAGCTGGTTAGAGCGTCGGATTCATAATCCGGAGGTCGCGGGATCGTGCCCCGCCCCCGCTACGATAACTCTAATTACTTTTAAAATGAATCTTAGAGACATAAAAAAAGACATTGAATACGTTCTCGGTGCGTTTATCGAGGATTGTTCCGTTGTAGCTGCCGTTAGACCTCAGACAGATGAGACCGTAGCTGCACTTATGGAAGAGGCCATTGACCTTTATAACGAGCTTAAGGATAAAGTTTACGGAAAGGCCGAAGGAAGCAAGAAGGCTTACTATAACGCTCTCCGTAAAGAGATTCTTGAAAGGACAGACGCTCTCTATAACAAGCTGAGCGAGACTGTTAAAGCCACCGTTACAGAATAGTTTTCAATTATTCATAAATTAATACGACGACAGCGAGACCGATATGGTTTCGCTGTCGCTGTTTTAGGGGGGGACCCTGTCACAACATATCATTACGTATATGAAATGACCACTTTTTCTATATTTTATGATAGGTTATGGGATTTTTATAACCCAAAGTATCTCTCAAAGAAGGCTTGCAGCTTCTCGACGACAGTCTTCTTTTTCTCCTGTCTGTTGTCGCTTCCGCCGAAGCGGGACATAGGAGGAAGTATCTTATCGATGTCCGTTCCCGTAGTTCTTACCTGCCCTTCCCGGAAACTATTGTCGATGAATGTCTTCGTCTCCTGAGGCTTGAGATGCTCACTGTCTATGATTTCTTTCAAGTCTTCATCCTTACGCTGCTGAACGAAGTCCTTCCAGCTTTTCTCCACATCAGTATCGGCATTTACACTGCCGATAAAGTTTTCGATAAGCTCTTTCTTGCTCCTGAGCTGAATGCTTGAGCCTACGGCCTTGGAGATATTTACAAGAATCTCCTTATTCGTGCAATTACTGTCGTGATATTTCTGGACAAGAAGGAGAATATAGTCAATGTTTATCTCCACCTGTCTTATAAGCTCGGTCTCAAATACCAGATCATCATTAATATTCTCCTTGTCTGCGGGTCTTCGTCTTCTCCACTTTTCCTGAAGGTCAAGATAATTACTCTGGTAATCCTGCAACTGCCTTTCGGTGATTATTTGCTGTCCCTCAAATTGGTCAAAGGTGGAAAGGATGTTGATGGATTTGAGAAGGCTACCAAACAGCGCCACGAACCTTCGCTCCGCATCTTCACCTAAGATAGCCTGTCCTTCAGGGAACTCATCCTGAAGCTGCTCGACAAGTTCCTTATAGCCATAACAGTGCTTTCCCTTTTCCGTGTCGTATCCGTCATAGTAAGACAAGAAGTCTTTCAGTACCACTATACTGCTTGCATCCTTGTCCCCGAAGAGGGCGATGGCATCATCGGTAGCCTGCTGAAGATCCCTAAAACAGACTATATTACCGAAGGTCTTGACAGAGTTCAGTATTCTGTTTGTCCTGGAAAACGCCTGTATAAGTCCGTGCTGCTTTAGGTTCTTATCCACAAACAGGGTATTGAGCGTAGTGGCATCAAAGCCGGTAAGGAACATATTCACCACTATCACCAAATCCACCTCCCTATTCTTCATCCTGAGTGACAGGTTTTTATAGTAATTCTGGAACTTATCAGAAGAAGTGTCGTAATTAGTGGAGAACATCTTATTATAGTCCTGAATAGCTCCTTCGAGGAAGTCCCTTGACTGCTGGTCAAGCTGAGTGGTGCTCTCAGGGTTTTCTTCTGCGAGTATTCCATCCACCTCTTCCTCATTTGCACCATAACTATATATGGTAGCTATCTTCAGTCTCTGTGCTTCCGGGAGCTCTGCCTGCTGCCTTTTGAACTCATTGTAGTAGGCCTTGGCCATAGGAATGGAAGCCACGGCAAACATAGCGTTGAAGCCATTCAATTTCTGCTCCGTCTTATGCTCGGGGACCACTTCCCCTTTCTTCGCGCCTGCCACTTTATTTATATCATCCAACACACGGAAAAAATAGTACGAACTCCGTTTCGTTTTCTGGTCGAAGTGTTCCAGGATGTATTTCACCACCTGAGATATCCTTTCAGGAGAGGCCATAGCCTTCTCCCTATCTATGGCTGAAATCTTCTGATCCAGGATACCCTCTTTCTCCTTGATGGTATTCACATAGTCAATCCTGAAAGGCAGGACATTCTCGTCGTTTATGGCATCCACTATGGTGTATGTGTGGAGTTTGTCCCCAAATGCCTGCTGGGTGGTTTTCAGTCTCATATCTCCACCAGTCCCTGCATTCTGTGCGAAAATCGGAGTGCCGGTGAAGCCGAATAGATTATATTTCTTAAAGTTCTTGGTAATGGCACTGTGCATCTCGCCGAAGTTACTCCTGTGGCACTCATCGAAGATGATGACCACCCTCTGCTGAAATACAGGATGGTTCTTATTCTTCTGCACGAAAATGGAAAGCTTCTGGATGGTGGTGACAATTATTCGATAATCGTGATAACCACCATTCTTATCCTTATTCTCCAATTGTCTTTGAAGCACTGCAGTGGAAGTGTTTCCGTCAGCAGCCCCTTCCTCGAAACGATTATACTCCTTCATAGTTTGGTAGTCGAGGTCCTTCCTGTCTACCACGAACAGGACCTTGTCTATATAAGGGAGTTTGGAGGCCAATTGGGCCGTCTTGAACGATGTCAGTGTCTTGCCGGAGCCTGTGGTATGCCAGATGTATCCTCCACCCCTGATGCTGCCATAAAACTTGTAGTTGTTTGCGACATTTATCCTCTGGATTATCCTTTCCGTGGCTGCAATCTGGTATGGTCTCATCACCATAAGCATCTTCTCACTGGTGAAGACACAGTATTTGGTAAGGATGTTCAGCAAGGTGTGCTTCGAGAAGAATGTCTTGGTGAAGTCCAGAAGGTCAGTGATAGTCTTATTGTTACTGTCCGCCCAGAAAGATGAGAACTCAAAGGAGTTGGATGTCTTCTTGGACTTGTTTCTGCCGCCAGGTTCCTGCTCTTTGAGGTGATTGGCGCGGGTGGTATTCGAGTAGTATTTGGTATTCGTTCCATTGGATATGACAAATATCTGCACATACTCATACAGGCCACATCCTGCCCAGAAACTGTCCCTCTGGTATCTGTTTATCTGATTGAATGCCTCCTTTAGCTGGACGCCTCTTCTTTTAAGCTCAATATGCACAAGGGGAAGTCCATTGACAAGAATGGATACATCATATCTGGTGTCATAGCTTCCTCCCTCTTCCACATACTGGTTAATGACCTGAAGGGAGTTGTTATGGATATTGTCCTTGTCTATTAGCTTGATGTTCTGGCTTTCGCCGGTGTCTCTTTTGAGAACCTGGATATAGTCATCCTGAATCTTCTGTGTCTTGGCTACAATATCATCGTTCTGGTTAGCTATGCACTCATTGAAAAAGCGCGCCCACTCACTATCCGAGAAGGAGTAGTGGTTGAGTTTCTCAAGCTGATTTCTTAGGTTAGAGATAAGGTCAGCCTCCTTATGGATAGGGAGATAATCGTACCCCTGCTCCTGAAGGAGTCTTATGAACTCTTTCTCCAAATCAGCCTCGCTCTGGTAATTTTCCGCAGGAGTGGCCACGTGGTCATACTCCGAGACCACAGTGTATTCCTGGCTTTCAGCTATGATATTGTATTGTGCCATAGGTTATTTACTCTTTTCCAGTCTTAATCTTAAATCGTTCAGCACCTCACCCTCATACTTGAACCAGAGCGTTCCCTGAACCGGGTGATCAAACTGTTTCAGCTCTTGTGCAAGGGCAGATAGGGATGTTGTCTGTCCTTTATAAAGGATGTGCCTGTCATCAAGGACTGTCGCCACAACTGACTCATCTTCAATAAAGGTGACCTCGCTGCCAAAAGGTATATTGCAATCAGAGAACCTGAAAGGACCTCTCCTCGATTCTGCCCTTACTTCTTCAGCTATCTTCTCATCTTCCACCTCATGCCCCTCTGGTTTCATCTTCTTCAACCTGTCAGTAGTGCCACTTATCTTGGCTATGCACTCCAGAAGAGAGTAGGCCTCCTCTACCGACATAGCATAGAATTCCTTGACTCGCTGTTTCCCATCAAAGGTCTCGATGGTTCTCAGGTCAGGATTAAGACTGTCTATCAACTTGTGAAGTTCCTTATCAGTAAGATTACTCTCCACCTCATAGATAGCATATACCCTGAATGCAAAAGGAATAGTCTCACTCCTGTTGAGTTGCTTCAGCCTCTGCTCAATATCGGTGGCATACCCAATCTTAATGTAGTCCGGAAAAGAAGGGTTGGTCAAAATGTAGATTACTCCTTTATGCTCTTTCTTTGTCATATCTTATGCTGCTTTTCTTTTGAAGGTTAGTAGCTTGTCTCTGTAATACTCATACTGTTGTCTGCGTTTCTCAATTTCGGCCGGGAGACCCTGGGAGAGGTCGGTGGTGAGGCGATCGAAGCGGTCGAGGATGGAAACTATTTTCTGTTGTTCTGCCAATGACGGGATAGGGATTGGATAATCTTTTACAATCTGGGCATTGATGTTGTTTTGGCTACCTTGACCCAAGGATTTAATTTTCTCATAATTTTTACAGAACCAATAATATACATATTTATACATTGCTATTTGCGGATTAATTTGAAGATTACAACAGGCTTGATTTGTTGTGAGAGGGATTTTGTTTATTCCCGTTTTACCTGCGGTAGCTCCATACATAGCAATGATAACACAATTTTCAGGGATTACTCTGGCAGAAGAGTTCTTGATAGCTTCTGCTGTAATCTTGATTTCCGTGTCATAAATGTTATTCCAATCAACCTCTTGTGTCCTCAACCAAGGAATGTCCCCATTAAAGTAATATGCCTTCTTTCTTGAAGGCGTTCCTCCGGAACATATTTTCAAGCATGTATCACTCATCTTCATCCATCTTACTTCTGCTTGATACCCCCCCCTATTGAAATTCAGCAAGTTATCGAGATAGAAATTATACTGTAATTTACGTTTTTGCAATTCTGCTTGCAATTCTGCTTGCAATTCTGCTTGCAATTCTGCTTGCAATTCTGTAAAATTATCCAGTATTCTCACAATCTCTTCCTGCACAGGGAGTGGCGGCACGGGGATTTCAAGAGACGAGATAGTGCTTTTTGCAAGCGCAGGAATACCAGCTCCATATTGACATTGCTGCAATGTAACCTCATTCATTTTGATGAAATGATACAAATATTTATTCAACAATAGTTCGTTAATTGTATAAAAGTTATATCCCGGCACGAACGCCGTAGAATAAAAGTTCTTTGAAATCAGTGTTATTTAATCGCATGTTCGGGGATTTCCCGGACATTGCAATAAATC
>Ga0129316_1000713_pt1 | contig 16283 bp, 9 predicted proteins | sample Cm1ome_2_FD_94429 | JGI IMG/M metagenome (GOLD analysis project Ga0129316, IMG submission 94429) | Eastern black-and-white colobus group fecal microbial communities from Wisconsin, USA - Cm1022B metagenome | ecosystem: Host-associated > Mammals > Digestive system > Large intestine > Fecal...
ATGTTCCGGCAACGCTTTGCCGCAGTTGACGAAAGTCGATACGGCGCGTGTCTCTGCACCCGGCGCGACGGCTTTACCCTGATATTCGAGGATGTCGCGATCCACTTCGTTAACCACAACCCCAGAGCCTTCATCAGAGAAGCTGACAGCCAGCGCATTTTCTGCCAGTCCGTAGCACGGCATGAACGTTTTATCGTCAAAGTTAACCTGACGGAAACATTCAGCGAATTGATGGAGTTGTTCTGCGGAGATCGGCTCAGCACCAATACCAGCGACGCGCCAGCAGGAAAGATCCAGTTCAGCGAGATCTTTTTCATTCACGCGGCGTTGGCACAATTCATAGCCAAACGGCGGCGCAACGGAAACGGTGCCGCGATTTTTACTGATCAATTTAAGCCATTGCAAAGGACGCATGGCAAAATCCTGAGTGCGCAAATAATCTACTGAAAGTTGCGTGGCGACGGGGGTCAGGAGAAAGCCGACCAGTCCCATATCATGGTAGAAAGGCAGCCAGGAGACGCAGCGGTCGCCAGGGCGTAATTTAATGCCATCGTGGCTTATAGCACGTAGATTAGCCATCACTTCGCGATGGGTGATAATGACGCCACGGGGAAAACGGGTGCTGCCGGAGGTGTACTGGAGGTAGGCGATATCGTTCGGAACTGGACGCTGGAGCGCAACATCGGCTTCCGGTAATGCCTTAAACCAGGCGTGGCTTAAAACATGTAATTCGGGGTTGTTATGCGTCGCGGCATTGACCAGTGGCAACCACTCATCACCAGTGATAATGGCTGCGGGCTGGCAACTTGCCAGTAAACCCTGGAGTTTGGCGCTCCAGGAATCCCGCTGACCGACGCCCATTGGAATCGCCAACGGGACGGCGACTAAGCCAGCATACTGACAGGCAAAAAAAGCCTCTACAAACCCGCTACTCGTTTCGGCAATCAGCGCCACGCGTTCGCCTTTTTTCAGGTTCAGCGATAACAACCGCTTCGCACCAGCTTCGGCACGCGTTTTTAACGTCTGATATTCCAGTTGATCTTCAAGTTGGCAACGTCTGTCATAAAAATTCATTCCGGCGCTACTCAGAGCGGCGTAGTCCAAAGCATCAACCAGCGTTGGAAAATCGGCATAGCGCATAGGTAGGGAATGCGTAAAGATTTTATTAGACATATACACCACGAAAAAATTGGATATCAAAAATAAAATGACAATAATGCGGTGGATTATATAGGCATAAAAGATAAATGAGATAGTATTTTCATCGGTGTGAAAATGAACATTGATTTAAATAATGAGTTTAAGTTTTTTGTTTTTATTGTGAATGATATTTAATTTATGAATATATTAAGAAGAAGCCTTGTCCGGTCGCCTTAAATCGACAAAAGGCATTGAGGCGCTTCTGTGTAGTCTCTAACCTTATCATAATCATTAATAAATACTATTTATTCTTTGTTTGTATTCATTGGGTTGATTATTAAGGTGTCGTTCGTTGCTGTTGCAACCTGTTTTTCACCGTTAATTATTTGTTATCCACAGAGATATGGAATGCGATCTGCTGATGATTAAAATTGAAAAAGTAATTAATAAAAATGACCTTAAGGCATTTATCGCTTTTCCGTCATCACTTTATCCCGACGATCCAAACTGGATACCCCCTTTATTCATAGAACGCAACGAGCATTTGTCTGCGAAAAATCCGGGGACGGACCATATCATCTGGCAGGCGTGGGTGGCAAAAAAAGCGGGGCAGATAGTTGGGCGTATTACCGCGCAAATAGATACCTTGCACCGTGAGCGTTACGGTGAAGATACCGGTCATTTCGGCATGATTGACGCCATTGATGATCCGCAGGTTTTTGCCGCGTTGTTTGGCGCAGCGGAAGCGTGGTTGAAGTCACAAGGTGCAAGTAAGATCAGCGGTCCTTTCAGCCTGAATATCAATCAGGAAAGCGGATTACTGATTGAAGGTTTTGACACACCACCCTGTGCGATGATGCCACACGGCAAACCGTGGTATGCCGCGCATATTGAACAACTGGGTTATCACAAAGGCATTGATTTACTGGCGTGGTGGATGCAGCGAACCGATCTCACTTTCTCTCCGGCGCTAAAAAAACTGATGGATCAGGTGCGCAAAAAGGTGACCATTCGCTGCATCAATCGTCAGCGGTTTGCCGAAGAAATGCAGATCCTGCGTGAGATTTTCAACTCTGGCTGGCAGCACAACTGGGGATTTGTGCCGTTTACCGAACATGAATTCGCGACCATGGGCGATCAACTTAAATATCTGGTGCCGGACGATATGATCTATATCGCTGAGATTGATTCTGCACCCTGCGCGTTTATTGTCGGCTTGCCGAACATCAACGAGGCGATTGCCGATCTGAACGGATCGCTCTTTCCCTTCGGCTGGGCAAAATTGCTGTGGCGTTTGAAAGTCAGCGGTGTGCGAACTGCGCGAGTACCGCTGATGGGCGTGCGCGACGAGTATCAGTTCAGCCGCATCGGCCCGGTGATTGCGCTGTTATTGATTGAAGCCTTACGCGATCCGTTTGCCCGCCGGAAGATCGATGCGCTGGAGATGTCATGGATCCTCGAAACCAATACAGGCATGAATAACATGCTGGAACGCATTGGGGCGGAGCCGTACAAGCGTTACCGATTGTATGAAAAGCAGATTTAATACCAGCTAACTCAGGTTCATCTCCAGCGGCACCGCCGAGCGAATCAAATGGTGGCCTTCCAGCTCGATATCGTGGAGATTCTTTTTCACGGTCCGCACATGATCGCGTGCTGCGCGCTGGGCGACGTGCGGCAGCCGCTGCAACACCGCGTTGTAGATCCTCGCATGCTGGCGATCGATCTGCTTTTTTTGCTGTGGTCGATGGTAGAGATTATTTACGCTGGCAAACACTGAATTAAACATCAGATCGGTCAATGATTGCAGCGTAAACACCAGCACCTGATTGTGAGAAGCCTGACAAATGGCGAGATGGAAAGCGTGATCCAACTGCGCATGTTCGATCAGCGAAATCTCTTTGTTGTTCTCACTGGCGGCGAGCATTTTTTCATAACAGCGGGTTATCACAACAAAATCAGCCTGCGTTCCCAGCGTTGCCGCCAGCCTTGCCGATTCGCCCTCCAGTAATGCGCGAACGTCGAGCAGATCGTACAGCGTTCGCGGCTGCGTACTGAACAGATGGATCAGCGGGCTGGTGTCCTGCACCCGATTAAGCCGTGCGACACGAGAATCGCGACCCTGCGCCGTCTCAATAATCCCGCGCCCGCGCAGCACGGTCAGCCCTTCACGCAGTGCGGAGCGTGAGAAGCCGAGCTTTTCACACAGTCGACGTTCCGAGGGAAGTGGCTGACCGACCTTCAGTACGCCGTCGATAATTAACCGTTCGATACTCTCTGCAACCACTTCGCAAATAGGGCGACGTTCATCTTTCATTCCCGGACCTCGTGCACAGGTAGGACCAATTTTTCTGTTCTTAACTCGCAAAACACGCACATCACGTAAGTGATTATGTTACATCAATTTAACATTGAGTTAACCAAGGCAAGGTCACAGAGCTGGAAAAAAAATGGTCTGACCGGTAGCTAAAGAGATAGACGAAAACGAAAAGCCCGCTTAATAACTGTTCACAGAAGCAGCGCGCAAAAATCAGCTGCCACACAACACAACAAAGCGAAGCCTACTCATGAGCATCTTGTACGAAGAGCGTCTTGATGGCGCTTTACCCGATGTCGACCGCACATCGGTACTGATGGCACTGCGTGAGCATGTCCCTGGACTTGAGATCATGCATACCGATGAGGAGATCATTCCTTACGAGTGTGACGGGTTGAGCGCGTATCGCACGCGTCCATTACTGGTTGTTCTGCCTAAGCAAATGGAACAGGTGACAGCGATTCTTGCTGTCTGCCATCGCCTGCGTGTACCGGTGGTGACCCGTGGTGCAGGCACCGGGCTTTCTGGTGGCGCGCTGCCGCTGGAAAAAGGTGTGTTGTTGGTGATGGCGCGCTTTAAAGAGATCCTCGGCATTAACCCCGTTGGTCGCCGCGCGCGCGTGCAGCCAGGCGTGCGTAACCTGGCGATCTCCCAGGCCGTTGCACCGCATAATCTCTACTACGCACCGGACCCTTCCTCACAAATCGCCTGTTCCATTGGCGGCAACGTGGCAGAAAATGCCGGCGGCGTCCACTGCCTGAAATATGGTCTGACCGTACATAACCTGCTGAAAATTGAAGTGCAAACGCTGGACGGCGAGGCGCTGACGCTGGGATCGGACGCGCTGGATTCACCTGGTTTTGACCTGCTGGCGCTGTTCACCGGATCGGAAGGTATGCTCGGCGTGACCACCGAAGTGACGGTAAAACTGCTGCCGAAGCCGCCCGTGGCGCGGGTTCTGTTAGCCAGCTTTGACTCGGTAGAAAAAGCCGGACTTGCAGTTGGTGACATCATCGCCAATGGCATTATCCCCGGCGGGCTGGAGATGATGGATAACCTGTCGATCCGCGCGGCGGAAGATTTTATTCATGCCGGTTATCCCGTCGACGCCGAAGCAATTTTGTTATGCGAGCTGGACGGCGTGGAGTCTGACGTACAGGAAGACTGCGAGCGGGTTAACGACATCTTGTTGAAAGCGGGCGCGACTGACGTCCGTCTGGCACAGGACGAAGCAGAGCGCGTACGTTTCTGGGCCGGTCGCAAAAATGCGTTCCCGGCGGTAGGACGTATCTCCCCGGATTACTACTGCATGGATGGCACCATCCCGCGTCGCGCCCTGCCTGGCGTACTGGAAGGCATTGCCCGTTTATCGCAGCAATATGATTTACGTGTTGCCAACGTCTTTCATGCCGGAGATGGCAACATGCACCCGTTAATCCTTTTCGATGCCAACGAACCCGGTGAATTTGCCCGCGCGGAAGAGCTGGGTGGGAAGATCCTCGAACTCTGCGTTGAAGTTGGCGGCAGCATCAGTGGGGAACATGGCATCGGGCGAGAAAAAATCAATCAAATGTGCGCCCAGTTCAACAGCGATGAAATCACGACCTTCCATGCGGTCAAGGCGGCGTTTGACCCCGATGGTTTGCTGAACCCTGGGAAAAACATTCCCACGCTACACCGCTGTGCTGAATTTGGTGCCATGCATGTGCATCACGGTCATTTACCTTTCCCTGAACTGGAGCGTTTCTGATGCTACGCGAGTGTGATTACAGCCAGGCGCTGCTGGAGCAGGTGAATCAGGCAATTAGCGATAAAACGCCGCTGGTGATTCAGGGCAGCAATAGCAAAGCCTTTTTAGGTCGCCCTGTCACCGGGCAAACGCTGGATGTGCGTTGTCATCGCGGCATTGTTAATTACGACCCGACCGAGCTGGTGATAACCGCGCGTGCCGGAACGCCGCTGGTGGCGATTGAAGCGGCGCTGGAGAGCGCCGGGCAAATGCTTCCCTGCGAGCCGCCGCATTATGGTGAAGAAGCCACCTGGGGTGGGATGGTCGCCTGCGGGCTGGCGGGGCCGCGTCGCCCGTGGAGCGGTTCGGTCCGCGATTTTGTCCTCGGCACGCGCATCATTACCGGCGCTGGAAAACATCTGCGTTTTGGTGGCGAAGTGATGAAAAACGTTGCCGGATACGATCTCTCACGGTTAATGGCCGGAAGCTACGGTTGTCTTGGCGTGCTCACTGAAATCTCGATGAAAGTGTTACCGCGACCGCGCGCCTCCCTGAGCCTGCGTCGGGAAATCAGCCTGCAAGAAGCCATGAACGAAATCGCCCAGTGGCAACTCCAGCCGCTACCTATTAGTGGCTTATGTTACTTCGACAATGCGTTGTGGATCCGCCTTGAGGGCGGCGAAGGATCGGTAAAAGCGGCGCGTGAACTGCTGGGGGGCGAAGAGGTTGCGGGTCAGTTCTGGCAGCAATTGCGTGAACAACAACTGCCGTTCTTCTCGTTACCAGGTACCTTATGGCGCATTTCATTACCCAGTGATGCGCCGATGATGGATTTACCCGGCGAGCAACTGATCGACTGGGGCGGGGCGTTACGCTGGCTGAAATCGACAGCCGATGACAATCAAATCCATCGCATCGCCCGCAACGCTGGCGGTCATGCGACCCGCTTTAGTGCCGGAGAGGGTGGCTTTGCCCCGCTACCGGCTCCTTTATTCCGCTATCACCAGCAGCTTAAACAGCAGCTCGACCCTTGCGGCGTGTTTAACCCCGGTCGCATGTACGCGGAACTTTGAGGAGCAGGCTATGCAAACCCAATTAACTGAAGAGATGCGGCAGAACGCGCGGGCGCTGGAAGCCGACAGCATCCTGCGCGCCTGTGTTCACTGCGGATTTTGTACCGCAACCTGCCCAACCTATCAGCTTCTGGGCGATGAACTGGACGGGCCGCGCGGGCGCATCTATCTGATTAAACAGGTGCTGGAAGGCAACGAAGTCACGCTTAAAACACAGGAGCATCTCGATCGCTGCCTCACTTGCCGCAATTGTGAAACCACCTGTCCTTCTGGTGTGCGCTATCACAATTTGCTGGATATCGGGCGTGATATTGTCGAGCAGAAAGTAAAACGCCCACTGCCGGAGCGAATACTGCGCGAAGGATTGCGCCAGGTAGTGCCGCGTCCGGCGGTCTTCCGTGCGCTGACGCAGGTAGGGCTGGTGCTGCGACCGTTTTTACCGGAACAGGTCAGAGCAAAACTGCCTGCTGAAACGGTGAAAGCTAAACCGCGTCCGCCGCTGCGCCATAAGCGTCGGGTTTTAATGCTGGAAGGCTGCGCCCAGCCTACGCTTTCGCCCAACACCAACGCGGCAACTGCGCGAGTGCTGGATCGTCTGGGGATCAGCGTCATGTCAGCTAACGAAGCAGGCTGTTGTGGCGCGGTGGACTATCATCTTAATGCGCAGGAGAAAGGGCTGGCGCGGGCGCGCAATAATATTGATGCCTGGTGGCCCGCGATTGAAGCAGGTGCTGAGGCAATTTTGCAAACCGCCAGCGGTTGCGGCGCGTTTGTCAAAGAGTACGGGCAGATGCTGAAAAACGATGCGTTATATGCCGATAAAGCGCGTCAAGTCAGTAACTGGCGGTCGATTTAGTCGAGCTTCTGCGCGAGGAACCGCTGGAAAAACTGGCAGTTCGCGGCGATAAAAAACTGGCCTTCCACTGCCCGTGTACCCTACAACATGCGCAAAAGCTGAACGGCGAAGTGGAAAAAGTGTTGCTTCGTCTTGGATTTACCTTAACGGACGTTCCCGACAGCCATCTGTGCTGCGGTTCAGCGGGAACATATGCGTTAACGCATCCCGATCTGGCACGCCAGCTGCGGGATAACAAAATGAATGCGCTGGAAAGCGGCAAACCGGAAATGATCGTCACCGCCAACATTGGTTGCCAGACGCATCTGGCGAGCGCCGGTCGTACCTCTGTGCGTCACTGGATTGAAATTGTAGAACAAGCCCTTGAAAAGGAATAAAAAAATGAAAACTAAAGTCATTCTTAGCCAGCAAATGGCGAGTGCAATTATTGCCGCAGGTCAGGAAGAGGCGCAGAAAAATAACTGGTCTGTTTCCATTGCTGTTGCCGATGACGGCGGTCATCTGCTGGCGTTAAGTCGCATGGACGATTGCGCGCCGATTGCGGCTTACATCTCCCAGGAGAAAGCGCGTACCGCCGCGCTGGGGCGTCGTGAAACTAAGGGCTATGAAGAGATGGTGAACAACGGACGTACCGCGTTCGTGACTGCGCCGTTACTGACGTCGCTGGAAGGTGGCGTACCGGTTGTTGTTGATGGGCAAATTATTGGTGCCGTGGGCGTTTCTGGTTTAACCGGAGCACAGGATGCGCAGGTCGCGAAAGCGGCAGCAGCGGTGTTGGCGAAATAAGCGAAAACGAGGAGATAAACAATGAGTCAAACCATAACCCAGGGCCGTTTACGCATTGACGCCAATTTTAAACGTTTTGTGGATGAAGAAGTTTTACCGGGAACAGGGCTGGACGCTGCGGCGTTCTGGCGCAATTTTGATGAAATCGTTCACGATCTGGCACCAGAAAATCGTCAGTTGCTGGCAGAACGCGATCGCATTCAGGCGGCGCTTGATGAGTGGCATCGCAGCAATCCGGGGCCGGTAAAAGATAAAGCGGCCTATAAATCTTTCCTGCGTGAACTGGGCTACCTGGTGCCGCAACCGGAGCGCGTGACGGTGGAAACCACGGGCATTGACAGCGAAATCACCAGTCAGGCGGGGCCACAGCTGGTGGTTCCGGCAATGAACGCCCGCTACGCGCTGAACGCGGCGAACGCTCGCTGGGGCTCACTGTACGATGCGTTATACGGCAGCGACATCATCCCGCAGGAAGGGGCGATGGTCAGCGGCTACGATCCGCAACGCGGTGAGCAGGTTATCGCCTGGGTTCGGCGTTTCCTCGATGAATCTCTACCGCTGGAAAATGGCAGCTATCAGGATGTGGTGGCGTTTAAGGTGGTCGATAAACAATTACGCATCCAGTTGAAAAATGGTAAAGAAACCACGTTACGTACCCCGGCGCAGTTTGTCGGTTACCGTGGCGATGCCGCTGCGCTGACCTGCATTTTGCTGAAAAATAACGGCCTGCATATTGAACTGCAAATTGATGCCAACGGGCGGATTGGCAAAGACGATCCGGCGCACATCAACGATGTTATCGTCGAAGCGGCCATCAGTACCATTCTCGACTGCGAAGATTCGGTCGCGGCGGTTGATGCGGAAGATAAAATCCTGCTGTACCGCAATCTGCTGGGCCTGATGCAGGGGACTCTGCAAGAGAAAATGGAGAAAAACGGTCGACAAATCGTGCGTAAACTGAATGACGATCGTCATTACACCGCCGCCGATGGCTCTGAAATTTCTCTGCACGGACGCTCGCTGCTGTTTATCCGCAACGTGGGTCATTTGATGACCATTCCTGTGATTTGGGACAGCGAAGGCAATGAAATCCCGGAAGGCATTCTTGATGGCGTCATGACTGGCGCGATCGCCCTCTATGATTTAAAAGTGCAGAAAAACTCGCGCACTGGCAGCGTCTATATTGTGAAACCGAAAATGCACGGTCCGCAGGAAGTGGCGTTCGCCAACAAACTGTTTACCCGCATTGAGACAATGCTCGGTATGGCACCGAATACCCTGAAAATGGGCATTATGGATGAAGAACGTCGGACCTCGCTGAACTTGCGTAGCTGTATCGCTCAGGCGCGCAATCGCGTGGCGTTCATCAATACCGGTTTCCTCGACCGTACCGGCGATGAAATGCATTCGGTGATGGAAGCTGGCCCGATGCTGCGTAAAAACCAGATGAAATCGACGCCGTGGATCAAAGCCTACGAGCGTAATAACGTGCTTTCCGGTCTGTTCTGTGGGCTGCGCGGTAAAGCGCAAATTGGTAAAGGCATGTGGGCAATGCCGGACCTGATGGCAGACATGTACAGCCAGAAGGGCGACCAACTGCGTGCCGGGGCAAACACAGCCTGGGTTCCGTCACCAACCGCTGCTACGCTCCATGCGCTGCACTACCACCAAACCAACGTACAGAGCGTGCAAGCCAACATTGCCCAGACCGAGTTCAATGCTGAATTTGAACCGCTGCTGGACGATCTGCTGACTATTCCGGTGGCTGAAAACGCTAACTGGTCGGTGGAAGAGATCCAACAAGAGCTGGATAACAACGTGCAGGGGATTCTGGGGTACGTGGTGCGCTGGGTGGAGCAGGGGATTGGTTGTTCAAAAGTGCCGGATATTCACAATGTGGCGCTGATGGAAGACCGCGCAACGCTGCGTATCTCCAGCCAGCATATCGCCAACTGGTTACGTCACGGTATTCTGACCAAAGAACAGGTGCAGGCGTCGCTGGAGAATATGGCGAAAGTGGTTGATCAGCAAAACGCTGGCGATCCGGCTTATCGTCCGATGGCGGGGAATTTCGCTAACTCGTGTGCTTTTAAAGCTGCCAGCGATTTAATCTTCCTCGGCGTGAAACAGCCAAACGGCTATACCGAACCGTTATTACACGCCTGGCGTTTACGCGAAAAAGAAAGTCATTAATAGCGTCAAAAAAAGCCCCGGCAAGTTTTATTGTCGGGGCTATGATAGTAACTGCGGTAGTACATTTATCCCGGAAATAACCGGAGCGATTATCAGGGTTTAACAATATTAAATACCCGTAGCGCATTACTAGCGGGCCTAAAACAACAATATGGACATCTTAACGATACTCTGCGCCTGCGTGTGCGGAACAGAAACCCTTACCCGATATACTTGTTATGCCAGAGGTAGCAATTGCGTTAGCGGCGTACTGTTGCTGTAAAGTATAACGCCTATATTTTACAGTTCAGTCCTCTTTTGCTTATTACAACCTTAAGTATATCAAGCATATAAAGATAATAAGAGACTGAACAATATGGTTACCTGGACCCAAATGTATATGCCGATGGGAGGACTGGGGCTATCCGCTCTGGTCGCCCTGATCCCGATAATATTCTTCTTCGTTGCACTCGCGGTATTACGTCTGAAAGGACATGTCGCTGGAGCAATAACCCTTATCTTATCTATCCTGATTGCGATATTCGCCTTTAAAATGCCGATTGATATGGCTTTTGCTGCTGCGGGCTATGGCTTTATTTATGGATTATGGCCTATTGCGTGGATTATTGTCGCGGCGGTGTTCCTCTATAAATTAACCGTTGCCAGCGGTCAGTTCGATATTATCCGCAGCTCGGTTATCTCCATCACCGACGATCAGCGTTTGCAGGTGTTACTGATTGGTTTCTCCTTTGGTGCGTTACTGGAAGGAGCGGCTGGCTTTGGTGCGCCGGTGGCGATTACCGGTGCGCTGCTGGTGGGCCTGGGCTTCAAACCGTTATACGCGGCGGGGCTGTGTCTGATTGCCAACACTGCGCCAGTGGCGTTTGGTGCGTTGGGCGTGCCGATTCTGGTCGCCGGTCAGGTAACGGGAATCGATCCGTTCCACATTGGCGCAATGGCGGGACGTCAGTTACCGTTCCTGTCGGTTCTTGTGCCGTTCTGGCTGGTAGCAATGATGGACGGCTGGAAAGGGGTGAAAGAGACGTGGCCAGCGGCGCTGGTTGCTGGGGGAAGCTTTGCTGTCACTCAGTTCTTTACCTCTAACTATATTGGTCCGGAACTGCCGGATATTACTTCGGCGCTGGTGAGTATCGTCTCACTCGCTTTATTCCTTAAAGTCTGGCGGCCGAAAAATACCGAAACGGCAATCAGCATGGGGCAATCCGCAGGTGCGATGGTGGTAAATAAGCCATCTTCTGGCGGTCCCGTGCCTTCAGAATATAGTCTGGGGCAAATCATTCGTGCGTGGTCACCGTTTTTAATCTTAACGGTGCTGGTCACCATCTGGACCATGAAGCCGTTTAAAGCGTTATTTGCTCCGGGCGGCGCGTTTTATTCACTGGTGATTAATTTCCAGATCCCTCATTTGCATCAACAAGTGTTGAAAGCGGCACCCATTGTCGCCCAACCAACGCCAATGGATGCGGTGTTTAAATTCGACCCTCTCTCGGCTGGCGGCACCGCTATTTTTATTGCGGCGATTATCTCTATCTTCATCCTCGGCGTGGGCATCAAGAAAGGGATTGGCGTCTTTGCCGAAACGCTAATTAGTCTGAAGTGGCCGATATTGTCGATTGGCATGGTGCTGGCGTTCGCCTTCGTCACCAACTATTCCGGCATGTCCACCACGCTGGCGCTGGTACTGGCAGGTACAGGCGTGATGTTCCCGTTTTTCTCACCGTTCCTCGGCTGGCTGGGGGTATTCCTTACCGGCTCGGACACTTCTTCAAACGCCCTGTTTGGTTCACTGCAATCGACCACGGCGCAGCAAATCAACGTCTCTGACACTCTGCTGGTGGCAGCAAATACCAGCGGCGGCGTAACTGGCAAGATGATCTCCCCGCAATCTATCGCCGTGGCCTGCGCCGCGACGGGCATGGTGGGCCGAGAATCTGAACTATTCCGCTACACCGTGAAGCACAGTCTGATTTTTGCCAGCGTTATCGGCGTTATCACGTTGTTGCAGGCGTATGTGTTTACTGGAATGTTGGTCTCGTAAATCAATAATGCCGGATGATCGTTAATATCATCCGGCTTCATTTACATTATTCTGTCTTATTAATTGAAAATTATTTCTCGCTTTATTATCCATGCGGCAATAATGTTTTGTGTTCAGATAACCTGCTAAATAATTAAGAGCGTGAGAACATCTATTTTTTTTATCACGCAAAACAAGTCTGTATTAATTATGTTCGCTTGATGAGCAAACACCGTTCTATCTGTTGCTTTTGCAATCTTAATCGTTAAAACTACCAACGAATTTATATAGTTGCGTTGTGAAATGTTGTTAATTTTTTGTTTGTTGAAATTTCGTAAAAATAGCCAGCCAGACATCAAATAGGGGTTATTCTTATAAATTTCACCTGTTTTCTATCAATGATGTCGTTTTCTTAAGAATGGAGGAAATTATTAAAGAAGATAAAGCATAAAACTATTTCTCCCAGTTACGAATTTTTTAACATTGTTTTGTCACTTGCGTTATTAATGAATAAGAAATTTAAATATAAGAAATCGCTTTTAGCGGCTATTTTGAGTGCAACCCTGTTAGCCGGTTGTGATGGCGGTGGCTCCGGATCTTCCTCCGATACGCCGCCTGTAGATTCTGGAACAGGGTCTTTGCCGGAAGTGAAACCTGATCCAACACCAAACCCGGAGCCGACGCCTGAGCCAACGCCGGACCCAGAACCTACGCCGGAACCGACACCTGATCCTGAGCCAACACCAGAACCGGAGCCAGAACCTGTTCCTACGAAAACGGGTTATCTGACCCTGGGCGGAAGCCTGCGGGTAACTGGTGATATCACCTGTAATGATGAATCCAGCGATGGCTTTACCTTTACACCAGGCGACAAAGTCACCTGTGTGGCAGGGAACAACACGACAATTGCTACCTTCGACACCCAGTCAGAAGCTGCGCGTAGCCTGCGTGCGGTTGAAAAAGTGTCGTTTAGTCTTGAGGACGCGCAAGAACTGGCGGGTTCCGACAACAAGAAAAGCAATGCGCTCTCGCTGGTCACCTCCATGAACAGTTGCCCGGCGAATACAGAACAGGTGTGCCTGGAGTTCTCCTCGGTGATCGAGAGTAAACGTTTCGACTCGCTGTATAAGCAAATCGATCTGGCACCGGAAGAGTTCAAAAAGCTGGTCAATGAAGAGGTGGAAAACAATGCCGCGACTGATAAAGCGCCATCCACTCATACTTCACCGGTAGTCCCCGTCACGACTCCGGGAACAAAACCGGATCTGAACGCCTCCTTCGTGTCGGCTAACGCGGAACAGTTTTATCAGTATCAACCTTCGGAAATCATTCTCTCAGAAGGTCGCCTGGTGGATAGCCAGGGATATGGTGTTGCTGGCGTCAACTACTACACCAATTCAGGCCGTGGCGTGACAGGGGAAAATGGTGAATTTTCTTTTAGCTGGGGCGAAACCATCTCCTTTGGTATCGATACCTTTGAACTGGGTTCAGTGCGCGGCAATAAGTCGACCATTGCGCTGACTGAACTGGGTGATGAAGTTCGCGGGGCGAATATCGATCAGCTTATTCATCGCTATTCGACGACCGGGCAAAATAATACCCGTGTTGTTCCGGATGATGTACGCAAGGTCTTTGCCGAATATCCCAACGTGATCAACGAGATTATCAATCTCTCGTTATCCAATGGTGCGACGCTGGGGGAAGGTGAGCAAGTCGTTAATCTGCCTAACGAATTTATCGAGCAGTTTAAGACGGGTCAGGCCAAAGAGATCGATACCGCGATTTGTGCGAAAACCGATGGTTGTAACGAGGCTCGCTGGTTCTCGCTGACAACGCGCAATGTTAATGACGGCCAGATTCAGGGCGTTATCAACAAGCTGTGGGGCGTGGATACGAACTACAAATCTGTCAGTAAGTTCCATGTATTCCATGACTCTACCAACTTCTATGGCAGCACGGGTAATGCGCGCGGTCAGGCGGTGGTGAATATCTCCAACGCGGCCTTCCCGATTCTGATGGCGCGTAATGATAAAAACTACTGGCTGGCGTTTGGCGAAAAACGCGCCTGGGATAAAAATGAGCTGGCGTACATTACGGAAGCGCCTTCTCTTGTTGAGCCGGAAAACGTTACGCGCGATACCGCCACTTTCAACCTGCCGTTTATTTCGCTGGGGCAAGTCGGTGAGGGCAAACTGATGGTTATCGGTAACCCACACTACAACAGCATTTTGCGTTGCCCGAACGGTTACAGCTGGAACGGGGGCGTTAATAAAGATGGGCAGTGTACGCTCAACAGCGACCCGGATGACATGAAGAACTTCATGGAGAACGTGCTGCGCTATCTGTCCGACGATAAATGGACGCCGGACGCGAAAGCCAGCATGACCGTAGGCACCAACCTGGATACTGTCTATTTTAAACGTCATGGTCAGGTTACAGGAAACAGCGCTGCGTTCGACTTCCATCCGGATTTTGCGGGCATCTCTGTTGAGCATTTAAGTAGCTATGGCGATCTCGATCCGCAGGAAATGCCGCTGCTGATCCTTAACGGCTTTGAATATGTGACTCAGGTGGGTAACGATCCTTATGCAATCCCGCTGCGTGCAGATACCAGCAAACCGAAGCTGACTCAGCAGGATGTGACCGATCTGATCGCCTATCTGAACAAAGGTGGATCGGTGCTGATCATGGAAAACGTGATGAGCAATCTTAAGGAAGAGAGCGCATCTGGCTTTGTACGTCTGCTTGATGCCGCAGGTTTGTCGATGGCGCTTAACAAGTCGGTAGTAAATAACGATCCGCAAGGGTATCCGAACCGCGTTCGTCAGCAGCGCGCAACGGGCATTTGGGTCTATGAACGTTATCCTGCCGTAGATGGTGCGCTGCCGTACACCATCGATAGTAAGACAGGGGAAGTTAAGTGGAAATATCAGGTAGAAAACAAACCTGATGACAAACCGAAGCTGGAAGTTGCCAGCTGGCTGGAAGATGTAGATGGCAAACAGGAAACGCGTTATGCCTTTATTGATGAGGCCGATCATAAAACAGAGGATTCTCTGAAGGCTGCGAAGGAGAAAATTTTCGCCGCGTTCCCGGGGCTGAAAGAGTGTACTAATCCGGCATATCACTATGAGGTCAACTGCCTGGAATATCGTCCTGGCACGGGGGTTCCGGTTACTGGTGGCATGTATGTTCCACAGTATACGCAACTAAGCCTTAACGCCGACACTGCAAAAGCGATGGTGCAGGCTGCGGATTTAGGCACCAACATTCAGCGTCTGTATCAGCATGAGCTCTACTTCCGGACCAATGGTCGCAAAGGTGAGCGTCTGAGCTGCGTCGATCTGGAACGTCTGTACCAGAACATGTCGGTCTGGCTGTGGAACGATACGAGCTATCGTTATGAAGAAGGCAAAAATGACGAGCTGGGCTTTAAAACGTTCACCGAGTTCCTGAACTGCTACGCCAATGATGCCTATGCAGGCGGCACCAAGTGTTCTGCAGATCTGAAAAAATCGCTGGTCGATAACAAGATGATTTACGGTGACGGTAGCAGCAAAGCGGGCATGATGAACCCGAGCTACCCGCTCAACTATATGGAAAAACCGCTGACACGCCTGATGCTGGGCCGTTCCTGGTGGGATCTGAACATCAAAGTTGATGTCGAGAAGTATCCGGGAGCAGTATCGGAAGAGGGACAGAACGTTACTGAAACCATCAGCCTGTACTCGAATCCGACCAAATGGTTTGCAGGTAACATGCAGTCAACTGGCCTGTGGGCACCGGCTCAGAAAGAGGTCACCATTAAGTCCAATGCGAACGTTCCTGTGACCGTCACCGTGGCGCTGGCTGACGACCTGACCGGACGTGAGAAGCATGAAGTTGCGCTGAACCGTCCGCCAAGAGTGACTAAAACGTACTCTCTGGACGCTAGCGGTACGGTGAAGTTCAAGGTGCCTTACGGTGGCCTGATTTATATCAAGGGCAATAGCTCTACCAATGAATCTGCCAGCTTCACCTTTACTGGCGTGGTAAAAGCACCGTTCTATAAAGACGGCGCATGGAAAAACGATCTGAACTCACCGGCTCCGCTGGGTGAGCTGGAATCAGACGCTTTCGTCTATACCACACCGAAGAAGAACCTGAATGCCAGCAATTACACTGGCGGACTG
>Ga0129316_1000718_pt1 | contig 16189 bp, 8 predicted proteins | sample Cm1ome_2_FD_94429 | JGI IMG/M metagenome (GOLD analysis project Ga0129316, IMG submission 94429) | Eastern black-and-white colobus group fecal microbial communities from Wisconsin, USA - Cm1022B metagenome | ecosystem: Host-associated > Mammals > Digestive system > Large intestine > Fecal...
GAGCAGAGCAGAGCAGAGCAGAGCCTAAAAAGGCTTTTTTTGGCGTACAGTTATTTATTTTAAAAGTCACTTTTTCGTGTATCTATATAATAGTTATACGAAAAAGTGACTTTTTGTGTCTCTTAAATAGCAATGATTTTATATGAAAAGGTAAAGAACTCTATGAATGAACGTACACTGAAACAATTAAAAAAGATAGAACTCTATGAGATTTTGTTGGCACAAAGTAAAGAAATTGACAGATTAAAACAAGAGTTAATAGAAACTCAACAAAAGTTAGAAAATAAGCAGATTATCATCCAAGAAGCAGGATCATTGGCAGATGCTGCTCTCAAATTAACTAAAATTTTTGAGGAGGCGCAGAAAGCTGCTGATATTTATCTTAAAAATATTACGGAGAATGATGATGAAGAAAAATAAATCCACTAAACCACATCCTCTCCCTGAGACGACTGTTATTGAACAAGCTTATAAATCAGCACAATACCGTAAAAACTTTTTGGAAATGTTTAGAAGCACTACTTTTATGTTAATTGTGGTTGCTGCCTTTGCTGTACTGGTTGCAATACTATTTTTACCAATTTTACGTATTTACGGCAAGTCTATGAAGGGAACCTTGAATAGCGGAGATATAGTTGTCTCTGTCAAGAGTGGTAATTTTGAGACTGGTGATGTTGTTGCCTTTTATTATAATAATAATATTTTAGTGAAGCGCGTAATTGCAGAGTCTGGTGATTGGGTTGATATGGATGAAAAAGGAAATGTTTATGTTAATGGAAAAAAACTGAATGAGCCCTACTTGAGTAAGAAAGCCTATGGTAAAACCAATATTACCTTTCCTTATCAAGTACCAGAAGATCGTATTTTTGTTATGGGGGATAACCGTGAAGTGTCGATTGATTCACGAAATACTTCTATCGGAGCGGTTTCAGATGAGCAAATTGTTGGACGTTTAGTTTTTAAAGTTTGGCCTCTTTCAGAAATGGGAATCATTGAATAGTGGCTTTATTAGTTAATATGAGAAAGGAGGGTGAGAATTTATGAAGAAATTTTTTAGGAGAGAATATTTAGCTCAGTTCAAGGCTAAGTATAAGAAAGTAATTGGTGCTATTGCTGTAATTGTCGTCTTTGTGACGACCTATGCTTTGATATTGCCAGCATTGACTTTAGATAGTAATGCTGCCAATCAAACGCCTGGTATTAATACGGAACAGTCTGGCAGTGTAGATGACAATACAACAAGCACTTCCTTGAGCACAGAAAATTCAGATTCGCAGGCTGTTTCTGAAACGAATGTGTCTAGCCAAGATGAACAGCTAGTTACTACAGATACGACTTTGATTGCAGATGATAAAAATTATCAAGTAACAGCTGATATAACAGCTGAGGCTAAATTACCAGAAAGTGTGGCACTTGAAGTTAACCAAGTTAAGCCAGAGGATGATACTTACCAGAGTAAACTACAAAAAATACAAGACACTTTGTCTTTAAATACTGTGGCAAATATTAGGCTTTATGATATTGCTTTCATGCAAGGTGATGCTGAAGTGGAGCCGTCTGCTTCTGTGAAGGTGACCATTACTCAAAAGGATAGTTTTGAGGCTAATAAAGATAATCTAAAAGTTGTTCATATCAAAACGGATGGTTCAACAGAAGTATTGGATGCTGAAGTGGCAGGTGATGGTAATCAGGTAACAACAGTTACATTTAATAGTGATAGTTTTTCTGATTTTGCTTTAGTTGATACTAGTACATCTGATGATTCAATATTAAATAGCAATGGTTCATCAACAGGAACGGATGTTGACGCTTCCGTGGAGAGCACAACAGAAACAGAGACGACGTCACAGAGTTACACCGTGACCTTCTACAATGACGATAGCGAAATCACTTCAACGCAAATTGAGGCTGGGACAGCATTAACAATTCTGCCAGAAACTCCTTTCAAATCAGGGTATCGTTTTGATCATTGGGAAAATGCAGAGACGCATGAAACTGTCACAGCAGATACGATTGTGACGAGTGATTTGACGGTTAAGGCAGTTTTTACGGAGATTTCAATTTATACGGTTACCGTAAATTACTATTATCACAATAATAGTGCCAATCAGGACGTCACCTTTGATAAGGAAATCTTCCAATTGGAAGAACGGGATACTCCCTATCAAATTACTCCACCTACCTCAACTGAAGTTAAAAGAGAAGAAGATAGTACTTTAACCGCTGATGCAATTTATTACCCACAAGAAGCAGTTATTGAACTCAAGTCAGGTGATTTGGCAATTAAGGATGAGTTAGATGGAAATATTGATGGTAAGGTGACCATCAATTTACAGTACGTGCCTTATACCGCCGAGTATACAGTACATTATATGTTGAAAAATTTAACAGATGATGACTATACTGTGATTCAGAGTGTTACCAATCACGGTGTTCTAGGTTCTACGGTAAGCCCTCAAGTTTTGTCTTATGATTATGCTATTTTTGAAAAAACAGAAGCGACAAAATTGACACAATCACAGGGACAAAATCTCTATGTTTATTACACACGCAACAGCTACACGCTTTCCTATAATACCAACGGTGGCTCTTATATCCCTTATCAGACAGGTCTATACGAAAGTAAAGTTAGTCTGACCGATAATGTGCCTACAAAAACGGGCTACACCTTTGTTGGTTGGCATGAAAAGGAAGATTTATCAGACACTGCTAAAACCAGTGGAACGATTACGCTGGATAGCGATAAGACACTCTATGCAGAATGGAAAGCTAATACTGTTAATTACACCATAAACTACTATAAAGAAGTTTATAATAATGCTACGGGAACAACGAGTTATGTTTATGATAGTGCTGTATCAGCTAGTGGAAAGGTTGGTACTACCGTTCAAGCTGATGAAGCTCCTGCCTTGACAACAGTTCCAACAGGATACGAACGTGAAAGCGCCTATGGTATGAATGCTAACTCTAATGTTACGATTGCAGCTGACGGTACATCGGTGCTGAAAGTGTATTATAGCTTGGTGCGGTATACATTGGTATTTAACACAAGAGGTCGGACATATGATTCCAGAGGTTATGCAACAGGTGACTATATTACAGGACGTGTTGTTAAAAATGGAACGACGTATTCAACGCAATATACTGTATCTAATGTTGTTTTAGGGGAAGATATTTCCAAACGATGGCCTTCAGGAACATCAGAAGTGATTTCTCCTTCTGGTAGTTATCAATTTGCAGGTTGGGTACCTGCGTCTAACCCAAGTGGTTCGACTAGTGTTACTAAGCGTGATAAGTTGACAACAGATATTATTGCTAATGCTAACTCTAGTAATCAAATTATTTATAATGCTAAGTGGCAGGCAGGTTTACTTGAAAAAGATGTTAACTATTACCTACAATCAGCTGACGATGAAAATTCTTATGAACTTTCTGATTTAAGTCAATCATTTTATAGTGGCTATACATCGTACTTAAACCCTAAAGCTATTGACGGTTATACATATAGTTATTCAAACAATGAAGGACTATATAATTATAATTATTCTACCAATCAGTCTTATTATCTAATTTACAATTTCTACTACACTCGTAATAAATATCAGATTGATTACTATTACAAGGGAAATTTGATTAAAACCACAGGTATTAGTATTCCGTTTGGAAGAAATATCAACTCTTCAACCTACAACTACGAACCTGAACGTCCATCGGATATTGATGCTGATTACACGTGGGATGGTTGGTACACGGATGCTGGTCTGACGACGCCTTATACTTTTGATAAGATGCCCGCCAATAACGTTGTGCTTTACGCTAAGTGGGTTGCACCGACCTATAAGGTGACCTTTGATTTGAATGGTGGCGATAGCGCAGCTATTGAGACGCAGACGGTTGAAAAGTACAAGCTGGCAAGTTCGGTAGCTGATCCGACCAAGGCTTACTATAATTTTGACGGTTGGTACACGGATGACGGCACGCGTTATGATTGGTCACAGCCAGTGACAGCAGACATTACCTTGCATGCCCGCTGGTCGTTGAAGCCACTGACTTATACCGTGCGTTACCTCGATGCGGACAATAATAACAATCAACTGGCAGCGGATAAAACTGTTACCAGCCCTGCACTGGATTATCAACAGGTGGTTAGTGAGAGTGCGCTAGCCATTACGGGTTACCGCCCAGATGCTAATAGCAAGAGCGTTGTGCTTGATTATGATGCCGACAACAATATCATCACTTTCTACTACACCAAGAAGTCTGCTCAAGTGTCTTATCGTGTCGACTATGTTTTGCGGGACAATCCGACAGTGAAAGTCGCTGAAAGCAAGTCGGTGACAGTGGACGGTAGCACGATTTCAGTTAAAGAAAGTGCGGTCACAGTTGATAAAGATTATCTGGCTAAGCAACTCGACACGATGCCTGAACAACTGGATGATTACTATGCTCTGACAGATGTTGAAAGCCTAACCTTGACCTCAAGTTCAGATAACAACGTTATCACTTTCTACTACGTACCTTACGACACGGCTCATATCACGGTTAACTATCTAGATATGGATGGCAATCCGATTGTGGGGCAAGAACCTTTGAACACGACACGCAAGAAACCAAGTCAATATACTGTCACTCACAAGACTATTAGTGGCTACACTTATGCTCAGTCTGAAGATAGCAATGGTGATAAGAACAAAGTTAATTATAAGATTGACAAGGGCGATAACATCACCATTAATCTCTATTATCAAAAAGATCTTTACATCGAAGCTGTCAGCAAGGAAAAAAATTATGACGGCATCGCTTTGGAAAATAGTGGCTTGACTGACCTCAAAGATAGCTACAAAGACTTACTGGAAACAGATGATAGTTTGACAGGGATTTCCTTCACAGGTAGTCAGATAGACGCGGGATCTAGTGCGGTGACACCAAGCATCGCCTTGGTTAGCAGTTCAACTGGCAAGGCGCGGAATTATTACTATAATATCATCTATGTCGCGGGTACTTTAACGGTTAATAAACAACCTGTCACCGTTATCGTCAATGGTCAAGATAAGGAAAAGACCTACGACGGTGTAGCAGAAAGTATCAGTTATGACGACTTGGTCATTAACGATAGTAGTGGTCTTTACAAAGAAAGCGACATCAGATTTACAGGTGACAAGACCTTGTCGGCAACGGATGCTGGCACCTATAATCTGACTTTACAAGGTAAATTTACCAATAGCAATGCTAACTTTGAGGTAACTTTCCAAGTAAGTGACGGTCGCCTGCTGATTAAGCCACGTCCTGTTATCTTGACCTCGGCGACTGCTGAAAAAGGTTATGATGGTATGGCTTTAACAGCCCAAACAGTAACTGCTAGTGAGCCAACAGCTGACACAGGCTTTGTGACGGGTGAGGGTCTGCTCTATGATGTAACAGGTAGTCAAACAGCTACTGGCTCGTCTGACAATACTTTCACTTATACAGCTATGAATACTGCTACCAAACTATCTAACTATGACATTGCCACAGTCTATGGTCGCTTGACTGTGACACCAACGGTCAATATTCAAAAGACCAAGACGGATTGGACAGCCTTGACAGGTGGTAAGTTTGAGATTAGCAAGTGGAACGGTAATACTTGGACATCTATTGATGGCGTATCGGATTTGACTATCACTTCAACTGATGGTGTGACTATTCCCGTTGGTCTAAATACTGGTCGTTACCGTATCACAGAGACAGCGGCACCCGATGGCTATGTTATCCTTGATAACTCAGTTTATTTTGCTGTAACAGAAAGCCAAGCAGAGAATGGTCAGTCTAGCTTTGCCATTTCCCTAACAGATGAAAATGGGAATACTATTTCTAACTTAGAGAATGTGAAAGTCTTGGAGGGAAATAGTAGTTATAGTACACGTATTCAAATTGCTAATGAGACTGGAAAGGCACTACCTCATACGGGTGGTAGCGGTCGTATGTTTTACGTGTTAGTCGGACTAGCTCTGATGTTGGTTACTCTGGCTTATCGTCAATATCAGAAACATCGTGAAAGGAGTGATTTGCCTTAAGAACTCCTAAAATACGTTAAGGGCTTGATTCTAGCCTAACTTTTACAGTTTTTTTCTAAAATTATCATTATGAAAAGAAAGAGGATTCTCATGAATAACCTTAAAAAGATTTTAACTCCCCTTTTGACCGTCCTCGCGTTGGTCTTTGTGTGTGGTGCAGTAAGTGCACAAACAGTTGACTCAGGTGCTGGTGGATCAGCAACAATCACTATCAATAATGCTTCTCAAGGGCAAACCTACACGGTTTATAAACTCTTTGATGCAACTGTTGATGGCAATGGTGCCATCTCTTACAAATTACCAAGTGGTAAAACTTCCCTTGGAGACGGTTCAACTTGGTTTGAAGTAGATGCCAAGGGCAATGTAACTGCTAAGGAAAATGCAGATGTGTCATCTGATGCCTTCAAAACATGGGCAGAGAGTTTTGGTACCCAAGCAGCAACAGCAACAGCTGAAGACAACACTGTCACATTTACCAACCTTGCCTATGGTTACTACTATGTGCAATCATCACTCGGTGCGACGATCACAGTTGATAGCACAAATCCAGATGCGACAATCAAAGATAAAAATACCACTGCACCAAATATCCCAGATGACAATAATGGCGGTGGTAAACACATCCTTGTGAATGGTGAAACTGTTGATAGCACAACTGCCAAAGTTGGTGACACAGTAAATTATCAAATCAAATTTGAAGCAACTAACTATGTTACAACTGAAACAGATTCAAAACAAATCACGAAGTATACTATTATTGATACACCAACAAATTTAAGCATTGATCAATCAAGTGTGAAAGTCCTTGTTAAAGGAACAGAAGCTAAAGCTGCTAATGTTTCAACAACTTTTGATGATGCTGGTAAAATGACTATCGTCTTAACATGGGCAGATGAAAGTGGTAAAACCATTTATGACTCACCAGCTGATGTTGTCATTACTTATGACGCTACTGTTACAAAAGGTGCTGCTGACGCTGATGCAACCAACTCAGCAACTATTGGCTATAATACAGCTGATAACCCTAATGAAGATCCTACACCAGTCGATCCTGACAAACCAACCGATACGACTGAGGTTAAAACTTACCAGTTTACTTTAAAAAAAGTTGATACGTCAAGTAATCAATTGACTGGTGCAACATTCAAACTTTATGACGCTGCAACAGATGGTAACGAAATTAAAGTCGTGAAAGTATCTGATGGAGTTTATCGTGTTGCAGAAGCAAGTGAAGAAGGTACTGAAATTGAAGCTGGTTCAGCTATTATCAAAGGTCTTAAAGGGGATGATACGAAATATTATCTTGAAGAAACTAAAGCGCCTAACGGTTACAACATTCTGACAGAACGTAAAGAAGTAACAATCTCATCAACAGAAACAAATACTTCAAATGTTATCAATAAAGCTGGTGCAGAATTGCCTTCAACAGGGTCATTTGGTACTAAGGTATTCTATCTTGTTGGTTCAATATTACTCATTGGTGCCTTAATTTTCATGATTTCAAAACGTCGCATGAATAATATGTAATTTTATCAAATAGAGTTATCTTCGGAAGGTTTGGCTTAATCGCTTTTTCCGAAGATTTTCTCTTTAAATCTAGTTCTCATACTTATTGGGACTAAGTTTAAAGAGAGGAACATACAGAGCACAGAGAAGGGAGGTGGTCAGCTGATGATCTGGCTAAAGCAAAAACTTTCTAAATTCGCTTTGCCATTTATTTTTATCATGGGCTTAGGGTTACTGACCTATCCGACTATCAGTGACTACTGGAATTCTTTTCATCAGTCTGAAGCTATTATGTCATACACTAAAAGTGTGTCCAAGATGTCAACAGAAGACTATAAACGCATTTTGGCAAGTGCCAAGCAGTATAATGCAACGCATGGTATGGATTGGAATTTTTCAGATGAGGATAAGGCAGCCTATGAAAAAGAACTTAATTTTAATAATGATGGTTCTATGGGCTACATTGATATTCCCAAAATTAACGTTAAGCTGACCATTTTCCACGGCACAGATGAATCTGTTTTGCAAACGTCTATTGGGCATTTGGAGGGAACTTCCTTGCCTGTCGGTGGAAAAGGAACACAGAGCGTTCTATCAGGGCATCGTGGTTTGCCATCGGCTAAGTTGTTCTCAGATTTGGATCAGTTACGTGAAGGGGATACCTTTACTATTCATGTTCTCAACGAAACTTTAACGTATGAAGTGGATCAGATTCGTGTGGTAGAACCAACAGATTTATCTAATTTAACCATTGATCCTGACCAAGATTACGTGACTTTAGTTACCTGTACCCCATATGGAATCAATACTCACCGCCTCTTGGTTCGTGGGCATCGTATTGCCAATTCTGATGGTGATGCAAATGTCATATCAGATGCTGTGCAGATTAAGCCGATTTATATTGCACCATTTCTTGCGACTCCTATTTGTGTCGTTTTACTAATGTATATCTTTATCATAACAAGTAAGCACTACCGTAAAAAACACGCCAACCGCGTTGCGAATTACTTAGCTCAAAAAGAAATTAATTATCGTCCACAAGTTGATAGAAATGTTTATAAAGGTATTATTGAGCAACTAAAAAAATTCTTTGAAGATAGTTAAATGAATTAGGAAAGCTATATAACCGCTCTTTGTCAACTGTAATAGGTGTCAAAGTTAAACTCTAGCGAGAACAAATGATGTTCTCGCTTTTTTGATGTTTAAAGCGAGGTAAATGCGTTTTTTAAAGTTGTCAAAGTTCCTGTAACCAAAAGTGTTTCGTTTAATATCTTTGATGAGTTTGTTAGTAGCTTCAGGTTTGACGTTAGAATAAGGGAGTAGCATTAGTGATGTATTTCTGATAACGGATAAAGGTTGTAGTAATTTTTAAGTTGCGGTACGTGTTTGAAAAATCTTTTTAAATACTCTTTAGATATTAAAGTTTCTCTGAAAGTCCTTGAATAAAAAGCATTGGGCGATAATTTTCGACTATCCTTTTGAATGAGTTTCCAGTAATATTTTAGAACACGGTATTCAAGAGATTTTTTCACGCCCATAAATAGTCACTTACTGCATTCTATGAAGTTAGATAAAAGTCACACTATGATAATAAGATATATTGACTTAGCTCAGTAAAATATTTGTTGCACTTAATAATTTGATTTTTATTTAGAATTATTATAAATAGTCGTTTTTTTGGAACTATTATAATATAATAAAAGTAAGAAAGAGGTAAATAGAATGTCAAACTTTAAAAAATTACTGGCAATAATAACTATTGCTTTACTAGCATTAATTATTAACTTTGTATTTCATAAGCCAGATTTGGCATATATTCTTGTAGTTATTTTTTGTGGCATCATATCCCTGTCAATGCTTATTGATATGATTAAGACTTTAAAATCTGGTCAGTACGGTGTTGATATTCTAGCTATTTCAGCTATTATTGTTACCTTACTAGTAGGTGATTACTGGGCTAGTCTGATGATTCTCATCATGCTTACAGGAGGGGAAAGTCTTGAAGATTATGCCAGTAAGCAGGCGAGTCGTGAATTGCGAAGTCTTCTTGATAATAGTCCCCAAATTGCTCATCGCTTGGTTGGACACGAATTGGAAGATGTTCCAGTTGAAGCTTTAAAAATTGATGACGTAGTCGTCGTTAGACCTGATGAGATGGTGCCAGTAGATGGACGTATTTTAAGTGGTGAATCTGATTTTAACGAAGCTTCACTGACAGGTGAAGCTAAACCAATTGAAAAGAAGGTTGGAGATAATATTTTATCTGGTTCTATGAATGGTTCAAATTCTATCCAATTTGAAGTTACTTCACTGGCTGAAGATAGTCAATACCAACAATTGGTGAGATTGGTAAAAGAATCAACTTCAAATCCTGCACCATTTGTTAGACTTGCTGATCGCTATTCAATTCCTTTTACAGTCATTGCCTATCTAATCGGTGGATTTGCTTGGTTTATCTCAAAAGATCCAGTGCGTTTTGCTCAAGTCCTTGTTGTAGCTTCGCCATGTCCCCTAATACTAGCAGCCCCTGTAGCACTGGTTGCTGGCATGAGTCAAGCATCAAAGAACGGGATTATTATTAGAACAGGGACAACCCTAGAAAAGTTGTCTGGTGCAAAATCTGTAGCTTTTGATAAGACGGGTACTATTACACAAGGAAACCTAGCTGTCAATCAAATCATCGCAGTTGAAGGGACCACGGAAGAAGAACTCATTCAGCTTGCAGCAAGTCTTGAACAAAATTCATCACATATCTTAGCACGTTCACTAGTACAATACGCTAAAAGTAAAGGTATTACATTTTTACCTGTCACATCAGCAACTGAAGTAACGGCTCAAGGTATCATAGGAAAGATTTCAGGTAATGAAGTTTCAGCAGGCAAACCGAGCCTTATCAAAAACTTTAGTTCTGAAAATCTTTCAAAAGAAACTAGCATTTATGTTGGTAAAAACGATCATCTACTCGGATATATTACTTTTAAGGACTCCGTTCGACCTGAAGCTAAGGAAACAATGCAAAAACTCCAACAAATGGATGTTGAAAACCTAGTTATGCTCACTGGAGATAAAGATTCAGTCGCTAAGGAAATAGCAGAGCAGGTTGGTATTAATAAAGTCTTCGCAGATTGTTTACCACAGGATAAAATTAAGCACTTAAAAGATATTGAAATCCAAGATGGACCAGTTTTAATGGTGGGAGATGGTGTAAATGATGCCCCAGCCCTTGTAACCGCAGATGTCGGAATTGCTATGGGTGCTCATGGATCAACAGCAGCAAGCGAGAACGCAGATGTTGTCATCATGAAAGATGATTTGAGTAAGGTTGTACAAGTTATTGCTATTGCAAAACACACCATGAAAATCGCTAAACAATCTGTTTTAATTGGCTTATTTGTTTGTTTAGCGCTAATGGTCATTGCAGCAACAGGTGTCATCCCGACTTTATTAGGAGCTATGCTCCAAGAAGTTGTTGATACTGTTTCAATTCTCTCAGCATTACGAGCACGTAAAAATGTGTGATATAATTGCTTGAGATTCAATCTGTCAATTAAATTAGACATAAAAATCTATGTTAGATTAGATGATACACTACCAAGTTAGAAAAATAATAAGTTGAAAAGTATTGCTTTCATCAGATAATAACTAATGATGCCATATAGTGTATAAAATAAAAATATAGCCTATTTTAAGAAGAGGGATGAAGTTGGATTGTATTCAAAAGTATTTTTTATCATAGTTTGATTTTTGAAAGTTGGTATTATAAAAACACTTCTAATTGTTAGATTCTATATTAACAATTAGGAGTGTCTTTCAAACTAGGGTAATCTTGTTATGATAATCATTAATCATAATATTTATCAATTATAGTATGTTAACTTTTATAATAATATTCGAGCTAAATTTGACATTGAAGTTAATATGTAGCAGTAACTTCTCAAATTGTAATGTTAAGATAAAAGATGAAAGCTAGAATGGATAAGAATAACGAGGTCTAATATGCATAGACTGGTTGCTAATAGTTTCTCCATGGCGATCATATGTTCTGAAGAAGTTTTTTGTGGTAGAAGATGACTTGAAGACCTATTTTTTAGATATTTAATTCCTACTACAAGTGTAGTAATAAGAGCTATAAGTATAATTGTTATAACCAATAAATTACTTAATGTATCATTGCTTTTGATAGTACTGGTAATAGTAGCAAAAGTATTACTAGTGATATGTAATACTATAGAATATAAAAGTGAGTAGCGATAAGCAACGTATCCAAAAATAATTCCTCCAAGTCCTGCAGATATTCCCTGATATAAATCATGGTGTATTAGTCCGAAGTAGAAAGCTGAAAATAGAATAGCGAAGTGAATACCATATTTTTTTAGTTGTGTCATTAGTGTGCCGCGATAAATAAGTTCTTCAATAATAGGACCAATGACACAAATATAAAGATATTCTGCAAAAGTAGTTTTTGATACCGCAAGTGTTGGCTTGGCAGATAAATTAAATACTTTGAATCCAGCTTCTAGAATAACACTAAAGATGTTAGTTGTCATTGAGATTGTTAATAGGGTAGCAAAAAATATCATTATTTTGGTAATAGGCATAGTTTTGGGGGAGAACAGAAACATATCATCTTTAGTATATCGATACATAACAATTCCCACAGGAATAAACGCTATAAGTACAGAAATTATAAGCCTTATTCCTGTATCTGATACTATATTTATAAGTAATCGGTTAGCTAATATATCAAATAATAGAGTATTTAGACCGAGAGCTATGAATACAGTTGCAGTTGGTGTTAATTTTCTGATTGACATAATTCCTCCATAATAAAAATAGTCATCATTATACTAGTATATTAACACAATATGCGCAAGAAAACAAATCCTAGGACCTTATCACTTAAAACATCATATAATAGTGATTAATTTTAAGTGATAAAAGTAGAGGGGAGATATTAAGATTATCAATGCTTTTTATTTTTTTAGTTATTTTTTATTAGGGACATTAGTCTGTTATGGATTGTGATTAGGTTATTTAGTCATTGTTGAATTTTGTGCTTTAAAAATTTATAATATTTCTGAACTAAAGTTAGATCTAGGGGTGAAACTATTAGAGATTATGAATATTATTTTATTATAAAATATCTTTTGGATTTTAAAGGTAGTGATAGAATAAATTACAGAGTTTAACTTTTATTAGAGTTCAAAAAATAGGTGAAATTTTTTAAGAATTAAAGAAGCCATGACTAAAATATCACGGCTTTTCATATAGATTATTGGTTATTTTTTGAACAATTTAAAAGTTAACTATTTTATTATTGTAATTTCGAGAAAGCTTCGTTAATTATAGAGCTTAATTCTGTTGCTGAAGCTTGTAATTTTTGAAGTTCTGAATCATTTAATGGGATATTAATAGGACGTACAACCCCATTAGCACCAATAACAGCAGGTTGTCCAATATAACAGTCGCTTACATCGGGGTATTGTCCTCCCTGATATACCGATATTGGAAGAATGGCGTTTTCATCATCTAGAATGGCTTTAGTGATACGAGCAAGAGCGACTGCAATTCCGTAGAAAGTTGCTCCTTTTTTGTCAATAATTGAATACGCAGCATCCCGAACATTTTCAAATATTTGAAAAACTTCTTCTGCGTCGAAATCGTTCACCTCTTGAAGGTAATATTCAAGGTTAACACCAGCAACATTAGCATGTGACCAAACTGCAAACTCTGAGTCACCATGTTCCCCCATAATATAAGCGTGTACAGAACGTGCATCTACTCCTATTTTTTCACCAAGTGCTTGACGGAAACGTGCGGTATCAAGTGAAGTTCCTGAACCAATGACACGTTCTTTTGGAAATCCTGAGAATTTCCAAGTAGAATATGTCAAAATATCAACGGGATTAGCAGCAACTAAAAAAATACCATTAAATCCAGAATTAATGATTTCTGTAACAATTGATTTATTAATTGCTAAGTTTTTATCCACTAAATCTAAACGTGTTTCACCTGGTTTTTGGGGAGCTCCAGCCGTAATAACAACAAGATCGGCATCAGAACAATCAGAATATTGAGCAGCATAAATTTTCTTAGGTGAAGTAAACGCTAAGGCATTACTAAGGTCTTCAGCATCCCCAACAGCTTTGTCGAATAATTGAGGAATTTCAATAATTCCCAGTTCTTGAGCGATTCCTTGATTAACAAGTGAAAAGGCATAGGCTGAGCCTACTGCACCATCACCAACAATAATTACTTTTTTATGTTGTTTTCTTGTAGTCATAACTAAAAACCTCTTTTCTTAATATTTTTGTATCTAGTTACTTTCACTCAATAGTGTAACACTTTGGTTTGGAATTGTATAATAATATATATTAATAAGTTAATTCTAAAAAGGAATATCGTAGCTACTTCCCAAACAGTGAGATTAGGCTAATATGAGTTTATTACTATGATTTCAAAAATGGGAAATAGTCTATATGTATGATTGTTCAATATGATATATAAAAGAAACTAATTTATAACCTTTAAGTCGCAAGATTAAATTGTTAGAATAGCCTCATGACTCTTTTACGATTTCTCCAGATTGATTTATCAATCTGGAAATTTTTATGGAAAAATTCAAAAATATGCGTTTAAAAATAAAACTGCTATTTGTGACAAAAAACGTTGATATACTTGACTTTTCGGGGGGGGGGTAAAATATAAACAGTAAAAATATTAATATTTTTACTGTTTATATTTATATTAAGGAGATGATAATTATGAAGAAGTTATTTACTATATTATTTGTTTTATTATCAGTGCTATGTTTTTTAGGTGGGGAAAAGGGAGTATTAGCTGAATCTAATAGTTTAGAGACTTTTCGAGGTTATGTAAATAATGATGGTAAGAGTAGCGAAAGCCGATTAGGTATTAATAATATTTACATAGATGACAATAGTCAGACTATTGTAGGGTACTGTTTTAATATCAAAAAGCAGTATCCTAGTATGTATGGAGATCGGTATACTAAATATACTAATGTAACTGCGGAGCAAATGAAAGAGAACAGTAGCAGTACATCGGAAGATGCGGTGTTATACGATTCGGTTATGAAAGTTTTATATAACGGTTATCCAAATAATGGGAGTAGCATTCAACAAAAGTATCAGTTAACTGATGATCAGTTTAGAGGAATTACTCAGCTAGTTATTTGGAAATTCACAGATAGCTATACAGGGTATTCGTTTAGCTCTGACAATTTAGAAAATGCTTATAATGAATTAAGTAATGTTTCACAGTTAACTTATCCTTCAAATTTTAAATTAAATTTGTACCTAAGTACAAATCCTTATGTACAAAATTTGATGGCAGCAGAAATGTTGCCAGAAAATCAAACTGAATACACAAGTGTATCTGTCAATAAAGTTTGGGATGATGCAAACAATCAAGATGGACAACGTTCAAGTGAAGTTACTGTTCAATTGTTAGCAAATGGAGTGGAAGTCTCTGGTCAGCAATTAGTGCTAAGTGATGCCAATGGTTGGAATGGTACTTTTGAAAATCTTGATAAATATGACTCTGACAATGTTCTTATTGATTACACTGTCAAAGAAGTTACAGATTTATCTGGTTATCAATCTGTGGTTTCAGGAAGTGACAATAACTACACTATTACAAATACTCATGTTCCAGAGGTAATTAATTTATCAGGAACAAAGACATGGGATGACAATAATAACCAAGATGGTATCCGTCCAGAATCAATTGTTGTTCATCTACTTGCAAATGGTGTAGATACTGGTCAAACTAAAGAAGTTTCACAAACTGATAACTGGACTTACCAATTTGAAAATTTACCGAAATATCAAAATGGTCAAGAAATTGTTTATACTGTTTCAGAAGACAGTGTTGGTGGTTATGAAACTATCATTTCTGGATTTAACATTACAAACAGTCACACCCCAGAAACGACAGAAGTGTCAGGAACAAAGACATGGAATGACAATGATGACCAAGATGGTAAACGTCCAGATTCGATTACAGTTAACCTTTTAGCCAATGGAACTAAGGTAGCTTCACAAGAAGTAACAGCTGATACGAATTGGACATATACGTTTTCAAATCTTGCCAAATATGCAAATGGTAGTGCTATTACTTACACAGTAACTGAAGATAGTGTTGACAATTACACGACAACAATTAATGGATATGACATTACAAATAGCTACACTCCAGGTAAAACAAGTTTGACAGTCACAAAAGTTTGGGATGATAGCGATGACCAAGATGGGCTTCGTCCTAATTCTATTGATGTCCAATTATATGCTAATGGCAAAAAATCTGGTGACGTTGTGACGTTAACAGCAGCGGATAACTGGACATATACATGGACAAATCTTGCTGAAAAAGCAAATAAAAAAGATATTGTTTACTCTGTCAAAGAAGTGACTGAAGTTGATGGCTATACAACTATTGAAGGAAAAGTAGAGAACGGAAACGTAACCATTACGAATACGCATGTGCCAGTAATTCCAGAAGACCCTAAGACAACAGATGTGACTTTCAGTAAAGTTGAAGTTAACGGAAGCGCCGAACTCCCAGGCGCATCGCTCAAAGTTGTTGAAGGTGAAACAGCAGACGGTCAA
>Ga0129316_1000719_pt1 | contig 16185 bp, 10 predicted proteins | sample Cm1ome_2_FD_94429 | JGI IMG/M metagenome (GOLD analysis project Ga0129316, IMG submission 94429) | Eastern black-and-white colobus group fecal microbial communities from Wisconsin, USA - Cm1022B metagenome | ecosystem: Host-associated > Mammals > Digestive system > Large intestine > Fecal...
CCAGTCGCACCTGTTGCGCCTGTCGGTCCGGTGGGACCGGTTGCGCCAGTCGCACCTGTTGCGCCTGTCGGTCCAGTCGGCCCGGTTGCGCCAGTCGCACCTGTTGCGCCTGTCGGTCCAGTCCGCCCGGTTGCGCCGGTTGCGCCCGTTGCGCCGGTTGCGCCCGTTGCACCGGTCGCACCCGTCGGCCCGGTCGGCCCCAAGAAGCCTCTAGGCCCGGGAGGTCCAGGAGGCCCGGGAGGTCCAGGGATAGGACAGCAGGGGGGGGGGCGGGCAACAAGGAGGAGGCGGACAACAGTGCTGCTGGCAGCAGTCTCCCTGATAAATATTCATATGGTTTGTACCTCGTTCAAAGGATTTAAGGGGCCATAAGAGGCCTCTGTTCATCCTATGCCAGAGAGGGAAAAGGGTTCGCCTCCGAAACCGGAGCGGCTGAAAATGCCCGGTAGCGAAAGCCTTCCGCCGCCGGGCATAAAAATTTTAAAGCTGGTCCTCATAAACCTTTTCGACATAATCAGAGGTAAAAGCGCGCATGGTGGAAAAATATCCGAGCTGCAAGGCGACGGAATCCCCCACATGGTAGGAGCGTTCGCTGTCGGTGAGGTCGAGCATCAGGTGGTCCGAGCTGGCCCCCAGCATCAGGATTCCGGGGTCCAAAGGGAGGGTGGTTTCTGCGTCAAAATCCTGTTTTCCCAGCGCGCAGACCGCCTTGAGCCGGTGCGGACCGCGATCAACCAGGGAGGGCCGGTTTCCATAGGAATCAACCCCGATCTGCCCCCAGGGAAGGGAGGGCTTCTCTTTCAGCTCGACAATTTCGCATTCGAGCGTAAACACATCGTGGAAGGTGTCGGGCAAAAACTGGTATTTGGCGCGCTCCTTGCCGAAGAGGACCGATTCGCCGAGCCGCAGGTTGTTGATTCCTTCGGGGATGCCGCCGCGGAGCATCAGGTCGATGGTGGCGGAATTTCCGCCGCTGACAACCGGCAGGGAAAATCCCACCGCGTCGGAGATGCGCTGCGCCAGAGCGCACAGCTCGGCCATTTTTTCGGTGTCGGGCTGAACAAAGGAGAAACAGGTGAGATTGACTCCCAGACCGTAAAGCTCGGCTCCCCGCATGCCTGCGGTTTCCCGCGCAGCGGCGAGCAGCTCGCCGTAATCGACGTACCCTTCGCGGATATCCCCGAGATCCGCCATGAGGATGATCTTGTGCCGCCGCCCCTGCCGCAGCGCCTCACGGTCAATTGCCCGGATCACCTCGATTTCGGAGTTGAGCGAGGCGTCGCCGAAACGTACCAGCTCCTTCGTCTCGCTGAGCATCGGAGGGCGGATCAGCCATTTTTCGGCGGGAATCCCCTCCAGGCGGCGCAGATTGGCGACGCGGGAATCCCCCAGCATCGAAATGCCGCCCTGCACCAGGATGTCCGCGATTACGGGATCTCCGCGGAACACCTTGGTGACACCGGTCATGCGGATGCCGTGCTGCGCGCAGAGCCGGGAAAGGGTTTGGACGTTGCGGCGCAGGTGCGCCAGATTGATTCTAAGACGTGGATACATAGAAACCTCCAGTGCCTTGTTTGGCGGAAGAGACTGCCCGCCCGGGGAAACCGGGCGGGCAGTACAGGCTTTTCAGAAATGGAATCAGTTCCAGAAATCGGTTTTTTCCTTGAGTCCGATGTTGGCTGCCTTAAAGACAGGCTTTACGCCCTCCCGCTGCTGGGCGGTGTAATCGTTGAGCGCCGCGACTGCGGGTCCGCCGAGCAGGCAGATCACCGGCAGGTTGATGATGGCCATGATACCCATCAGAACATCGGCGAGGTCCCAGACCAAACCCATGCTCAGGCCCGCGCCGATAAAGATGACAATGGCGGCGCAGAGACGGAAGATGGTCATAAAGGTCTTGCCGGGCATCCGCTTCATTACATAGGCGAGGCACTTATCCACATAGAAGAAGTTGCCGAGCAGAGTGGTGAAGGCGAAAAGAACCATCGAAACGGTGATAAACACCGGGCCGATCGCTCCAAACGAAGCGGTGAGCGCCGCCTGCACATAAGGAGCGCCAGCAAGCTCGGGAGCCGGGGTGACGCCGGAGCAAAGGCACATCAGAGCGGTGCAGGTGCAGAGCAGCAGGGTGTCAATAAAGACCGACAGCATCTGCACGAGACCCTGCTTAACCGGGTGGCTGACATCAGCAGAAGCCGCGGCATTCGGGGCGGAGCCGACGCCCGCCTCGTTCGAGAAGAGGCCGCGCTTGATGCCGTACATGACGCAGGAACCGGCGAAGCCGCCGAAGATGGCCTGCACGTCGAAGGCCTCGGCAAAGATGCGGACAAAGACCGACGGCACCAGGTTGATATGCATGATCGTTACCAGCAGGGCGACCAGGACATAAAGGCAGCCCATAATCGGCACAAGGGCCGCAGTAACCTTGACGATACGCTTGCCGCCGCCGAGGATGCAGTAACCCACCAGTACCGCCAGAATCGCGCCGATCACCCACGGGGTAACGGTGGGATTATAAAAGCTGTAGACGCTGAAGGTGGACTGCAGGTTATAGGCGGCGAGCATATTGAAGCCGCCGGCGTAGGTAAGCAGCAGGCTGATGCAGAACAGCACGGCCAGCGGACGGCTGTGCAGGGCCGCTTCGATGTAATAGGCGGGGCCGCCGTAGCTTCCGCCCTCGGGATCTCTCTTTTTATAGATCTGGGCAAGAGTGCTCTCGATGAAGGCGGAAGCGCCGCCGATGATGGCAATCAGCCACATCCAAAACACAGAGCCGTAGCCGCCGAGGCAGATGGCGGTGGAAATACCGACGATGTTGCCGGTGCCGACGCGGGACGCGGTTGAAACCATCAGCGCCTGGAAGGAGGAAATAGCGCCTTCGGTTTCCGGCTTTTCCATCACGACGGCAATCGATTCCTTAAAGAGCCGGAACTGGACAAATTTGGTGCGGAAGGTAAAATAGAGGCCGACGGCCAGCAGCAGGACAATGAGCAGCTTTCCATACATAAAGCCGCTGATATTTCCGATCAGGGTTGCAAACATAACTCTACTCACTCTCTTTCTCTGTCTTCATGGCCCGGAAACCGGGTGCCGTATCCCCCGCGCCTTACATCACGGTGCGGTGGGATGGATGATTGGGGAAATCCTCCTCTCATGGTCAATTGGAGCAGGGGCTGCCGGGAGAGCTGTGCCGTGGGAGAAGCCTTCGTCCGCTCTGCATCATGGACGGACGGCTGGGACGGCAATCGCCGTCAATCCTCCTTTCAGACTTTTCTATTTTACCATTTTTAATGAACTATGAATAGTTTTTATCCGATTGAAATAGGGAGAATTACAAATTTCTAAAAAAATGACAGAAAATTTGTCTGATCCTTGTGAATGTCTCAGAGCGAAATTAGCCGCATGAGCGGGCAGGCTGGGCCGCGTCATCACCCTACCCGGCATGGAAGAAATCTCCGGCCGCATGAGCGGGCAGGCTGGGCCGCGTCATCCCCTGCCCTGCAAGGAGTAAATCCCAGCCGCATGAGCGGGCAGGCCCCTGTGACGATCCGCCGCAGGGCAAAGCAAAGCCCCGCAGAGAGCCCGGTCTCTGCGGGGCAAGACAACAGCAATGCGCAGCCCTTTTCGTCACACTGCAAAATGCTCGGGCGCCCCGCGCTCCACCGAGAGGGTCGCGACGGCGTTGAGGGAAGGCGGCGCCAGATGGCCCGCGCAAAATTCGAAATAACCCTGTGCACCGATCATCGCGGCGTTATCGCCGGTCAGCTCCAGAGGCGGCATACAGAGCCGCAGGCCCCGGCGGGCGGCCCCTTCAGCCAGTTCCCCGCGCAGCCGGGTGTTGGCCGAGACTCCCCCCGCCACCGAAAGAACCCGGGCGCCGGTCTGTTCCGCAGCGGCAAAGAGCCGGGTGCAGAGCGCCTCGCAGACGGTGCGCTCAAAACTCGCGCAGAGGGAGGGAAGGTCCGCCTCCTCGCCCTTCTGGGCGGCATTGTGCAGCAGATTGACCACCGAGGTTTTGACGCCGGAAAAACTCATATCGAGCGGCGCGCCCTCGACGTGCGGCTGCGGGAAGGGATAACGCCGGTCGTCCCCGCTGCGGGCAAGCCGGTCAAGGGCGACGCCGCCGGGATAGCCGAGTCCCATCGCGCGCGCCGCCTTGTCGAAAGCTTCCCCCGCCGCGTCGTCGCGCGAACGGCCCAGCACATGAAATTCGGTGTAATCCTGCACATCGACGATCAGGCTGTGCCCTCCCGAGGCGACGAGGCAGAGAAAGGGAGGTTCAAGATCGGGGCTGGCGATGTAGTTGGCGGCGATATGTCCCCGGATGTGGTGCACCGGAACCAGCGGCTTTCCCGCCATAAAAGCGAGCCCCTTCGCAAAATTGACCCCGACCAGCAGCGCGCCGATCAGCCCCGGTCCGGCGGTGACGGCGACAGCGTCGATGGTATGCACCGTCTGTCCCGCGTCGTCGAGCGCCTTCTGCACCACTATGTCGATTTTTTCGATGTGACGGCGGGAGGCGATCTCCGGCACCACGCCGCCGTAGATGCGGTGTTCGGCGATCTGGGTATGAACCACCGAGGAAAGGACGCGGCGGCCATCCTCGACGACGGCGGCGGCCGTTTCGTCGCAGGAGGATTCAATGGCAAGAATTTTCATCGGCAACTCCTTCTGATGCCGCCTCGGTCAGGGCAGGACCTTGGCGCAGGATTTGGAACAGCGTGCGCTGAGAAAGGACTCAAAGGAAGCCGCATCCCCGGAAAGGCCGTCCTTTGAGACGGCATGGCAGAGACTTTTGGAAAGAAAAAGCAGGAAGTAGTCCGCCGTCTCGACCGGACGGAAGATCTCCCCATAGCCGAATGTTTCGCAGGGGCCGCCGTCCTGCACCTCGACGCGGTCAGGATAAAAGCGGTAGGAAACCGCGGGCGGCGGAGCGGCCAGTCCCCGGAAGAGCCTCCTGCCGAGGCTGCGGCAGCTGGTGCGCTGCACCCGCCGCCAGATCGGTGGGATTACCGCGGCGGTGAGGGCAAGAACAAAGATGCGCAGCACCCAGCCGAACAGAGAATGGGGCTGCTCTATCCGGAAGGTCATCGCCCATACGGCCGGCAGCGCGAGCAGGTAAACGGGGATCATCAGCCACCGCTGATCAAGCCGCTGCTTTGCCAGAAGCATCTGGGCATAGGCCTTTTCATCGATGACGGTGGCAGCGGTAAAAATTGGTTCCATCAAAAACACACCTTCCTGAAAGCAGCGCGGGTCCTGCGCCTGCGGAGGGGAAACCCGGCGAAACAGGCGTCCTTGCGCACCCCCTGAGGACGCAGGCTCCGCGCCCGCGTCGGGAAAGCGCCTAAAAGACCCTCTGCATGATCAGTGCATCCTCTCGCGGCGCCTCGTAAAAGCCGGGGCGCACCCCCAGCGGGGAAAATCCGAGCTTCTCATAGAGGGCGATGGCCGGCGCGTTGGAGACCCGTACCTCCAGCAGCAGGCGGTCGAGCGCAAGCTCCTGCGCGGCCGCAAGCAGCGCGCGGGTCAGTGCCTCGCCGGTCCCCCGGCGGCGGAATTTGGGCAGGACGGCGATGTTGGTGACGCTTCCCTCGCCGCAGACCGATTCCAAGCCGGCCCAGCCGACGACCGCCCCGGAGGAGGAGAGGGCCGCAAAGCAGCGAACCCCTTCCTTTTGCAGCTCGGAGAGAAAACCCGCCTCGCTCCAGGGAAGGGAGAAGCAGGCGCGTTCCACTGCGGCCGCGCCGGGGACCAGAAGAGGAGAAAGGGGAAGGATGCGGATGCTGTTTTGCTGTTTCATTTTGCCTCCAGCCAGTTGCGGCCGGTCTTGGCCTCGGCGAGCAGCGGCACCTTGAGGGAAACCACCCGCTCCATCTCTTCGGTCAGCAGCTTTGCGGCCTGTTCGGCCTCCTCCTCGGGTGCCTCGACGATCAGTTCGTCGTGCACCTGCAGAATCAGTCTCGCCTTCATCCCCTCGGCGCGCAGCCGGTCGTAAACCCGCACCATCGCAAGCTTGATGATGTCGGCCGCGGTGCCCTGAATCGGGGTGTTCATCGCCACCCGTTCCCCAAAGGCGTGGGTCACCCGGTTGGAAGCCGCAAGCTCGGGCAGCGGACGGCGGCGGCCGAACATCGTCTGCACATAACCGTGCTCGGCGCCGAAGGACACCGATTCCTGCATATAGCGGCGGACTCCCTGATAGTTGGCGAGATAGCTCTTGATATAGCGGTCGGCCTCAGCAACCGAAACGCCGATATCCTGCGAGAGGGAGTAGGCGCCGATGCCGTAGACAATGCCGAAGTTGACCGCCTTGGCGCTCGAGCGCATCTGCGGGGTGACAAATTCCTCCGGCATATCGAAAACCTGTGCGGCGGTCCGGGTGTGGATGTCCAGGTTGTGGACGAAAGCCTCGATCATCGCCGGATCGTCGGCGATGTGGGCGAGCACCCGCAGTTCAATCTGGGAATAGTCGGCGTCCACCAGCAGACGGCCCGCAGGCGCATAAAAGAATCGGCGGAGCTGGCTTCCCCGTTCGGTGCGCACCGGAATATTCTGCAAGTTCGGCTCGGTCGAGCTGATGCGGCCGGTTCGCGTTTCGGTCTGGCGGAAAACCGAGCGGACCCGGTGGTCGGAATCGACCTGAGCCAGCAGCCCGTCGACATAGGTGGACTTGAGCTTGGCCAGTTTGCGGTAGGAGAGGATGTCGTCGATGATCGGATGGTATTTGCGCAGCCCGTCGAGGGTGTCGGCGTCGGTGGAAAAGCCGCTTTTGGTCTTTTTGCGGGCGGGCAGTCCGAGCCGGTCAAAGAGCACCTCCCCGAGCTGTTTTGGGGAGTTGATGTTGAATTCTCCGCCCGAGAGGAAGTAGATCCGCGCGGTCAGCTCCGCGAGGTCTGTGTCCAGTTCGCGGCCGTAATCGGTCAGCCCCTGCTCGTCGAGCGAGAAGCCGAGGGCCTCCATCGAGGCGAGCACCCGCGCGAGCGGAATTTCGATCTCCTCGAGCAGCCGCTTCATCCCCTTCTCCTCCAGCTCGGCCGAAAGCGCCGCCGTGAGGGCGGGCAGGACGGCGGCGCGCTGTGCCAGCGCCGACATTTCCGGGGAAATCCCCTCCGGCAGCGAAAGGGCGGGAGGGTCGAGATTCCTGCCCGCGCAGAGGGACTCGAGCGAATAGCCCGACGAGAGCGGGGAAAGAAGATAGCCCGCCAGCACCGGATCAAAGGCGGCGAGCGTCGGCTGGCCGTCCGGATCGGTCAAAAAGCGGCTGCGGTACCACTCCTTGCTGTCGGTCAGAGAAAGCGGCGCGGCGCAACGGCTGAGGGCGCCGAGAAAATCATCCCATCCGGGAGCGCCCGCTTCGAAAAGGGCCGCCGCGGACAAACCGGCCAGCGCCGCGCGGCAGGGCTGCTTCCCGCTGTATTCGAGCAGGGCAGAAACCGGATCGGTTCCGCCCAGCAGCGCTTTTGCCGCGTCCAGATCGTTTACCGCGGCGGGCAGCGCGGGCTTCGATGCGGCGGGCGCCGCATTGGCTCCGGCCGTTTCGCCGGGGGAAAGGCCGAGCCGGCTGATGACCGAACGCAGCTCGAGCCGGTCGAGCAGGGCGTAAAGAGGGCCGTCCTGGCGGGGCTTGGGGTACAGCTCGCCGAGCGTCTGCGAAAGGGGCGCCGCGCAGTTGATTTCGGCGAGCGCCCGGCTCTTGTAGGCGGTTTCGCGGTCGCGCAGAAGCTTTTCACGCACCCCCTTCCTGATCGCGGGGTCATCGATCCTCTCATAGACGCCGTCGAGGGTGCCGAACTGCTGAATGAGGGCGAGGGCGGTCTTTTCGCCGATGCCCGCGACGCCGGGGATGTTGTCCGAGGAATCGCCCATCAGCGCCTTGACCTCGATCATCTGCCGGGGGGAGACGCCGTACTTCTCCCGGATTGCCGCCTCGTCGATGACCTCGGCGCCCGACTGGCCGCCACGGGTAAAGGCGAGACGCACCGTTACCCCGCCGCCGACGAGCTGGAAGCTGTCGCGGTCCCCGGTGGCGATGACGCATTCGTCCCCCGCCGCGCGACAGCGCTCACCCAGCGTGCCGAGGATGTCATCGGCTTCGTACCCTTCAAGCGAAAGAATCGGATAGCCCATCAGGGTCAGCAGCTCCTTGAGCGGCTCAACCTGCTGCGCCAGTTCCTCGGGCATCCCCTTGCGGCCGGCCTTATAGCCGTCGAACATCTTATGGCGGAAGGTGGGGGCGCGCAGGTCAAAGGCAAAGGCCACCGCATCGGGGGCGTTTTCCTCGATCAGCTTCAAAAGGATGTTCAGAAAGCCGTAAATCCCGTTGGTAAACTGGCCTTCCCGGGTGGTGAGCGGCTTGACGCCGTAGTAAGCGCGGTTGAGAATGGAATTGGAATCGACTGCGAGCAGCTTCATTGAGAATATCCTCCCTGTTACGCTGGCGAAGGGCTGTCAGGGGAGCCGCGCAGCTGTACGGCCCGCCGCATCAAAGAACGGAAGCCCCTGCCGCCGCTGGAAAACGCGCCCTGATGGCCCGGAGAATCTCCGCCGCCGGCTCCCCCATGGCCCGCGCCCCCGAAGAGGGAAGGGGATGCGGCCGCCCGGCGGATGCGGGACGGTTTTCTATCTTGAGAACTCCGCAAGGCGGAGTCCCTCGTTTTTGTCGAGCGCCCAGTTGATGTTCCAGGTGTCGGTGAAGAGCAGCAGATAGTTGTCTTTGAAGTCCTGAACCACTTTGGTGTCTGAGGTGATCTTGAGTTTCTTCGGCTCGACGGGGGTTTCCTCAATCCAGCGCAGGTGCTGATAGGAGAGCATCTCGAGCCGGATCTCCACCCCGTATTCGTTTTTCAGGCGGTACTCAAGCACATCGAACTGGAGGGTGCCGACCACCCCGACGATCACCTCTTCCATGCCCTTGCCCGGCTCGCGGAAAATCTGAATCGCGCCCTCCTGTGCAATCTGGCTGGTGCCCTTGACGAACTGCTTGCGCTTAAGGGTGTCAAGCTGCCGGACCCGGGCAAAATGCTCGGGGGCGAAGGTGGGAATCCCGTCGAAACGGATTTTCTGGTTCGGGGAGCAGATGGTATCCCCGATCGAGAAGATGCCGGGGTCGAACACCCCGATGATATCCCCCGCATAGGCTTCGTCGATGACCTCGCGCTCCTGCGCCATCATCTGCTGGGGCTGGAGAAGGCGCATCTTCTTGTCTCCCTGAACATGCAGCACCTCCATGCTCTTTTCAAATTTCCCCGAGCAGATCCGCATAAAGGCGATACGGTCGCGGTGCGCCTTGTTCATGTTCGCCTGAATCTTAAAGACGAAGGCCGAGAAATCCGGCGAAAAGGGATCGATTTCCCCCTCGTCACAGACCCGCGGGAGCGGCGGCGGGGTCAGGCGCAGAAAATCCTTGAGGAATGGCTCGACCCCGAAGTTGGTCAGCGCCGAACCGAAGAACACCGGAGAAAGCCGGCCGGCCTGCACCGCCTCCAGATCAAATGCAGCGCTTGCCCCGTCGAGAAGCTCGACATCGCCGCGCAGCGTTTCGGCAAAGTCCTCCCCGATCAGCGCGCCGAGGCCGGGGTCGTCCACCGCAAGGGCGGTCGCCTCAACCTCCCGCTGGCCATTGTTGGCGGTAAAGGAGATCATCTGTCCCGCGCTGCGGTCGTAGACCCCCCTGAATTCCTTGCCGCAGCCCACCGGCCAGTTCATGGGATAGGTGGCAATGCCCAGTTCTCCCTCGATCTCCTCAAGCAGCGCATAGGGGTCGCGGGCGTCGCGGTCCATCTTGTTGATGAAGGTGAAGATGGGGATATGCCGCATCACACAGACCTTGAAGAGCTTGCGGGTCTGGTTCTCGACGCCCTTCGACGCGTCGATCACCATGACCGCCGAGTCGGCGGCCATCAGGGTGCGGTAGGTATCCTCCGAGAAATCCTGATGCCCGGGGGTGTCGAGAATATTGATGCAGTATCCGCCGTAGGAGAACTGGAGCACCGACGAGGTGACCGAGATGCCGCGCTGCTTCTCGATTTCCATCCAGTCGGAAACGGCGTGCCGCGCCGTCTTTTTGCCCTTGACCGAGCCGGCCAGAGCGATTGCGCCCCCGTAAAGCAGAAATTTTTCGGTCAGGGTCGTCTTACCCGCGTCCGGGTGGGAGATGATCGCAAAGGTTCTCCGCTTACTAATTTCGTCTGTCAGCTTCGCCAAGGTCGTTCCTCCATTATCTGCCGCGTGGGCCGCATCGTTGTAACCGATTCAGTATATCATTTTTGGCTGATTGTAGCAAGAAAAATCACCCCCGGCTCAAAGAGCGCCCCCATCTCCGCGGCAAAGGGTGCCGGGGGACGGGGGCGCAGGCCGTTGAGCGGCGGAATTTACTTTCCGCCCTTGAGCTTCTTCATCCGCTGGTCGTGCGAAAGCTCGCGCTTTCTGATCCGCAGGCTTTTTGGGGTGACCTCAAGCAGCTCGTCGTCCGCAATAAACTCGATGCAGGCTTCCAGCGACATCTTGCGCGGCGGCACAAGACGGAGCGCCTCATCCGAGCCGGAGGCGCGCATGTTGGTCACATGCTTTTTCTTGCAGACGTTGACGACGATATCCTCTGCCTTAGGGGAGGCGCCGACCACCATACCCGCATAAACTGGGGTGCCCGCGCCGATGAAGAGATCCCCGCGCTCCTGCGCGTTGTAAAGGCCGTAGGTGACCGCCTCTCCCGTCTCATAGGAGATCAGGGAACCGCTCTGGCGGCTGACGATTTCGCCGCGGTAGGCGTCGTATCCGGCGAAGATGGTCCCGATGATACCTTCGCCCTTGGTGTCGGTCATGAACTCGCTGCGGTAGCCGAAGAGACCCCGCGAGGGAATCAAAAACTCGATCTTCATCCGCTCGCCGATGGGGTTCATGCTGACGAGGTCGCCCTTGCGGGAGCCGAGCTTTTCGATGACGCTGCCCACCGCGTCGGCGGGCACGTCGATGATCGCCGTTTCAAACGGCTCCATGAGGATGCCGTTTTCTTCATGCATGAGGGCGCGGGGCGCGCCGACCGCGAATTCGTATCCTTCGCGGCGCATCGTCTCGATCAGGATCGAGAGATGCATCTCGCCGCGTCCGAGCACCCGGAAGCTGTCGGTCGAGGCGCCGTCCTCCACCCGCAGCGACACGTCCTTCAGAAGCTCGCGGTAGAGCCGGTCGCGGATCTGGCGGGAGGTGACAAATTTTCCCTCCCGGCCCGCGAAGGGGCTGTCGTTGACCTGGAAGGTCATCTCCACCGTCGGCTCGGAGATTTTGACAAACTCAATCGGTTCAACCTGCGCGGGATCGCACAGGGTATTGCCGATGGTGATGGCATCAATGCCGGAAAACATGACGATGTCGCCGGCCTTCGCCTCCTGCACCGAGGTGCGGCTGATTCCTTCAAACTGGTAGATGGCGGTGATTTTCCCCTTGAGATGGACGTCGGGGTTGTGAAAGTCGCAGACCTCGACCGGCTGGTTGACCTTCATTTGGCCGCGTTCAATCCGGCCGACGGCGGTGCGGCCGACGAATTCGTTGTAATCGACGGTCGAAACCAGCACCTGCAGAGGACCCTCGGCGTCGAGGTCGGGGCAGGGGATATATTCCAGGATGGTATCAAAGAGGCAGGAAAGGTCCTTGCCCTGCTCATCGGGCGAGAAGGAGGAGGTTCCCGCGCGGCCCGAGCAGAAAACCATCGGGGCGTCGAGCTGCTCATCCGAAGCGCCGAGATCGAGCATCAGCTCAAGCACCTCGTCAACCACCTCGTGCACCCGCGCGTCGGGCTTGTCCACCTTGTTGACCACTGCGATGACCGCGAGGCCCAGCTCCAGCGCCTTCGACAGGACAAAGCGGGTCTGGGGCATCGGGCCTTCGGCTGCATCCACCAGAAGCAGCACGCCCGAAACCATGCCGAGCACCCGTTCGACCTCGCCGCCGAAATCGGCATGTCCGGGGGTGTCGACGATGTTGATCTTGACCCCCTTGTATGAGACAGAGGCATTCTTTGAGAGGATGGTGATCCCGCGCTCCCGCTCCAGATCGCCCGAGTCCATCACGCAGGTATTGACCTGCTGGTTTTCGCGGAAGGTTCCGCCCTGGGAAAGCAGCCCGTCAACCAGCGTGGTCTTGCCGTGGTCAACGTGAGCAATGATGGCAATGTTTCTCAAATCCGTTCTTTTCAAGTATTAACACCTAATTCCTTTGGTTTGCCGCCGGAGCGGCTCTATGTTCCGCTGCGAAATGCTTTTTAACCGTACAATTATATCCTTTTCGCGGAAACACGTCAATATTTTTACTGTACTGATCCTTATTTTTGGCGTTTCACCGCCAAATAATCCTTCCTCTCCGGCCGGATTTCACCGCTTTGACGAAAACGGCGGCCTTTCCCACTGCAAAAGAGAAAGGCCGCCGCGGATAGAGACGCGCCGCAATCCGGCCCCGCCGCCGAACCGCAGCGGAAAAGAGGGCGCCGGGGAAGTGGCGGAGAGGACGCGCGGACCCCCCTTCGCTCTTTCGGCGCCCGGATGCCGCCGCTTCTGTCACGAGAGGCCCGCGCCTTCCCGCAGCGCTTCGAGCACTGCGTCGGCGACACAGCAAACCTCGTCGTCGGTCAGGTACGGATGGACCGGCAGGCTGAGCACCTGTTCGCAGAGCGCCTCGCTGAAGGGGAGCGCCCCCCTCCGCAGTCCGAGACAGGCGAACGCCCCCTGAAGATGGAGCGGCTTTGGATAATAGACGGCGCTCGGAATCCCCCGAATGCTCAGGTGCAGCTTCATCCGGTCGCGCTGCATCCGGTTGGGCAGGCGGATGGTGTACTGCGCCCAAGAGGGCTCGGCCTCCGCCGGGATGACGGGGGTTTGGACCGCCCCGGAAAGGCGCTCGGTGTAGAAGGCGGCGATTTCCCGCCGCCGGGAAAGCTCTCGGTCAAAGACCTTGAGCTTTTCAAGCAGGACGGCGGCCTGCAGCGTATCGAGGCGCGAATTCAGCCCCAGAATCCGGTGGTCGTACTTTTCGATTCCGCGGCCGTGCAGGCGCAGCGAATCAAGCAGCTCGGCCCGGCGGGAGCGGCTGGTAAAGACCGCGCCTCCGTCTCCATAGCAGCCGAGCGGCTTGGTGGGAAAGAAGCTGGTGGCCGCAATCTCCCCAAAGGAGCAGGCGGCGCGTCCGCCACGGGCGGAGCCGAAGCTCTGGGCCGCATCCTCGAGCAGCCACAGCCCTTCCCGCCGGACGAGGGGCAGAATCCGGCTGTAATCGGCGGGCAGGCCGAAAAGATCGACCGCGATGACCCCTGCCGGGCGCAGCCTGCCCTCGCGGCGGGTCCGGTCCAGCGCCTCCTCCAGGGCGGCGGGATCAAGGGTAAAGCTTTCGTCCACCTCCACAAAAACCGGGGTTGCCCCCCGCAGCGCCACCGCCTCGGCAGTGGCGGCAAAGGTAAAGGCGGGCAGAAACACCGCCTCCCCCGGACGCGCCCCGAAGGCAAGCAGCGCCAGCGTCAGCGCATCGGTTCCGTTGGCGCAGCCCAGCGCGAAGCGGGCGCCCGAGCGCCGGGCGAGGGCGTCCTCCAGCGTTTTGATCTGTGCCCCGCCGATGTATGCCCCTTCCCCCAGAACCTCTCCCACTGCGGCCAGAATTCCGGGAGAAAGAGCCTGATATTGACGCGAAAGCCCTGAAAAGTCCATCATCTCCGCCCCCCGGCGCCGGGAAACAGGCGCGATTTTTTGCTGCGGCGTATCATCTGCCATCCCTCCGATCGTGCGGCGGCGCATGGCATGGCCATTTTGCCGCGCTGCTACAGGATATGAAGCAGAAAGAAAAAAGATAACAAAAAGACGCCGCGGAATGCAACTTTTGCATCCCGCGGCGCACCGGACAATTCAAGGTTTTGGTGGTTGTGTATGCGCAGGCAGCTTTTGCATCCCGCGGCGCACCGGAAAACTCAAGGCTTTGGCGGTTGTGCATGCGCAGGCAGCTTCTGCGTCCCGCGGTGCACAGGGACAAAACTCAAAGCGACAGCAGATACTGTCCGTAACGGGTCATCCGGAGGCTTTCTCCGATTGCGCGGAGCTGTTCGCGGCCGATCCAGCCCTGTTCAAAGGCGATTTGCTCGGGACAGGCGACGGCGCGCCCGCTCTTCTGCTGGATCTCCCGGATGGCGCAGCCGGCATGGAGCAGGCTGTCGGCGTTGCCGGCGTCGAACCAGACGGTGTCCGGGTCAAGAGGAATGACCGACAGCTCTCCGCGTTCGAGATAGACGTTGTTGACCGATGTGATCTCCAGCTCACCGCGGGCCGAGGGGGTCAGGCGTCTGGCGAACTCGACCACCCGATTGTCATAGAAATAAAGCCCCGGCACAATGAAGTTTGATTTGGGGTTCTGCGGCTTTTCCTCGATGCTGATCGCCCTGCCGCTCTGGTCGAACTCGACCACGCCGAAGGGGCGGGGGTCCTCGACCGGAAGACCGAAAACGGTGCCTCCCGGACGATCCTTACCTACCTGCTCAAGCTGGACGGACAGCGTAGGGCTGTAAAAGACGTTGTCACCGAGGACGAGGCAGACCGAATCGCTGCCGATGAACTCCTCACCGACGAGGAAGGCGTCCGCAATGCCGCGCTGAACCTTCTGTTCCCGGTAGGAAAGCGACAGCCCGAGCGAATGCCCGTCCCCGAGCAGCTTTTCGAACGGGAACTGGTCGTCGGGCGGCACAATCACGAGAATCTCGCGGATTCCAGCCTGCATCAGCACGGCGAGTGGATAATAGAGCAGCGGCTTGTCATACAGCGGAAGCAGCGGCTTGCAGATTGGCTTGGTGATCGGGTAGAGGCGGGTTCCTTTGCCTGCGGCGAGGATAATTCCCTTCATACGGTCGGCTCCTTTTCAATCTGTGCGCGAGAACGGCCCGCACACCTTCATTTTATCTGCTTGTGAAAAAACGTTTTCTGCTCTGCGCGGCATCGTAATCCGGGCAGACATCCGCGGAAGATCCCGCAGGCGCAGCCCGGTCTGCCCCGTGCGCAGTTGTCGTGATTCGGGCGGCGCCGCGGTGTGCCGGCGGTCAGTTCGGGTTTTGCAGGGGCGCGGACCTTTGTCCGCCGGACCAGACTCCATCGGAAACCTGATCCGCAGTCAGCAGGTTTTTATCATGCATCCTGAGTTTTTATCATATCACCGGATTTTAAAATCCCTGACATTCCATCCGCAATCAGCAGCACAGCCGGGATCAAGCTTTTCCGGTTCGACTCCTTGTAAGCGCATATGATGAGGAAAAAGCGCTCGGCCTTCTGTGCTGTGTTCAAAATGCTGTTCTTTCCTGTAGGCTGTTTCAGGCCCTTCAAAAAAGCGGTTCTTAAACGGTCTTTTCCGCACGCTCCTGCCCATGATCTTATTTTTATAGTATACCACAGGACTCGGGCCTTTTCAAACCGAATCGGCGCTCGATCTGCCTAATGGCGGAGCCGGGGCGGGCCTGTCTTTGGGCGATAACGACGATTCTTTGCAGACAGGGAGAGAATTGTCGGCCTGCGGCTTGAATTCCGGACGGCGGTTGGATATAATTTACCTCATAGGCGCTTTTTTGCCGGAATGCGGCAAAGCGCCCGAATGCAGAAGCGGAAAGGAGAAGGCACGATGCGGTCAGATGCCAGCGGGGCCTGGGGCTTTGTCTTTACGCCGGAAAAACGGCCGGGTATCGGATGCCGGGTCCAGGAGCTGCTTCGCCGATCCCGCCGATGTCGCGGCTGAAAGACGGCCATTGGAAAGAAATACACAGCGCCCGGCCGGGAGAAAGTCCCGGGGCGGGCGGCGCGATATGGAAAGGGGAAACGGCAGTCATGTTTACCATCAGAAAATTCAACCAGATTTCGGATATTATCGGAAAGCATCTCAATCAGAGACATTATGAGATTTCAGAGGACGCGCAGCACTACGAGGGAATCCTTGTGCGCTCGGCCGACCTGCTCTCGGCAGAATTTCCGCCCGAGCTGGTGGCGATCGCACGTGCGGGCGCGGGATACAACAACATCCCTGTAGACCGCTGCACCGAGCAGGGCATTGCCGTCTTCAATACCCCCGGCGCCAACGCCAACGCCGTCAAGGAGCTGGTGCTCTGCGGGCTGCTGCTCGCCGGACGGCGGATTATCGACGCCAACCGCTGGCTCGAAAGCCTGCATGAGGAGC
>Ga0129316_1000722_pt1 | contig 16112 bp, 11 predicted proteins | sample Cm1ome_2_FD_94429 | JGI IMG/M metagenome (GOLD analysis project Ga0129316, IMG submission 94429) | Eastern black-and-white colobus group fecal microbial communities from Wisconsin, USA - Cm1022B metagenome | ecosystem: Host-associated > Mammals > Digestive system > Large intestine > Fecal...
AGTAAAGGCATTATTCTGTATTTCTATTTGTACAGGTTCTGCCGCAGCAACGTGCGATTCTTCAATCACAGTATCGGGTAGGGTGAACCAGAAAGTCGAACCTTGCCCCAGTTCAGATTCCACGCCGATCTCTCCTCCCAGCTTCTGTACGATCATCTGGCTGATAGACAGTCCGAGCCCGGTTCCCTGAGCGAAACTGTCTAACTTGACAAAGCGCTGGAAAACGCTGTCTTTGATCTTTTTATCGATACCGCATCCTGTATCGGAGACAAAGAATAGTAATTTGCCGTCCTTATGTTGATAGCCGAAACGTATTCCGCCTTCTTTCGTGAACTTGATGGCATTGTTAATAAAGTTGGTTATTACCTGCGACAAGCGGTTCTTGTCTGTTCGGATGATGCAATGAGACATCTTTTCGATAAATGAAACCTGCACGCCTTCTGCTGCTTTCAGGCGGGAGGTCTGCTCTATATCACATAATAACTGATTGATATCGACATCTGAATAAACAAATTCGAGCGTATTGGCCTCGATCTTGGACAGGTCCAGAATATCATTGATCAACTGCAACAGGAGTTCATTATTGTTATTGATAATATTGATGTATTCTTCGCGTTCCTCCAATTCTTCGGTCATGGCAAGCAGGCCGGAGAAACCGACAATCGCATTAAGGGGCGTACGTATCTCATGGCTCATATTTGCAAGGAAGGCCGATTTCAGGTGATCCGATTCTTCCGCTTTTTCCTTAGCCAGTCTCAATTCGTTCTCAGCTAGTTTCTGCTTGGTGACATTTTCTTTCTTGAATACTACCCCCAAAAGATTTTCCTTTGCATCGAGTATCGGGTTGGCAAATACATGTGTATATTCACCCGGGGCACATTGCTTGACGAGCTCAAACGGTTTCCGGCTTTCCATGGCGGAAATCAGTGCACATTCATCGCAGAATGGTTTTTGCCCGTCTTTAACCAGGCAACAGTTTCTAGGACCATATTGCGGACTGCAAGGCATTTTTATCTGATTCTCCCATTTGACCGAATAATCCGGTTTGATGAAACGGATAGAAGACTGAATGTTATTCATAATAATAACATTGTCTTTCTGCAGGTCCATCAGTTCGTCTTTCAACCGGTTGGTTCTGAACAGGAAGAACAGGATCATTATCAGGAAAAGCAACAATACGCATGCAACGATCAGCAGGATCTCAAATCTGTATTTGATAAACAGATTGCCCTCCACATTGATCAGCGTGGAATCGGCAGGCAGACGGTCTCTTTCTATATTGAACTCTCTTAGTTTTTTGGCATCGAAAGTATATCCGTTGGGAATACTTACTGCCTTCATCTCTTTTTGGAGTACTTTCTTTGTTTGGATATCGATAGCCTGTTTGGCAAGATCTTTACCGATGGAACGGTATTTAGGCATGTAACCGCCTATTGCCCAATGGCTAAGTCCGATAGAAGTCAGTGTAATAGCCGGAAGATTCGGGTTACCTGCCATCATGGTGTAGGTTGCGTTACCTACATAATACCCGTCGTTTACATCTACACGCCAGGTTCCCAGTAGGATTACGGTTTCCTTTGGAAGTCTCTTTATTTGTTCGACAATGGTGTAGATATTATTTTTCCGGCCGTCCAGTAGTATGAGATTCTGGTCCGGGAACTTCTTCATTTCTTTTTTTACCAGTGCCTGCAAAGAGATACCTCCGTAGCTGTTATCCGTTATTAAAGCAAAATGTTTTGTTGCGGGATAAAGATTCAAAGCCAGTTCTATATTCTTTTTTATATCATAATTATAGATAAAACCAGACAGATAGAATCCGTTGTCTATGTAACTTTGGATATCGATACTCTCCGGGTCCCAGTCTGCCATTACGGTATTGGAGTCCGGCAGAATAACTGCATTTCGGCTAACCATCCCACACAGGATAGGAATATCTTTTAGGATCGGTTCATCCTGCGACAGGTAAGAAGACCATCCTTCCTGGCCTAGAATGACTATGGCCTGCGGAGTGTTCTCGTTGTTATATTTTTTTAGCAAGGTTGCCATTTTCCCTTTCCATAAAGGAGCCTCCGGCAAACTTTTACAGTTCATGTTTTCTATGATGACCGGAGCTGTACCTCCCAGACGTTTGTACTCCTCCATGAATTCGGAGATATTTTGCGTGGTATTACGGGTATCCGGGTTATAGGAGCTGATAATAAGGATCGGATGGGTGTCTTCAGCATGGGCCGGGATAGACATAATAAGACATACAAGTATGAATAGTATTTGTATGTGGCATATAATATTTCTTAGAATCACTTTCAACATTGATATCTTCTCTGTTACTGTCTGTTTCCCGGCTACAAAAATAGGAATTATTTGTGATCTATGTAGAACTATGGTCAATAAAAACAGAAGAAAATCAAGGGTATTATATTTCTATCATGATTCCTATACTGGGCAACATCGTTCCCGTCATGCGTTCTACCGGCTTCAATTCATATCGTTGTTCGCCTTTAGGGGCATCGGGGTTCAGTATTTTACCTGTTTTTATATAGACGTCCTGTTCTTTGTATTTCGAATTAAGTACGTTCTGAAGATCGATATAGAATCCGAGCATTACTTTTTTCAGGTAGAATGTTTTATCTATGCGCAGGTCCAGCTGGGTGAATGGTTTCAGGCGTTCGCTATTGAAGCGGCTGTAGTCGTAATAGAGACTGCCGCTGGCATCCCAGGCTTCCACATAACTGCTTTTCTCCACATCGTAAGGTGTGTATGGCGCGCCGCCTACTACCCGGAGTTTGGCGCCTATGTCCCAGTTTTTGGGGAGTGAATAGGTGCCGCTGAAGGTGAACAGATGTTTGTTATCCCAGGCGGAAGGAAGGTATTTACCTGTATTTCTTCCGTCTTTATATTCACTGCGGACATAGGTGTAGGAAGCGATGAAAGTGAGTCCTTTGTAATTATACCAGCGTCCCATTAGTTCCATTCCGTAAGCTCGTCCGGTAGCGGTGGAGGTGACGGCTTCATTTCCCAGAACACCGTAGTCGGTTCCTTTCGAGGCCAAAGGAATGCTGTCGATGACCGACATCGGATAGCGGTTATAATGTTTGTAGAACCCTTCGGCTGTGAATTTAAGGAAAGAGGAGGGACGATATTCCAGTCCCAGTCCGGCCTGGTCGCTGCGGATATATTGAAGGGCGTTTCCCTTGTTGACATAATTCCCGTCGTTATCCTTAAATCCCATAACGGTGTACGGAGGTAACTCATAGTAACGCCCGGCGTTGGCATTCAGGTAGATATCGCCGGCTATCCGGTAGGACAACGAAAGGCGTGGCGAGAGTTGGTCAAGCATATTCTTCATTTTAGATGAATAATTGTTGGCATCGGCACGAAGTCCCAGCGAGGCGGTAAAACGCTCATTGTCGCTTTCGTAGATGGCGGTGGCATACAATCCCCATTTCCAGATTCCCAGGTCGGTCTGATAGGTGATCTCACGGGGAATAGTGGTAAATTGTTTCTGGAATGTATGGTTTGTATACTCCGAATAATCGATGTTGCCACCTGCCTGGAGTTGTATGTAAGGGAGGCGGAAGATATTTTCGCTACGGAGTTTGTTCTCTATCTCGTCCGAGCGGTAATTGAGCGTAAGATTTTCCGGCATGCTTTCGTCGTTATCCCGGTATTTGATGTTTTTGTTGTTCATCTGGCTACGGCTGACGATAACTGAATAGATGTTTTTCCCGGTATAATGCTTGTAGACGGCTCCCAGGGTATAGGTCTTTTGTTTTACAACCGGCAGGTAAGCCAGGATATATTGGTTCTTTTCGCTCATATCTTTCATCCCGGTATTCAGTTTCATATCATCTATGGCTCCTAATCCGAGAAAAGTGAGTTCGTTTTTCTTGTTGAAAGCATGTTTGATCTTGAACTGGGCATCGGTAAAAGTCGGTAGGAACGGCAGTCCGATCATGTCGAACAGAAATTGCAGATATGAACGCCTGATAGAGACCTGGTAGGTTGTTTTGTCGCCCATCGGTCCGTTAACCGACAGTCCGACATCGGAGGCTCCGACCACCCCGCGCAGGGAGAACTTTTCTTTATTCCCGTCCTGTAGTTTGAAATCCAGCACGGAGCTCAATGCATTCCCTCTGGCAGCGGGAAATGCTGCCGAATAGAAGTTTACTTCGCGTATGAAATCAGGATTAATGATTCCGACCGGTCCGCCCGAAGCGCCTTGTGTTGAAAAGTGATTGATATTCGGAATTTCTACTCCATCCAGGAAGAAACGGTTCTCGGAAGGGCCGCCGCCTCTTACCATCAGGTCGTTCCGGAATGCAGCCGTGGAAGCGACTCCGGGAAAAGATTGTACGACACGTGATATGTCACGGTTACCTCCGGCACTCTTTTCTATCTCTTTGAAGCCTATAACGCGCAGTCCGAGCGGACTTTCGGCTGTTTTACGAAATGGGGAAGCCACAACACTGACTTCCTGCAGGTTTTCGCTGCCCGGCTCCAACTCGATCGGGAAAAATATATCTTTATTGGCAACGCGGAACTCGGCGGTTACTTCCGGCTTATATCCCAGGAAGGAAGCCTGAAGACGATAACTGCCGGGGGCGACTCCGGTGATCTCGAAATTACCGACGGAATCGGTTGCTGTTCCTTGTGTTGTGTTCCAGATCACCACTGTTGCGTAAGGCACCGGTTCACCACTTGCAGCTTCCTTTACGATCCCTTTTATGGAATAGCTTTTCTGGGCCTGCATGAACTGGATGCAGGCAATAAATAATACCAGGAAGATATATGCTCTTTTATACATCGCTATCGGTTTTTTGGCAAAGATACTATAATATTAGGGAAGGATTGGTTCTAATAGGATATGAACTGTAATTATTGCATCATTACCGGGCGCATATTAGGATTCCCCAAGTTCTTATCCGGTGAAGGATGGAAATATCATATATTATGATACTGCATTTTCATATATTATGCGAATTAAGTATTATAATATATGAGAAAGTAATATCATAATATATGATACTAATGTTCTTAGTATAGGGTTGACTTTGCCTGAAATAGGGTTAATGCATGCCTCTGCCTAACTCTGTTTAATTTTCCTTACCTTTGCAGTCAAATGCAAGTATAGTAGTGCAGAATCAGATGAAACGGGAATTACAGCAGACGGCTGACGGTAGCCATACATTATTTATACCGGAGATGGATGAACATTACCATTCGGTAAACGGGGCGGTACAGGAATCGCGCCATGTATTTATTGAAGCCGGATTGCATCATCAGGCAAAAAAGGATATCACTGTTTTTGAGATTGGTTTCGGGACAGGGTTGAATGCTTTCCTTACTTTACTGGATGCAGAAGAGAATAATCGCTCTGTGAACTATTATTCCATAGAACTTTATCCGCTTGGAGCCGAACTGGTCCGGGCGCTGAATTACGGCGACGTGATTTGTCCGGAAAAGAAAGAATGGTTTGAGGCCCTGCATGTTGCCACTTGGAATGAAGCTGTAAGAATAACCGATCGTTTCACTTTGCATAAAATACAGGGAGATAGTAATCACTGTGAATTGCCGGAAGGAATAGACCTCGTTTATTTCGATGCTTTTGCTCCGGATAAGCAACCGGAAATGTGGAGTCAGGAGATATTCGATAAATTATATGCGCATATGGCGGAAGGAGGAATCCTTACCACCTATTGTGCCAAAGGAGTAGTCCGCCGTATGATGCAGAAGGCCGGGTATTCCGTTGAAAGAATACCCGGCCCTCCGGGAAAACGCGAAATGCTCCGCGCTATAAAGTCTTCATTATAGAAGTGCGTCGATTTTAGCTACGAAAGCTGATTTCTGTGCTGCACCTACCTGTTTGTCTACTAATTTCCCGTCTTTAAAGAAAAGAACGGTCGGAATATTGCGGATGCCGAACTGGGCAACGACATCGTTGTTGTTGTCTACGTCCATTTTACCGATTGTAACCTTACCTTCGTATTCGGTAGCCAGTTCGTCGATGATCGGACTTACCATGCGGCAGGGGCCACACCATTCAGCCCAAAAGTCAAGGACCATAGGCTTGCCTGCGTTTACTAACTCTTCAAAATTTGCATCTGTAACTTCTAGTGCCATAATTATATATCTAATTTAAATTGTTCCCTTTTGAGGTGCCAAAAGTAGTAATTCTTTCCACACCGTACAACTTTACCCGTTAATTTTGAAATCAATAGTTGAATTCTCCTGCAGGAACTCAATCAGCTTGCCTGTTACGTTTAACCGGATATTCTGTGAGAAGAAATTTTGTGAAATATTATGTTCGCCATCTACCACTTTGAAATATAACAAGCTCTGTCCCGGATTGTTTTTGATGAGCACAGATAATTCATTGACTGTAGGCTCGTCGAGATCGTGGATCGGCAGAGTGATACTGATTTTTTCGATCAGCTTATCCTTTTCGTCTTGCAACAGGCGGATGGAACCGATATTGAAATCGAGTTCGTTTTCGTTCCAGCGGCGAGGCTCTACGCGGGCTGTGATGAGCAGGTACATACCGGGTTTGCAATATTTGCTGTATTCGATATAGTTATTACCGAACAAAGCGATCTCTCCACTGCCGGTGAAATCTTCTATTTTAACTACTCCGTAAGGCTTTCCTGTCTTGGTCATTCCCTCACGGAAATCGGTTACGATTCCGCCTAACAACATTTCGCGCCCTTTCAGGCTTTCCCGGTCGTTGATCTCTGCCATGCCCGTATTGCATACGTATGTCAGAACGATACGATATTCATCCAGCGGATGGGCGGAGAGGTAAATACCTATCAGTTCCTTTTCTTTATTCAGGCGTTCCAGATCACTCCAACGCTGGCAAACCGGAATTTCGGGTTTGGCGATGGCTACAAGCAGGTCATCTCCACCGAACAGGGAGTTTGCTGCTGAGTTTTTATCCATCTGGAACTTATTGCCATAACGCACCAGCGTATCCAGAAAGACTTCGCCTTTGCCTGTCTCGGCAAAGAACTGTTCGCGTTGGATACCGAAATTATCGAAGGCTCCGGCCAACGCAAGCGATTCGATGTTTTTCTTATTACATGCTGTCAGGTTGACGCGTTCCACAAAGTCGAAGATATTTTTATACGGACCGTTTTTCTTCCGTTCCTCGATGATATTCAATACGGCCGATTCACCTACGCCTTTCACGGCGCCTAGCCCGAAACGGATGTTCTTGTTTTTATCTACGCTGAACTTCAGGATGGATTCGTTGACGTCCGGTCCTAATACCTGCATACCCATTGCTTTGCATTCGTCCATAAACTTCGTGATATCGACGATGTTGGACAAACTTCGGCTCAGAACGGCTGCCATATATTCGGACGGATAGTTCGCTTTCAGGAAGGCCGTCTGATAAGCAACCCACGAATAGCAGGTGGCGTGGCTCTTGTTGAAGGCGTAGGAAGCAAACTTTTCCCAGTCGGACCAAATCTTTTCAAGCGTTTTTGCCTCGTATCCATTATCCTGTCCACCTTTCATGAACTTCGATTTCAGGTGGTTCATCTTGTCGATCAACTTCTTACCCATCGCCTTACGCAGAGCGTCACTCTCACCACGGGTAAAGTTTGCCAGCAAACGCGACAGAAGCATGACCTGTTCCTGGTAGACGGTAATACCGTAAGTGTCTTTCAGGTATTTCTCCATGACCGGTATATCATATTCGATCGGCTTGCGTCCGTGTTTACGGTCGATAAAGTCGGGGATATAATCCATTGGTCCCGGACGATACAGGGCATTCATGGCGATCAGGTCTTCGAATTTGGAGGGTTGAAGCTCCTTCAGGTATTTTTGCATACCTGCCGATTCAAACTGGAATGTACCGGTCGTTTTACCGTCGCAATATAATTTATAGGTTGCCGGATCTTCCAGGCTGATATGGTCGATATCGAGTTCGTGTCCGGTAGTCAGGCGGATGTTTTCAATAGCCTCTTTGATGATGGACAACGTTTTCAGTCCCAAAAAGTCCATTTTGATCAATCCGGTTTCTTCGATCACCGAACCTTCGTATTGAGTAACCAGCATTTCCTCGCCGGTTTCTTTATCTTTTGCCGTACTGACAGGCACGACGTCCGAAATATCATATCGTCCGATAATGACACCACAGGCATGTACACCGGTGTTACGCACGTTGCCTTCCAGCATTTGTGCATATTTTAATGTATCGCGTGCCAACGGATCGTTACCGGTCGCTGCTTCTTTCAGTTCAGGAACGTAGTTGATCGCATCTTTCAGTTTGAACTTCTTCATATCCGGTATCTTATCCGGTACCAGCTTAGCCAGACGGTTTGATTCGGAAAGCGGAAGTTTCTGTACACGGGCAACGTCCTTGATGGCCGATTTGGTAGCCATTGTACCGTAGGTAATAATATGTGCCACACGGTCAGCTCCGTATTTTTCCGTTACCCAACGCAATACTTCGCCACGACCGTCATCGTCGAAGTCGGTATCGATATCGGGGAGGGAGATACGGTCCGGATTCAGGAAACGTTCGAACAGCAGGTCATACTTAATCGGGTCGATCTTGGTGATTCCCAGGCAGTATGCAACTGCCGATCCGGCAGCCGATCCACGTCCCGGTCCCACCGATACGCCCAATTCTTCGCGGGCAGCGGCGATAAAGTCTTGCACGATAAGGAAGTATCCGGGAAAACCCATTGTTTTCATGATGTGTAACTCAAAGTCCAGACGTTCCCTGACTTCATCATTCAGGTTGTCTCCATAACAAATCTTTGCACCGTCGTATGTCAGTTTTCTCAGGTAGTCGGCTTCCAGCTTGATACGGTATAATTTATCGTATCCGCCGAGTTTCTTTATTTTGTCTTTGGCATCTTCTTCGCTTAATACTACGTTGCCGTTTTCATCACGGGTGAACTCTTCGAACAAGTCCTGTTCCGAGAATTTTTCGCGATATGACTCTTCTGTCCCGAAATCTTCAGGGATGGCGAAGGTTGGCATGATAGGACCACTGTCGATGGAGTAGAAATCTACTTTGTCTGCTATTTCAAGCGTGTTGCTGAGTGCTTCCGGGATGTCTGCAAAGATGGCATTCATCTCGGCTGTCGTTTTCATCCATTCCTGCTTGGAATAACGCATACGTGTCGGTCGTCCAGATCCTTTCCGGTACTGAGGCAGATCAGGCGGTCGTGTGCTTCGGCATCTTCCTGATTAACGAAATGGACGTCGTTGGTAGCGATCAGCTTGACATTATGTTTGCGGGCGAGTTCGATCAGGACCTTGTTCACTTCCTGCTGTTTGGGATACGTGGTGCAATCGGCGTTCGGGTCGTGTGTTTCGTGCCGTTGCATTTCCAGGTAATAATCTTCTCCGAACAGTTTTTTGAACCACAGGATGGATTCTTCTGCTTTATCTATCCGATCATGCATAATATGCTGCGGTATTTCGCCACCCAAACAAGCGGAACAGACAATCAGGTCTTCGTGATATTTCTCCAGTAATTCATGGTCGATACGCGGACGGCCGTAAAAACCTTCTGTCCAAGAGATGGAAACCATCTTGATCAGGTTTTTGTAGCCTTTTAGGTTTTTAGCCAGTATGATCAGGTGGTAACCGCTACGGTCTTCCTTCGCTGTTTTGTTATGCCTTCCGTTGCGGGCGCAATAGCACTCGCAGCCGATAATCGGTTTGAATATCTTTTTCTTTTCTGCTTCTATCAGGGATGGAATCTCCTGCAGGCGTGCCTGCTCTTCGGTGGAAAGAGCTTCTTTCCCTTTGAGGGCTTTCTGTTCTTTTTCCAGGTCTTTGATGGCTCCAAGCGGTTTCCCGTTCTTCTTGGAGACCTTGTTGAAGAACTCCTTTATACCGAACATATTACCGTGATCGGTAACAGCAATGGCGTTCATGCCGTCTTTTTGTGCCTTGTCAATCAGTGCATCGATCGAGGCTTGTCCGTCCAGCAGCGAGTACTGGGTGTGGACGTGTAGATGTATAAATGGTTCCATATATAATTGAAAAAGCTTTTATATTTTATCAAACAAAGGTACAGCTTTTGTTTGAATAATGTGAATGTTTAGAAATCTGTTTATGAGGGTATCCTCTAAAATAAAATACCATACAGGAAAACATCTGTTAAAATCATAGAATAAGTATCATCATTAGAAAAAAAAACTATCTTTGCTCATGGAAAAGAGGATATAATATGAAAAAGATAGGATTGGTAATAATATGGGTGATGTTGATGATTGTGCCGGCTACAGCACAGATCACTTGGGGTGTGCGTGGTGGTTTGGCTTATTCGTCGCTGGTGCAGAAAATAGACAACAATTATCAATCGGGCGCCCGTTTCGGATTTAGTGTGGCGGGACTGGCTCAGATACCTTTATATAAAAGATTGTCGCTTCAGCCGGAAGTCGCTTTTGTGCATCAGGGTGGTAATTACCTGTCAAAAATCTCAGAAGGAGACGGTACGGATTTAGCTTATCCGAAAACAAAATGTAACTATTATTCTATTCTTGTGCCTGTAAATCTGGTATATACCTTTCAGTTTACCGATGTTTATTTCAGTGTGATGGCCGGTCCGGCTGTCGATTTCTCTCTGTTTGGAAAAATGCGTACTAAGAATGTGGATAGCGATATCGTTTTCGGACAGTCAGGCGAAGCCGATCTTAAAACTTTCGACTTGGGGGTAAACCTTGGGTTACAGGTAGAATATTCGAATTTCTTCTTCTCCGTATCTGCCCTGTGCGGAACACTCGACCGCCGTACCACCAAACACGACGGCGAATCATCCCTTTATCAGAATAATGTAACATTCTCGTTGGGGTATTATTTCCGCCGGTAAATTTTTTCAATTAAAATAGGAATTAGGGAAAAGCATAACTCTCCGGCTATTCCCTTTTGTTGTATATCTTCTGCTCATAATCGTTTGGATGCGAAAAAGATGTACAAATGTTTTGTATTTCGAAGAAAAGCCGTACCTTTGCAAGCCGAATATTATCAAATTGTACTAAGGGTTTAGTTTCTAGCACATTATTACGTCAAGTGTCCGTAGTGATAATGATAGCGAAAAACTAGGCGCTTGTTTTTTAGAGTTATTAATTAATTAATTTATTAAGCAGTGGATACTTTAAGTTTTAAGACCATTTCTGCAAACAAAGCAACTGTAAACAAAGAGTGGGTCATCGTTGACGCTGATGGACAGACTTTGGGACGCCTTTGTGCAAAAGTAGCAAAGCTTTTGCGCGGCAAGTACAAACCCAACTTCACTCCTCATGTTGATTGTGGTGATAATGTAATCATTATCAATGCAGATAAAATCGTTCTGACAGGAAACAAATGGAACGATCGTATTTATTTGAGATATACCGGATATCCCGGTGGACAGATCGAGTACACACCTAACGACTTGATGAAGAAAGGTGCCAGCCATCTGTTCAGAAAAGTAGTAAAGGGTATGTTGCCTAAAAACCGTCTGGGTGCTAAGTTACTAGCTAACTTATATGTATATGAAGGAACAGAGCACAAACACGAAGCTCAACAGCCTAAGTCAATCGATATAAACTCACTTAAATAATAACTATGGAAGTAGTAAATGCAATAGGAAGACGTAAAGCAGCAGTTGCTCGCGTATTCGTTAGCGAAGGAACGGGAAAGATAACTATCAACAAACGTGATCTTGCAAATTACTTTCCTTCTACAATCCTTCAGTTCATTGTTAAGCAGCCGCTTGCAAAGCTGAATGTTGAAGAACAATATGATATCAAGATCAACCTTGATGGTGGTGGATTCAAAGGTCAGTCAGAAGCTGCACGTTTGGCTATCGCTCGTGCTTTGATCAAGATTAATCCGGAAGATAAGTCTGCCTTGAGAGCAGAAGGATTCGTAACTCGCGATCCTCGTTCTGTTGAACGTAAGAAACCGGGTCAGCCAAAAGCTCGTAAGAGATTCCAGTTCAGCAAACGTTAATGTTATTTGTGAGTTTCTTACAAGGACAAAGCGTTTAGTATCTAAATTGTCGGGATTTCTTTTGCATGCAGACATGCCGGGGAACTACCTGATAGTTGAAAATTAAACAGAAAGTAAACGATTTAAAAAGAAAAAAATGTCAAGAGTTAATTTTGATCAGTTATTAGAAGCTGGTGTACACTTCGGACACTTAAAAAGAAAGTGGAATCCCGCTATGGCTCCTTATATCTTTATGGAGCGCAATGGTATTCATATCATTGATTTATATAAAACAGTTGCTAAAGTAGACGAAGCAGCAGAAGTAATGAAAAACCTGGCAAAACAGGGCAAGAAAGTACTTTTCGTTGCTACTAAAAAACAAGCAAAACAAGTTGTCGCTGATAAGGCTGCTTCAGTAGGTATGCCTTACGTTATCGAACGCTGGCCGGGTGGTATGTTGACTAACTTCCCGACTATCCGTAAAGCCATCAAAAAGATGACTACTATCGATAAGATGACAAAAGACGGTACATTTGATAACCTGTCAAAAAGAGAAAAACTTCAGATCACTCGTCAGCGTGCTAAGCTGGAAAAGACATTAGGTTCTATCGTAGACCTGACTCGTCTTCCGTCTGCTTTGTTCGTTGTTGACGTGATGAAAGAACATATCGCAGTTCGCGAAGCCAACCGTCTGGGTATCCCTGTTTTCGGTATGGTTGATACTAACTCAAACCCGAACAACATCGACTACGTGATCCCGGCTAACGACGACGCTACTAAATCAGTAGAAGTTATCTTAGGCGCTATCTGCGAAGCTATGAACGAAGGTTTGCAGGAACGCAAAGCTGAAAAGATCGATACAGAAGCAGCAGGTGAAGGCGAAGGCGCTAAAAGAGAACGCAAAGCTAAAGCTGCTGTAAAGAAAGAACGTACTAAGAAGGAAGACGAAGAAGCTTTGAACGCTAAAGTTGCCGACAAGTACGCTAAGGATATCGAAGAATAATTCAGTTGACAATTGCCGGTTGACAATTGACAATTAGAATATAAATACAATGGGCAATTGGCTTTTGACAGTAAGAGATTGTCAATAGGTAATTGTCCATTGTTCGTTAATAAAGAAGTAGAAAGAGTATAAACATTAAATAAGAAGGAAATAAGATTATGGCTGTAACTATGGCTGATATTACCAAGCTGCGCAAGATGAGTGGAGCTGGTATGATGGACTGCAAGAAAGCGTTGACCGAATCTGATGGCGACATCGAAAAGGCAATGGAAATTATCCGTAAAAAAGGACAGGCTATCGCCGCTAAGCGTTCAGACCGTGACGCTGCAGAAGGTTGTGTGTTAGCAAAGAAAGATGGCGGGTTCGCCGCTGTTATCGCTTTGAAATGCGAAACAGACTTTGTTGCTAAGAACGAAGATTTCGTTGCTTTGACTCAGGCTATCCTGGATGCTGCTGTGGCTAACAAATGTCAGACTTTGGATGAAGTAAAGGCTTTGCCTATGGGTAAAGGTACTATTCAGGACGCTGTTACTGACCGTAGCGGTATCACTGGCGAAAAGATGGAACTGGACGGTTATAATGTGGTAGAAGGTGCTTACACTACTGTTTATAACCATATGGGTAAAAATCAGCTTTGTACGATCGTTGCTTTCAACAAAGAATCAGAAGAAGCTGCTCACAACATCGCTATGCAGATCGCTGCCATGAATCCTATCGCTATCGATGAAGCTGGTGTTCCTGAATCAGTAAAAGAAGCTGAAATACAGGTGGCAATTGAAAAGACAAAGGCTGAACAGGTACAGAAGGCTGTTGAAGTTGCTTTGAAGAAGGCAGGTATCAATCCTTCACATGTAGATAGCGAAGACCATATGGAAAGCAATATGGCTAAGGGCTGGATTACTGCTGAAGACGTAGCTAAGGCTAAGGAAATTATTGCAACTGTTTCTGCTGAAAAAGCTGCTAATTTACCGGAACAAATGATTCAGAACATCGCTAAAGGTCGTCTTAGCAAATTCTTGAAAGAAGTTTGCTTGCTGAACCAGGAAGATATCATGGATGGCAAAAAGACTGTAAAAGAAACAATGAAGGAAGCAGATCCTGAATTGCAGATTCTTGCATTCAAACGCTTCACTTTGCGCGCTGAATAATTTTGCGTTAGCAGAATAAAATAAAAAAGGGGCTTCGATTATTTCGGAGTCCCTTTTTCTATATATAAAAGTTTACTTTCTCTTATTCCAGTTCAGCCAAAGCCTCTTTGATACGTTTGATGGCTTCCACGATGTTTTCATCGCTGGTAGCATAACTCATACGGATACATTCGGGAGCACCGAATGAAGTACCGCCTACGCAGGCAACGTGTGCCTTTTCCAGCAGATACATAGCCAGGTCGTCAGCATCTTTGATTGTGTTGTTTCCGTCAGCTTTACCATAATAGTAGCTACATTTCGGGAACAGGTAGAAAGCGCCTTCCGGCTTATTTACTTCGAATCCCGGAACTTCTTTAGCCAGATTAACGATCAGGTCACGACGGCGTTCGAATGCTTTACGCATTTCTTCAACCGGTTCCTGTGAACCTGTGTAAGCGGCTTCGGCAGCTTTCTGGGAGACAGAGCAAGGACCTGAGGTGTATTGACCTTGTAATTTGTTTACAGCCTTCACGATCCATTCCGGTCCGGCAATGAAACCGATACGCCAGCCTGTCATTGCATATGCTTTGGATACGCCGTTTACAATAACGGTGCGATCTTTCATGCCGTCGACAGAAGCGATACTGTGATGTTTGCCGATATAGTTGATGTGTTCGTAGATCTCGTCAGCAATAACGATGATATCCGGATGTTTTTTCAATACTTCAGCCAAACCTGCCAGTTCTTCTGCACTGTAAACAGAACCAGTCGGATTGGACGGAGAGCAGAGGATCAACGCCTTTGTCTTCGGTGTGATAGCTGCTTCCAGCTGTGCCGGAGTGATCTTGAAATCCTGTTCGATACCTGCTGTAACGATTACCGGTTTACCTTCAGCCAGTTTGACCATTTCAGGATAGCTTACCCAGAACGGTGCCGGAATGATAACTTCGTCTCCGGGATTAACCAACACCAGAATTGTGTTACAAACGGATTGTTTAGCTCCGTTCGCGCAGGAAATCTGTGTAGCTGCGTATTCCAACCCGTTTTCATTCTTCAGCTTGGTAACGATAGCATTGCGTAATGCCGGATAACCGGGAACCGGAGAATAGCGAGAGAAATTGTCGTCTACCGCTTGCTTGGCTGCTTCCTTGATGTGATCAGGTGTGTTGAAATCAGGTTCTCCCACACTCAGGTTGATAACATCGATACCTTGTGCTTTGAGCTCATTGCTCTTCTGAGACATCGCCAACGTAGCGGAAGGCGATAAACTTGCTAAACGATCTGAAACTTGTGTCATAACACTGCTGTTTGTATAGGTTATTTTAAATAGTTGCGACAAAAGTAATTAATAATCGGATTCTTTGCAACAAATTGCTAATTATTTGATGTTATGGAGAACATGTCCCATACGCTCCTTTTTTGTCTTCATATAAAATTCATTATATTTGTTCGGAGTGACTTCGATAGGAACGTTTTCCACAATTGTTAAACCATAAGCTTCCAGGCCTACACGCTTGATCGGATTGTTTGTCATCAGGCGCATTTTGGTAATGCCGATGTGCTTCAGGATCTGTGCTCCGACGCCATAATCGCGTTCATCAGCCTGGTGTCCCAAATGCAGGTTGGCGTCTACCGTATCCAATCCTTCTTCCTGAAGTTTGTAAGCTTTCATTTTATCCATCAGGCCGATGCCGCGTCCTTCCTGGTTCAGGTAGACGATAGCTCCGCGTCCTTCTTTTTCAATCATTTGCATGGCTTTGTGCAACTGTTCGCCGCATTCGCAACGCATAGAACCGAAAATATCACCGGTTGCACAAGATGAATGTACGCGAACCAATACCGGTTCCTCTCCGGATATATCGCCTTTTATCAGAGCGATATGCTCCAATCCGTTACTTTTCTGTCGGAAAGGGATCAGGTGGAAATGACCGTACTGGGTCGGCATATCGACTTCTACACCTTTGTCAACAATGGACTCTGTTTTCAGGCGGTAGGCAATCAGATCCTTAATACAAATGATCTTGATATCGAACTTTTTAGCTACT